>OLZW01001898.1_pt1 | contig 14536 bp, 14 predicted proteins | sample 1674281 | NCBI WGS metagenome assembly OLZW01 (sample SAMEA103958157, study PRJEB25191) | human gut metagenome | biome: human-associated habitat [ENVO:00009003]; feature: intestine environment [ENVO:2100002]; material: feces | place: Germany | collected 2013/2015
TGGTCTCGAAGAACTCCACGCCCATCTCGTCGGCGCGGGCCACCTGCAGCTTGCCTGCGGTCTGGTTGACACCGGTGAGGATGGCACGCCGTGCGGCCACCTCGATGCTGTCCTGATGGCCGGTCGGGTAGGTGACGAACTTCATGCCGTCTGCAAGGCTGTCCACGGTCTGTTTGACGGCGGTTTTGTAATCGAAGGCACCGGTGCTCACCTTGGCCCATGCGGCGTCCAGGGTTCGTTCAAACTGGCCTGTCACGGTGTTGGCCGTGGTGGCGGTCAGGTTCTTCCAGGTGCCCGCCGTCTGGCGTGCTCCGGCGTCCAGCAGATTGTTCAGCGCGGCGCTCTCTTCAAAGGGCGTCGGTTCCATTCCATAGTGGTAATAGATGGCGTCCTCCCGCTCCATGGCTTCGGTGGCGGCCTGCTGTAACAGCTTGCGGATGGCTGCATCACTCTTGCCGCTGTACTTTGCCAGCAGCTTGACCACGTCATTGCGCAGGGCTTCGGTCTGCTGGTAGCGCCACAGCTGCCAGTTGGCCGTCTCGGTGATGGTGCCGGTCTTGGCGATCCGCCGGGCGATGTCCTTTAAAATCTCATCCTCGACGCCCTGCCACAGCTCCACAAAGGCGTCCGGGAGGCGGTCGAGGGCAGACGGCGGCAGCATCAGGCACCCCCGCCAAAGGTGAGGGCTTCGTCCGTCTGGCTGTCGGCCTTGGCTTCCTCTGCCCATGCGTGGGCTTCGGCTTCGCTCAGGCCGTACCGGGCGGAAAGATACCGGCAGCGGGGCACAAGGCCTGCCAGAGCGTCTTCCCGCAGCTGTGCGGTGCGCTCCTGCTGGCTGATGATATAGCTGTCATCCCAGTTGACGGAAATGCTGGTGTCCGGGTCCACGTCCGCGCCCAGCAGATTCTTTGCCGCCCACAGGATGGACCGCAGGATGCCGATCAGCGCGTTCTCGATGGGGATCTGGTTCTTGTTGGCGTTCTGTACAAGGTCCTGACGGCTGCCGGTGTACTCGGTGGCGGTGGCCACGGTGCCGTTCTCGAAGCTGTAGCGATGGCAGCCCAGCCCGCACTTGAAGCTCATCAGGTTCAGCATGTCCTGCACCGCCTGGTGGTTCTGCTCGGTGCGCAGGTCGGGGTTGTACTCGTGCCACTCCGGGGACTGATCCAGACTGCCGTCCCGCCCCGGCAGGGAGTAGAACTGCTGGGTGCTCAGGTCGTCGGGCGGGATGTACCGAGGCTTGCCGTCATCGCCAATGACCACCTTGCACAGGCTGCGGTCGTAGAAAATCTTCTTGCCGCCGAGATAGAGATCCTGCCGGTAGTTGTCGAAGGCCAGATCCACGCCCTGGGCGGCGTCCAGAGCCTCTGCAAAGACGCTCATGCCCAGTCCCATGCCGGTGTCAATGTTCTTGAGCGCCGCCGGGCTGAACAGGGCAAACCATGCCGGGGAGCCGTCCACGGTCAGGCTCTCCACCATGCCCGGCGGGGCCTTGTGCGGAGTAAACACCGGCGTGCCGTCCGGCCCCTCGGAGATGGCAAACCACTCGTTGCGGACGGTGCGCTGCGTGCCGTTGACGGTGTGGGTCTGCAGATAGGCGCAGGGCTTGCCGTCCATAAGGCACTCGGAGATAAACGCCGCTTCGGTGACCACACCCCGCTCCACCCGCAGCGGGAGGATGCAGGACGCAGGGTCGTAGTCCAGCCGGATGCGGGCATCCGGGTCTGCTTCCAGCGTACCGTTTTTGCCCCGGACGCCCTCCACGCTCAGCACGAACGCGCCGGTGCCGGACCAGTAGGCCTTTTCCACCAGTTGGTTGGCGTTGGGCCAGAAATGCAGCTGCCGCAGAAGCCCGCCGGTCTGCTGCTCGTCGCTGCCCAGCAGATAGGCAGCAGTGGCCGCGTCCCCGATCTGGAAGGTGGTCTGGTCGTTGAGCAGCAGGTTGGCCCAGTCCTCACAAACGTGCTTTGGCATCCGCAGGGATGCCCGGCGGCGGGTGTGGTCGCCGTCCTCCCGCCGGATGCGGATATTGTGCACGCCGGGCACGTTGCCCTGCCACCACTGCCGCCACGTTTCAATGCTGCTGTAGTAGGACGGATCCAGCTGCAGATTCTTCGTTTTGTTCAGGTATTCGATAAAAGCAGTTACGTTCATCTTGCAGTCAGTCTCCTGTAGTCGCGCTCAATGGTGTATTCAAACGCATCCAGTGTGTCAATGTCGGTGGTGCCGTCGTCCAGACGCTCGTCCACGCCGGGGTGCTTCTGGCTCCACAGGGCGGTGGCCAGTGCATCCCGGAGGGTGGCGGCTTCGGGCATATACCAGAACCGCCCGCCGCCCATGAGGATGGACGTCAGGCGGATGCGGTCGATGATTTGAATTTTAGCGGAGTTGTTCACCCGGTCGGCCAGCCAGTACAGTTTAGAGGCCCGCAGCCGGGTGCGGATGTGGTTGATCAGCGTCTGCTCGGCGCTGTCACAGAACATGTAATGGATCTCGCCGTACCGTGCGAACACGGCCAGGCAGAAGGTGAGCAATTGGTTGGCCAGGTAGTCGGCATCCTGGTTGCGGGGTTCCACCCGCTGGGATGCCAGCCCCACGACGCCGGAATAGTACGGCAAAATGCCCGTTGCCACAAAGGCGTGCTGTGAACCGTTGCCGCCGAAGTCCACCCCGATGTGCACCCGCCACGGCTTGCAGGGCTTGTCTGCGGGCCAGAGGAAGCGCTTGTCGTCGGCGGCGATGCTGTCCGCAAACGGGCGGTAGATGATGCCGCCTGCCGCCGCCCACTGTCCCAGAATGAACCGGTTGTAGTACACCGTGCCGGCATATTCTTTTTTCAGCTGCGCCACGAACTCCGGCGGCAGGGTGGGGTTGTCGTCGATGGTGTAGGCCTGACAGTAAATGTCAGCATCACTGTCGAGGAACCGCTTGAACCAGTGCTGGGGGTTATCCGGGTTGCAGGTGCCGTCAAAATGGCTGTGCGGGCAGGAAAGGCGGCTCTTGAGCATCTGAAAGACGCCCTCGTCCCAGGTGGTGATCTCGTCACCGTAGGCATACTCGAAGGCAGCGCCCTGAATGCGGGCAATATGCTTTTTGTTGTCAGCGCCCAGCACATACACCTTGCGGCCAAACAGCTGCACGACATTGCCGGCAGCCGAGGTGCGCACGACGCCCACAAGCTCCGGACCCCAGAGGGCCCGCATGGGCTCCAGCACGTTGCGCTCCAGCGTGCCGAGGGTGTTGCCCAGCATGACGCAAAGGCCCTCGTCCCGGGCCGCGCAGATGCGCTTCGGGATGGTGACGGCGCAGTCCAGGTAGGTCTTGCCGGAGCGGGTGGCCCCGGTCTTGATGTTCCAGCGGTGGCTGCAGTTGCGCAGGAACTCCTGCTGGAACTCAGTCAATGGCACTGTCCACACCTCCCAGCAGCTCCCGGGCACGTTCCAGCGTGTCGGCGGCGGTATCATCGGGCGGGTTGTCCTCGCCCAGCATCTTCAGCAGCACGTTGGCGGCGCGGGCATCGCCGCGCTTGGCGGCTTCGGCCATGCCCATGACCACGCTCATCTGGTTATCCACGTCCTCCGGGTCCACCTCATCCCGCAGCAGGGCGTTCACCCGGCGGCGGTCGGTCTCCGGCAGGCTGAGGTAATAGTCGGCGGCTTCCTTCATGCTGCGTTTGCGGCGGCGTGCCTTGCCGGACGCAATGCCGCCCTGCTGGGCGATCTCTCTCTGTTCGCTCTCCGTTCGCTTGTTGAACGGGATAAGATTCTTCTCGTTGGACACGTCACCACCTCTCATGGTTCAGGTAGAACAAAAGCCGCCCCGGAGGACGGCCAGAAATATGCAAAGGATGCCCGGCTGGTACATTCAGGCTGTTGGTCGGTAAGGTGTTCCACTGTGTCAGCCGGGCAGCACAAAGCCCGCAGGGGGAAGGGAGTAAGGGACCTTTCCTGCGGGCTTCGGCAGTTTAAATTTTAGCAGGGGTTGACAGTATTATCAAGTCCGGTTCGCTCCGGTTCAGTCCGGACTTTTGATATCCAGTCTTTTTATGGCCGCGCTGTGGCGCTGGAACATCTGGCTGCGGGAAATGCGGACGATGACCGCGATGTCCGGCCAGTCCTCCAGCAGGATATACCGCCGGAACAGGATCATGAAATCCACCTCATCGTCCAGCTGGCGGAACACCTCCATGATCTCGGCCCGGATGGCGTCGCACACGGCAGACTGTGCAGCGGCTTCCCGGCGGGCTTCGTCGATGCGCTCCACGCTGCGGGGCAGCGTCTGGCCGTCACCACCACCGCCCGGTGTCGGGGAGTAGCGCTGTGTGGTGTGCATGGCTTCCGCTTCCAGCGTAGCCAGCTCGTCCAGACGCAGCCGCTCGAACCGTTTGGCCGACCGGTACCGCCAGAGCCAGTCCTTTTTCTCTTCGTAGGTCATCAAACTTCCTCCACCCGGACGAACACCCCGCAGGGGTCCGACCAGAATTTCTCCACGATCTCGCTGCACACCTGCGCGTCATCGGCCCAGAAGTGCAGTCGGGTCATCTCGTCCTTGAGGGCCTTTTCCAGGTTGTCGGTGTCGGGTTTGCTGGTGCGCCACTCGCCGCTGCGGCGCTTGCCCCCGGTGGGAAAGCACCACTTGACCAGCAGCCGCACCGGCTGGCCTGCCGGGATGGGCGCTTTGGGCGCATGGGGCGCGAGATAGGCATGGAGCTTGGCGCGGGCGGCTTTCAGCTCCGGGCTGTCGTGGAGCACTGCGTGGGGCTGCCCGCCCTTCATGTAAGCGTGCAGCTGCTTTGCGTTGTGGGTGGTGGTGGGCGGCTGCATGGGGACGAAGAATTGCATGTACATGGGGTTCACCTCGTTTTTCTTTTTTGATGCAGGCCAACGTGATGGGGAGGGTTCCCCGGATGGATGGGGGCTGTGCACGCCCCATCCTCCGGGAGACCCCATCACAATGCAGTTGCAGTTTGCTTATTATATATAGGCTATTTTGCACTGCAAATGTAGCGGTCATAGCGGCTATAACTGTAAAATTGCAGTTTTTGCTGTCGTGCAAAATAGCGGCTATCACTGCATTTTTACAACAATCTGTAAAATCATATTCTACAGCTTGTTTAACCGTTGCTTCCGGGTTCCTTACGGCCGACTTTTTCTCCGTCGATCCAGAAACGGCCGTCCTCTTTGAGGCGGGTCTTGATGGTGCGGGGCTTCAGGTCCATGTATTCGGCCAGCGCATAGACGGTGACTTCGCCATCCATCATACAGGCTTCAAAGGCAGTGTCCAGCTCGGCCTTTTTATCCTTGCTGACTTTGGCCTTATCGCCCCAGCGCTTGGATGCGCCGCGGCTGCCCAGTGTGCGGAAATCACCGTCCGGCTGGAGATCTTCCAGCAGGCCGCTGTCCGGCTTGTGCACCGGGTAGTCGAACCAGAGGTTGACCGGGTCGAACCGGGCAAACTCGCGCAGGGTGCCCTCGATGCGCCACGCGGTCATGCCGTCGGTCTTTTTCTCGGCGGCAGCCACCTCGGCGTCGATGGCCCGCAGGTCGGCCATGCCAAGGTGTTCTTTGGCAATGGTCAGCATCCGGCTGCGGCTCAGGGCATCGTCCGGGCTGTAGGCATCGGCATGGCCGCGCTTGTCCAGCATGGCCTTGATGACCCGGCAGGCGGCCTTGCCCCGCAGCTGCTCCCGGATGGCATCGGTGGGCACCAGCTCGGTCATGTCCAGCATGGCGTCCGGGTCACGGGCGAACACACCGGAGCCGGACGCACGGTCCATGCTGCGCTTGCCGCCCTGGACACCTTTGCTGTGGTGATGGCAGTAGATCACGGCGCAGTCCAGTGCGCGGCACACAAGGTCAAACTGGTTGCAGAACTTGGCCATCTGGTCGGCGCTGTTCTCGTCGCCGGTGATTACCTTATAAATGGGGTCCAGCACCACGGCCATGTAGCCCTTTTTCTGGGCCCGGCGGATGAGCTTGGGGGCCAGCTTGTCCATGGGCACGGACGCACCGCGCAGGTTCCAGATGTCAATGTTTTTCAGGTGCTCCGGCGGCAGGCCCATGGCGGTGTACACATCCTTGAAGCGGTGCAGGCAGGAGGCCCGATCCAGCTCCAGATTGATGTACAGCACCTTGCCCTGGGCGCAGGAGAACTGGCCCATCCACGGCTTGCCCTCGGCAATGGCGATGCACAGCTCGATGAGGGCAAAGCTCTTGCCGGCCTTGCTGGGGCCTGCCAGAAGCATCTTGTGCCCTTTGCGCAGCACCCCGAAGATGAGCGGGTCTGCCAGCGGGGGCAGGTGCTCCCAGTCGGCGGCGAGGTTCTCGGTGTCCGGTAGGTCGTCGGTCTCGGCTTCCAGCCAGTCCACCCACTCGTCCCAGCAGCTCTTGCCGAAATTGGTCTCCAGAAGCACCTGCCGCTTGTCGCCGCGCAGGATGCCGGGCATCCGGCTCAGGCGGCTGGGGTTGCGGTTCTGCTGGTCGAGGGTCAGGCCGTTTTTCTGGCAGGCAGCGTAGAGGTAATCCACCCGCTTGCGGTACTCGGCATAGTCCGGGGCGTCCACCTTGACGATGGCGTGGACGCTCTTGCCGCCGGAGTACACCAGCGCGGCGCAGGGCAGCTCCAGCTGCTTGATGATGGCCTGCTGCTTGCCCAGCTCCATGTTATCGCACTCCACAAGGGCGTAGCGGTAGGCGGTGACGTTGGCGTCCTTGCGGCCTGTGCCGTCCACGGGGTTGAAGCAGATCCAGGCACCCACCTCCGGGTCCCAGTCGCCCAGCACCTTGCCGAGATCCCCGCCGCAGGTGCCCAGTTCGGCAAGGAGCTGCCCGGCGGTGCGGGTCCAGCTGCCCTTGGCCGGGCGGCGTTTGTCGTCGGCCATGAAACTCTCGGTGACATAGGCCACATACTCGTCCTCTTCAAACAGGGCCTGCAGGTAGCGCCTGAGCTGGTCCACAGGGTCCCACTGTTCCGGCAGGGCGAGATCGTGGGCTTCCACCCAACGGGGGTCTACCAGCTGGCCGTCTGTGTGGTTCGTCCCGGCGGAGATGTCGTCGTTCCAGTCCAGTGCATGGCCGGCAGGGCCTCTCCATCCGTTGGAATAGGCCAGCTGAAAGATACTGCTGGCCGTGACGGGGCTGCCCCCGCCGCCGTGGAAACTGGCCCACTTCTTGGCGCACTCGCCTTTGTGGTAGCGGCCCCCGTCCCGGGCGCTCCACTGTTCCCATGCTTCCACGGGCAGGCCGGCTTCCTTCAGGCCCATGCCCACCAGGATCCATTCGTCGTAGGTCAGGGCGGACGGGCTGAGAAAATCCAGCGCTTCTTTGAGTTCATTCGCATTGTCCATTCACGTTACCATCCAAAATCAAAAGGACTGTCTGCAGCAGGCGGCTCCGCAGCGGGGGTATAGGTGCGGGGGTTCACGCCCTTGGGCACGCCGCGCCAGCCCTGAGCCGCTATGCGATCGATCATGTGGCGGGCGGCCTCAAAGCTCCAGGTGCCCACATGCTGGAACCCGTACTTTTCCAGACAGCGGATCTGTTTGGGCGTGGTCAGGCCCTCGTCCCGGCGCTTGTTCAGGCGGTCCAGCAGCAGGGCGGCCTTGCCGGCGGATTCCACTGCGTCCGGCAGGATGCCCAGCTTTTCCAGCGCGGCGGTCTGTTGCTCGCTGGGCGGACCGGCCTCCCAGCCAAAGGCGGGCACATAGCCGGACAGGTCCTCGGCCTGAATGCTCATTTCGTACTGCAGCGGGTCCACCAGTTTTGCCTTTTTACGGCGCTGCTCTTCCAGCTGCTTGGCAAGGGCTTCTTCCCGCTGGGCCACCACGTCCTCGCTGGCCTGTGCGGCGGCCTGCTCGATGTCCTCAGGACAGCCGGTTTCGGCCAGCGTCTCGGTCATCTGGCGGGCCACAGTGCGGTCCTCACAGACCAGGTCTGCCGGGCGGCACAGCTCGTGCTTGTCGGTCATCCACAAAAAGTCGAGGAGCAGCAGGTCGGTCTTGCCCGGGGAAAGGCGGGTGCCGCGCCCCACCATCTGGCTGTACAGGCTGCGCACCTTGGTGGGCCGCAGCACCACCACGCAGTCCACGGAGGGGCAGTCCCAGCCCTCGGTGAGCAGCATGGAGTTGCACAGCACATTGTATTTGCCGGCGTCGAAGTCGGCCAGCACCTGCCTGCGGTCGTCGCTCTGGCCGTTGACCTCGGCAGCCCGGAAGCCGTAGGTGTTCAGCAGGTCCCGGAACTTCTGGCTGGTCTTGATCAGCGGCAGGAACACCACCGTTTTGCGGCTCTTGCAGCGCCGAGCCATTTCGGCGGCGATCTGCTCCAAATACGGATCAAGGGCTGTGCCCAGGTCGCCCACGGCGTAGTCGCCGCCGCTCATGGTCACGGATGTAATATCCAGCTGCAGCGGGATGGTCTGGGCCATGATCTTGCACAGATAGCCCTCCTTGATGGCGTCGGTCAGCTTGTACTCAAAGGCCAGGCTGTCGAACACCTCGCCCAGATTGCGCATGTCGCCGCGGTCCGGCGTGGCGGTGACGCCAAGCACCTTGGCCCCGCTGAAGTAGTCCAGGATGCGGCGGTAACCGTCGGTGATGGCGTGGTGGGCCTCGTCGATGATGATGGTGCCGAAATAATCCTGCGGGAAGCGTTCCAGCCGGGCGGTGCGCTGCAGGGTCTGCACGCTGCCCACCACCACCCGGAACCAGCTGTCCAGGCAGGTGGATTCGGCCTTTTCCACGGCGCTGACAAGGCCGGTGGAACGCTGCAGCTTGTCGGCAGCCTGTTCCAGCAGCTCGCCCCGGTGGGCCAGGATGAGCACCCGGTCCCCGGCACGCACCTGATCGGCGGCCACCGACGCGAACACGATGGTCTTGCCGGTGCCGGTAGGCAGCACCAGCAGGGTGCGGGTGTGGCCGGCGTCCCACTCGGCGTGGATGCGGTCACGGGCCTGCTGCTGGTAGGGTCTCAGTTCCTGCCCCATCAGAATGCCCCCTGCGTCCAGCCCTGCGAGGGTGCCGCCTTGGGTGCCGGGGGCGGCAGGAAGCGCTGCACCTCGTTGCTCTGGCCGGTCTCACCGGCGTGAGGGCCGCTCTGTTTGGTGTACTCCCGGACGCCCAGCTTGCAGATGCCCTTGGCACCTACCACCTCGTTCCAGCGGGGGCGGAAAGTTTCGCCCCGCTTGCACTGGCCGATGCTCTCAAAGAACGCGCCCAGCAGACCCTGGGTCTTGGTATGCAGGTACAGGCGGTGGGTCACGGTGGTGTCGCCCTTGGCCCCGCCATAAATGCGCAGGGTCAGTTTTGCCATGGAGCAGGGCGGCAGCTTGGCCCCGCCCTCATAGCGGGCACGCTCCATCTGGGTCACTTCAAAGGGGTACTCGCCCTCCGGCAGCAGCACGAATTCCTGCTGCTCGTTGGTAAACTCGTCATCCCAACCCAAAGCGAAACCTTCGTTGTTCATCTCGTTCATAATGCTTCTCCTTTATTTAATGTACGTTAAAACGGCAGGTCACGGCTGTCCAGAACCATCTGCAGCACCTGCGGCCATGCGGCGATCAGGCAGCCCTCCACAAAATCCATGGGGTAGTCCTTGATGGGCATATCCTCCGGGAAGTAGCCCCGCTCGCCCACTACATGCTGCAGCTCCTCCGGCGTGACGTTGTTGGCACTCATGAGCGGAGCCAGTTTTTCCGGCACGCCCAGGACGACCAGATCCGGCGTGAGCAGGGCCTTAGGAACCTCTTCACGGGGCGGTTCCGGCTGTGCCTGCGGGGTGGGCAGGATGTCGGCATCCGGCTGATGTTTGGGCTGCGGGGCAGGAGCCGGGGCGTGCTGCACCGGTGTCTGGGTAGCTGCCGGTGCGCTGCCGCCTGGCAGGCAGTGGGCAATGCTGGCGTAATCAAAGGGCACCTCCTCCGGCAGGTCAAAGCGGTTCTTGGCGTCCCAGCAGGCGTGGTGGGTGGTGTACAGCACCCGCTTGCCGCCGCTGGCCTTGTTCTTGGCGTTTGGGCCGCTGCCGGCCTTTTCCACCACCGTTTTGTAGTTGGCGAACAGCAGCATATCGCACCACTCCTGCAGCAGCGGGGCCACCTGCTTGCTGGTTTTCATGCCCCAGCGGTCGTAGTTGCCCACGGCGTCCGGCTGCTCAAACTTGGTGATGGCGGCATGGGCCAGCACCACCACATTGTGGCCGGCGTTGAGCACCTCTTCCAGCGCGTCCAGCAGCTTGCTGAACTCCTCCTTGACGTAGGTGTAGCCCTTGCCGTAGCCAAAATCTTCGATGCCGTTGACCTTGGCACGGGCGCACACCGCCTGGATGCACAGGCGCTCGGCCCAGTCGGCTGTGTCGATGACCAGCGTGCTGCAGGGCACGTTGCCTTTGCGCACCTCGGCCACCTCGTCCAGCAGCATGGCCCAGCTGGTGGGCTGGGGCAGGCGGGCCACGTTCAGGCGCTTGGTGCCGCCCTCGGTGTCGATGAACACAGGGCTCGGGAAGTGGGAGGCAAAGGTGCTTTTGCCGATGCCCTCCGGGCCGTACAGCACGGTTTTGACGGGGGCGGTCTGGATGCCGCTGGTGACTGCATACTTGCTCATTTAAAACGCTCCTTTCGTCCAGCTCCGGGGCTGGGGCTTCTCTTCGGGCGGCACGGCGTCCTTGACCATGCCGTCCTCAATGATGATCTGGCACTCACTGCCGGTGGAAACGCGGGTAGCAATGGCCTGCAGGCCCTCGGCTTCCAGCCAGGCGGAAAACTCCTGCAGGGTGGTCATGTCCATCTGCTCCAGCTTGTCCAGCAGAACAAAGCCGCAGTCCGGGTTCAACCGGCGCACGATGGCGGCGGCCACCCGCAGCTGGTCACTGCCGGACATGTCCCGCCAGTGCTTGCCTTTGTAAGTAAGGACGCCGTCCTCCACGCTCAGCCCCGGCAGCGGCAGGTCTGCGCCGTTCAGCAGGGCCATGCGGTCGGCACGCTTCTGCTGGATGGATTCGGTCAGGCGGTCGTACTCGCTGGCGTACTGGGCGGCTTCGTCCTCAGCCCGGGATTTTTCCAGGTTGGCCCGCACCTTGCGGTTGGTCTCCTCAATGTCCCGGATGGAGGCTTCCAGCTCGGCGGTGGATTCGTCTTGCAGCTGGGAGACGGTCTTTCTTGCAGTTTCCCGCTGATTGAACAACTTGGTGTGCTTGGCGTCCAGTTCATCTGCCAGCTGCTGCAGTGTGGCAATGCGTTCCCGGGTGCGCTTCAGCTCGTCCACACACTGCTGCACCTGCTGTTCAAGCTCTGCATACTGGGCCCGCAGGCGCTGGTTCTCGCCATTCCGGGCCAGAATGTCCTGCTGCTGGCGGATGAGCTCGGAGGCGCTCACCGGCTCGTCCGGGGCTTCCGGGTAGGAGATCATTTCCTCGGCAAAGTGCTTTTTCTGGGCGGCCAGCTGACCGGTGAAGGTGCGCTTGTCGTACAGGCCCTTGATCTCCAGATCCCGGGTGTGCAGCTCGGCCCCAACGCCGATGATGCGCAGCAGGATGTCAGCCTTTTCCTTGTCGCTGGCGTCCATGAAGCGGGGCAGGTCGAGGGCCAGCGGCTCCACAAAGGCGTTGAGCAGCTGCTGGCCGCTGCGGCGGCCCGTGGGGTCGGTGACGGTCAGGCTGGCGTTTTTGCCCTTGCGCTCCACAATCACGCCGTTGGACAGGGTGACTTTGAGGTGGGCCGGGGCGACCGCCCCGTCCCGCTGTGCGGCAGTAGGGCGGAAGCGCTCCCCGCCCAGCGCCCACGCCAGCGCGTCCAGCACACTGGTCTTGCCCTGATTGTTGTTGCCGCCTACGAGGGTGAGCCCGGTGGGGGCAGGGGTGAGCGCAACCGCCTTGATGCGCTTGACGTTTTCGGCCTCAAGGGCCGTAATGGTTACAGACATCTGGATACCTCCCCTTGGATCTGTCCGAGTGTGTGAACGAGCATATTGGTCAGCTGCTCCCGCTGTTCGGGCGGAAGCCTGCGGAGGGACGGGACCACCATTTTGCCGATGTTCTGGAAAGAACGGTCGGCCAAAAGTACGTTGTCATAGGAGCTGTGGGCATCCTGTTCGGTGCCGGAAGAAGCCTGTTCCAGCTGCGCCCGCAGGTCGGCGGTCATCTCGGCGGCCATTTCCCTGGCCTGACGCTCCACCTCTTCCTTGTCCACCACCGCAGTGATGGGCTGCTTCTTGAGTGCATCATTTTCGGCCTTGAGCTTGTCGCCCCGGAGCTTGGCGGCCTCGGCCACCTGCCGGGAGCCTGCCAGTTGGTTCTCCGCGTCCTTGGCGCGGGCTTCGGCCCTGTCGCGCTCAGCTTCGGCTTTCTGGCGCTGGAGGTTGGCCGCAATGCGGCTCTCGTCTGCATCGTGGTAGCTCTGCTGGAGCTTGGCGTTCTGCTCGGTCAGGCCCTGCACGTCCGCAAGGGCGGCATCCCGCTGGGCTTCGACATCTTGGATGTGGCTTTCCGCCCAAGCAGCCCGATTCTGGGCACCCAGCAGCTTGCCCCGCTCAGCCTCGGCAGCATCGGCCCGCTCTTTCTCGGCCTTGAGTTGGGCCAGAAGGTCCTGGACACGCTGGCCGTCTCCGGCGGCGGCCACCACCTGGTTTGCACAGCCGGACCGGGCAATGAGGTTCAGGTCCTTCCGGGTCAGGTTGGGCAGCTGTTTTAATTCGTCAACAGTTGACGAATTAAAAGCCTCTCCGTTCTGGACCATCTTGGTCACGCTGCCATGGCTCAGCCCCTTGCTCTCGTACCACTTGGTCCAGGTGCCGCCGCCATAGCGGCCAGCCTTGGCCGTCAGGGCATGGATCCGGGCCAGGTAGATGCAGGAGATCAGGTATTCGTCCTGAGCTGCTCCATAGTGAAGGTCAAACTGCTGGTCGGCCTCGGCGGCCTGCCCGGACAGCTCCCCCAAGGGAGAAAAGTCAAAGCTGGGGGCGGCGGGGATATTGCCGACCGGCTCGGTAACATCCGCAGAGTGAGCGGGATGTAAATGCTTTTCGCCCTCGGTCTGGTAGCTGTTGCACTCCTGCACGGGATTGCCGCAGCCGTGGCAGTTTCCGAAGCATTCTTCTTTGCACCCGCCACAGGTGCAGGTAGAGCAGATGCAGGGGGCAGGAACACCCGAGGAAGAATCCTCTTCCACTGGGTCGATGGGGGCATTTTTGCAGGGCTTGGCATCCCTGAGGGCCGTCAGCATCGACTGCGGAAGCTCGTAGTCGTCCATGGGGATGAACTCATCGCCGGTCAGAAACGCTTCCGGGGTCAGATGCTTTTCAGCTGCCTTGGCCTTGTCGAACTTCTGGGCCAGCAGATGGCTTTCCTTCCAGACCCGTGCGGATCCGTCCCAGCGCCAGAAGCGCCCACGGGTATAGGCGTAGTAAACATCGTTGCTGTTCTGGCTGATGATCATACCCGCACCTCCGTTTCCTTCAGGCGGTCCAGCATCTCGGCCTGCAGGTCCTTGCTCATAGGCACGAGGCTGTTGTTCTTCCAGCCGTAACAGAGGATCTTGCCGTAGATGTTCTGCCCGCGGTAGATGCGGTTCAGCCCCTTGCCGAGGATGCCGTACACCAGCACCGCCGGGGTGCGGGGCAGCACCTTCTGCGTGCAATCGCAGCCCAGCATTGCTTCGATGCCCTGCAGCGTGTCCGGCAGGGTGGTGACGACCGGGGACTTGCCCGGCTCGATCAGGATTCCTTTCATTGTAAAACCTCCGATTTTGTGATATTATCGGGGTGATGTGATTGGGAAAATCCATCATCCCTTGCAGCTCGTCGGTGCGCCAACACCGGCGGGCTTTTTGCTTGCCTTTCGGGCCATGTACTGGCCGTAGCTCAGACCGGAGGCGTCGGCGGCCCGGACGTCAGCCCGGAAAGCGATATCCTGGGCCTCGGCCTGGAGCAGACGGCTGGCAGCACTGGAAGGCCGGGGCGTGAGAGACCGGATCTCCTCCTTGTGCCGAGCCTGCCACTGGGCGTGCAGCAGCCGTTTGCGCTGGGCGGCACACTCCGGGCACCGCATCTTTGTCTGGTACACCTGCTGCATCACCTTGCCGCAGTCCACACAGATGCGGGTGTAAGTCTTGCTGTTGCTGGCCATCAGGCGTCCCTCCGGTTCTGCCGGTACTCCGGCTCCTCGGTGCGGGCGTGGCGGCGGTCGATCCTGCCGTAACGGTTGCGGCGGGCGGCCTGCTCCCGTGTCTCTGCGGCAAAGCCCAGCCGCATCAGGAAAAGCGCCAGCAGAATCAGCACCATGGCGGTGATGAACTGGCTGTCCGAGATGGTGCCGCCTACCTGCGCGGTGCCCTCAATGCCCAGGGCGTACAGCAGGCCCGCGCCGAAACTCCCGGCGGCCAGCACCTGCCAGACGGTGGATTTAATCTTCATCGTCGTCCTCCTCTTTCAGCGCGCGGATCGTGTTGTAGAGCAGTCCAGACGCCCAGCCCATCTGCCGCTCAAAATCGTCCGGAAAATAGCTCTTCAGAATCTGGGCGATTGCGCACACCAGAAGATGCAGCACGTCGC
>OLZW01001900.1_pt1 | contig 14512 bp, 10 predicted proteins | sample 1674281 | NCBI WGS metagenome assembly OLZW01 (sample SAMEA103958157, study PRJEB25191) | human gut metagenome | biome: human-associated habitat [ENVO:00009003]; feature: intestine environment [ENVO:2100002]; material: feces | place: Germany | collected 2013/2015
GCATGACGCAGACGAACTGCACCTGCTGGATGTCGTTGGTGGTGCGGGTGATGAGGGACGCGGTGGAGAAGTTCTCGATCTCCGCATGGGAGAAGTGGATGACGCTGGAGAAGGTCTCGCGGCGCAGGTCGCGGCCGATGGCGGCGGACACCCGGGAGGCCAGGAAGCCCACCGCGATGGACACGGCCACCATCAGCAGGGTCAGGGCCAGCATCTGGCCGCCTACCTTATATAAATAGTGCATCTGCACATCGTGGGCAATGCCCTGGGCCTCGTATTCCAGCCCCACCAGCAGCAGAGCCTGGCTCTTCAGGTTTTCCACCACGGTGTCGTCCAGCTGGCCGATGGCACCGGTCAGCTGCTGCTGCACGGCGTCGCGGCTAAAGCCGGGCATCTGGCTCATGGCGGCAAACTGGCCGCACACGGTGTCCAGATCCTCCGCTGTGGGGGCCACAGTCTCGGTTTCCGTGTCGGGATTGCGGTCGGCACCGGAGGCCTGCAGGTCCGCAAGGCCGGTCATGCCCATGCCGGTCTGCCCGGCGGGGGTGTTGGCTGCCTGGACGGCAGCCAGATACAGCACGATGTCCGGCGTGGTCACAGCATCTTCCAGCGCAGTGCGCTCGTCGGCGGTCAGGTCGGTGCGCAGGCGCAGCACATCGCCGTCGGCGGTGTAGGCGTTCTGGAAGGCAGCGGCGTCCTCCTCGCGCATCAGCAGCGAGAGGGCATCCAGCGTGCTCTGCCGCACTGTGTCGGGCAGGGGGCTTTCGATGCCGCCCTGCTGGATGCCGGTGTCCACGATCTTGCTGGTGTAGTCCGGCAGCGACAGATCGCAGTACGCCTGCACGAACAGCAGTGCGAACACCACGAGGCAGACGGCCCAGTGACGGGCCAGCTGCTTAAAGATCTTTGTCATGGTTTGGTTCTCCCTTCGGTTTAGTGGTACGCGCAGCATTTTCCGCAAGAATGGCTTCCATCAGCGCGCCGCGCAGCGCTTCCATCTGGGCCAGCTGTTCCGGCTCCAGCCGGGCCATGACACTGGAAAAGTAGTCCCCAAGAGCAGCCTCGCACTGTCGGCAGGCCTCGTATCCCTTGGGCGTGAAACGCACCCGCGTCTTGCGGCGGTCGGCAGGGTCGGCAAAGCGTTCCACAAGGCCGTCCTGCTCCATCTGCCGCACCGTGCGGGAAATGGCAGGAAGCGGTTGATGAAGCTCCTGAACAAGGTCGGAGATATAAACGGCACCGTCCTGTCCATGGAGCCGAATGCAGCCCAGCAGCCCTTCCAGCATGGGAAAGTGGCACTTGGGGCAGTCGGCCAGAGCGGCCTTCATGCCGGCCTTGGATGCTTTGCTCAGCCGGTGGATGTAGCGGCAAAGCCCACGGAAACTCAACGTGGATTCCTCAGACACGCGATCCCTCCTCTCAAAAATTGCTTAACAGCTGTTAACTGTTAACGCTTGATAATAATAGGCTTTTGCAGGCCGGATTGCAACCCCCTGCAGGGATTGTTTCACAAAAGTTCACAAACGTTTGTGTCCCGCATACACATAAAGCAAAGGGGGCGTCGGGCATGGAACAGCGTTTGTGGATGATCCTGCAATTGTTCGGCGGGGCGGCACTTTTCTTATACAGTATGGACACCCTCACGGACGCTTTGCAGCAGGCGGCGGGGGACACCCTGCGGCAGGCCCTTGCCCGGCTCACGGCCCACCCGCTGGCCGGGGTGCTCACGGGGGCGGCGGTCACGGCGGTGGTGCAGAGCAGCTCGGCGGTCACGGTGCTGGTGCTGGGCCTTGTGGGGGCCGGGCTGCTGACCCTGCAGCGGGCCGTGCCGGTGGTGTTCGGAGCCAACATCGGCACCACGGTCACCGCGCAATTGCTGGCCTTCCGGCTGGAGGATGCCCGGTATCTGCTGCTGGTGGCGGGGCTGCTGCTCTGGTTCGCGGGGCGCGGGCGTCTGCACGCAGCCGGGCAGGCGCTGTTTGCTTTCGGCCTGCTGTTTGAGGGCATCGCGGTCATGGCCGAGGCCATGGAGCCGTTGGCAGCAGGGCCGGTGTTCCGGCAGTGGATGGCCCAGGTGCGGCACCGCCCCGGCCTGGGCCTGCTGGCAGGGCTGGGCATGACCCTTGCCGTGCAGAGCAGCTCCGCCACCATTGCGGTGCTGCAGCGGGCGGCCGCCCGCCCCGGGCCGGACGGCGGGTGCCTGCTGGGCCTTGCGGGAGCCATCCCGGTGCTGTTGGGGGACAACATCGGCACCACCGTCACGGCAGTGCTGGCATCGGTGGGGCAGAGCCGGGACGCCAAGCGTCTGGCGGCGGCCCACGCCCTGTTCAACCTGTCCGGGGCGGCGGTGTGCTGGCTGCTGCTGCCCCAGTTCACCGCGCTGGTGCGGCTGGTCTCGCCCCACGGGCCGGAGAGCGCCGTGCTGGCCCGGCAGATCGCCAACGCCCACACCCTGTTCAATCTGGGCTGCACGGTGCTGTGGCTGCCCCTGACCCCTTGCATGGTGCGCATCGTGTGCATTCTTTTGCCGGAGAAGCACGCCCTTGAGTTGAAATGAACGCCTTAAAATGGTATAATGACAATGTATCGAACAAATTTTGTGACGCTTTTGTTGCACAAATGATAAACGGACCCTTCTGTGGGCCTGCAGCGGTGTGCGGCTGCCAGGGTACAGAGCAAACCAAGAGGACGTGTTTACTATGAAGGATATCATCAACGGGTTGATCGAGCGGTTCCGCAGGCAGCATGTACAGGCCCGGCGCTATGTGGCCATGATGCTGGTGCTGGCCCTGCTCACCACCCTGTTCGTCAACTGGCAGCTCCATGGGGTGGGCATCTCCATGACTGCCGACTACCACTGCGGCTACGAGGAGCACCAGCACACGGCGGCCTGCTACGAAAAAGTGCTCACCTGCGGTTACGAGGAGGGCGAGCCGGAAACGCCCGTCACCTCTTCGGACAGCAGCGCCGATCCGGTGTCCGCCTACAGCGCGGCCGAGCCGGAAGAGCCGGAAGAGCCGGTGCAGACCGAGCCGGAGACCATCTGGGTGCCCCATGAGCACACCGATGCCTGCTACGAGGAGCACCGGGTGCTGACCTGCTATCAGGAAGAGCACGAGCACACCGACGACTGCTTTGACGAGTACGGTGCGCTCATCTGCGGCGAGTTCGAGCATATCCACGACGACAGCTGCTACACCACCGAGTATGAGCTGGTGTGCGGCCTGGACGAAGGCGAACTGGTGGAGGAGCCCAACCCCGCCTATCAGGAAATGCCTGCCAGCCGCCCCGTGGTGGACCTGCCCACTGAGCCGGCCGAGACCACCCCGGACGAGCCGGTGCTGCATCACCACACCGACGCCTGCTACACCGAGGAGCTGGTGTGCACCATCCCGGAGCACCACCACACTGTGGAGTGCCTGGCCGATACCCAGGCCGACGTGGAGACTGCCGAGGAATGGCAGGCCGCGGCCAACGTGGCCCTGAACGGCAACTGGGCCGAGGACCTGCTCACCGTGGCAAAGTCCCAGCTGGACTACCAGCAGAGCGACAAGAACTTCAAGCTGGATGTGGAGGACCAGCAGGTGCTGCGCGGCTACTCCCGCTATGGTGCCTGGTACGGCAACCCCTACGGCGCCTGGGACGTGATGTTCCTGTCCTACTGCCTGCACTTTGCGGGTGTGCCCCAGACGGTGGTGCCCCAGCGTGCGGGCGTGATGGCCCTGCACAGTGACCTGCGCGGCTCCCAGTGGCTCACCGACGCCGACGGCTCCACCGCAAGGCCCGGCGATATCGTCATCTACAACACCCTCACCACCGAGCAGGTGGCCGTGGACGAGAGCTCCTATGGCATCGCCCTGCTGGACCTGGACGAGGACCCCGACACCGCCGCCCAGCTCACGGCTTCCGAGCCGCAGGTGGACACCCGCACCGTGACCACCGAGACGGTGGGCGTCGTGTCCGCCGTGGACCCCGACGCCGGGACCCTGACCGTGATCTCCGGCAACGTGGACGGCAAGGTGGCCGAGGTGCCCGCTGCCATGTCCGACGTGACCAGTGTCATCTCGGTGACCGGCGCCTATGCCGCCGAGACCACCGCTGCGGCCCCGGAGGACCCGGCAGGCTCCCAGGAGAAGCTGGACGGCAGCTATGCGCTGCTGGAAGATGAGGAGGGCTTTGGTGCCACCGTGGACTGGGTGGGTGACGCCGACCCCTACGGCATCGCCCTGCTGGCTGCCGGAGACGACCATGATCTGAAGACCTGGATCACGGATGTCAATTATGAAAAGACGACCGACGGAAAAACATGGACGTCTATCGGCGCGGGCAGCGTGACCGTGGACAGCGGCACCCGCGTCCGCGTGAACCTGAAGTATACCGTGAAACCCGGTGTGCTGACGCCCACCAACAATACCCTGACCTACCAGCTGCCCAAAGGCCTGCCCATGCCGGATGTGGTGACGGGCAACATCGTGGATGAGTCCGACAAGGACGAGGCCGGCAATGCAAAGGTCGTGGGCAGCTTCACCGTTGACACCGACGGCACTGTGACCCTGACCTTTACGGACGAAAAGTTCATCGGCACCGACGAGAAGGGCGGCCTGCCATTCACCGGTACCTTCAAGGCCGCCGTTACGGCGAGCGCCGACAACTTTGAGGACGAGAAGAAGATTACCTTCAAGGACGACTGCATCCTGACCATCGAGCCGAAAAAAGCGGATGTGATCCTCTACAAGCTCGGCGCGACAGATGGCCGCTACGGCAGCTATCCGGGCATCTGGAAGCCACTGGTGGAGAATCTGCCCGACGGCACCTTCAAGGTGAACTATGTGGTCGGCGTTGAGACCACGAATGGCACCAAAAATCCTGTGACCATCACCGATACCCTGGGCAAAGGAAATAGCGAGATGTATAAGCTGCTGGGCACTTATATTACAGACAGCTTTGTTCTTTACAGGGTGGATGCCGCAGGCAACCTGACGGAGATGCCTGAGCTTCTGAATGATACCCTGACCCTGAGTACTGATACCAGGCAGGCAACGCTCTCCAACCTCCCGGCCCTGTATGCAGGCGAAAAGTATCTCTGGTGCTACTCGGTACTGTTCGACAGCAGATCCTTCAACAACTCGGAAGACGGCACCGGCATCATCATCAACCGTGCGGAGGCCTATGTAAAGGGGCTGAAGGATGCCGGCTACTATCAGACGGTGACCATGAAGCAGGCGCGCATCACCAAGAAGGGCGAGTACAAGCCGGGGGATGGCCAGATCGAATGGAAGATCACGGTCAGTGTGCCCAGTTCGCTCATCACCGGCAACTTCCTTGTGGGCTATGTGGTCAAGGATGATCTGCCGGCGGGCGTACAGATCGTGGGCAAAGTAAACGTCGGCGGGAAAGAGATCAGCGCGGAGGAATTCCTGAACAACGGCAAAGGCTACACCATCACGTCCGCTGATATGAATGGCCGGAGCAAGCTGGAGATCACCTTCCGCACCACCACCCCCATCGGCGGCGGCGACGTGACCAATACCGCCACTGCCTCCAAGGACGGCAAAACCTTCACGGCCAGCGATACGGTCCCCCTGAAGCAGGGCGATTGGAGCCTGAGCAAATCCATTGCCACCAGGGGCGAGACGCCCACCTGGAACCTCTCGGCCACCAACAAGGCCGGTGAGGCAGAGTTTACCCTGTGGGATGTGCTGGACGACGCTGAGAACGACCAAGGCGAGGAAAAAAAGGACACCCACTATGCCATTGCAAAAGAGCTGGATGACGCCATCAAGGCCAATCTGACCCTGACCATGCTCGACAACACGAAGCTGACCTATGCGCAGGCTGACGTGGCGGGCAACACCATCGAGATGACCTACTACGCCGACAGAGACGGCACAACACAGGTAAACGCAGGTGACTCGTCCACCCGTGTGCGCAGCTTCAGCATCCATGTGAAAGCCGGGGACGGCCAGAACCCCGTGCGCAGCATCTCGGTGACCGGCATCCCCACCCACGAGGAGCGCGACGACGTGCCCACCGGTGAGGTGTGGATCTATAAGAACACCATCCATATCCAAGGCGTGAGCGGCAAGGCCTCGGACACCGATACCTACCGCAGCTACAAGAAGTTTGAAAAGGGCGTGGCCGCAAAGAGCAGCGGCGACGAGACCGGTTATCTGACCGGCAGCAACAGCTTCGAGCTGAGCGACCTCAGCGGCAACAACCTCCACTACCAGCTGGTGCTGCAGACCTCCGCCGACGATGCCGAGGACATCGTTGTCACCGACACCCTGCCGAAAAACGTCGGCTTCAAGGTGGAGAATGTCAAGATCGCGCTGGATGAGGGCGATTTTGTAAAGATCAGCGATAAAAATGTAGACTGGGCGACGGCAGAGTATGACAAAACTACCCGGAAGCTCACCATTAAAATCAGCAACTACAACAAGTCGGAGCAGGAGGAACACCGCATCCGCATCCAGTACAAAGTGAGCGTGAGCGACGATCCCAGCTGGAAGAACCCCTCGGTGGGCAAGCTGATCTACACCAACACCGCCACTTGGGGCGAGCAGACCGAGACCACCACCACCACCGTCACCCGCGATGTGGAGCAGGTGAAAAAGACCGGCTGGCAGGACCCCGGCAACGACCGGAAGCTGCACTATCAGGTGGTCATCAACCCGGCCGGCGAGGATCTGTCGGCCGGGCAGACCAGAGCGGAGAAGATCGAGCTGTGGGATAACATCAGCACCACCAATGGTGCCATCGCCACCGGCGATGTCAACTCGGTCAAGTTGTATTTTTACGATTACGACGAAACAGTCGGCGTGACCACCGGCAAAGAGGTGCCGCGCAACATGTACCGCATCCTGGAAGCGGACAAGAACGGCTGGCTCCATATGGAGATCCCCAATATGGCGGCCATGATCCTTGTGTATGACTGCAATGTGAAGGATGGCAGTGCTGCCGCCAGCTACCAGGTGAGCAACACCGTGACCCTGAGCAACGGCAGCAAATCCAGCGACAGCGGCATCACCTACCAGGTCAAGGCGGATGCAACGGCCACCACCGCACAGTTCGTGCTGCGCAAGAAGGACAGCTACTCCGGCGTGTCGCTGGAGGGCGCGGAGTTCACCATTTTCCAGTACGATACGGTAAGCGGGCAGTTCGTCCCGTGGACCGGCAACGGCACGGGCACCCTGACCACGGACGAAAACGGTCAGGCCAGTCTGGCTGTGCTGGATAGTGAGACTGCAAGCTGCCTGAAACCGGACGTGCTGTATAAGCTCGTGGAGACCAAAGCACCCACGGACTATCAGCTGGATGCCACCCCGCACTACCTGCTGTTCCGCAAGAACGCCAGCGCGGAGAACGAGCAGCAGGCCTTTGCAAAGGCGACCGGCCAGGCCGATGGCACCACGACCCTGACCGTGGGCACCGAGACGGTGGACCTGAACCGCAATGTGCAGGTGGGCAGCGACGCCGGCACCACCACTGCTGAGTACAGCAACGTGTACAGCAACCTGACCGTCAGCAAGCTCTGGCTGGACCAGGATACCAAACAGCCGGTGGAACCGGCGGTGGACAGCATCCACATCAAGATCTGGCAGTACACCGACAATGACAAGGACAGAACGTTGTTTGCCGAAGCCGACCTGACCGCACCGGCGTGGACCTGGTCCAAGTCGGGGACCGATCTGCCCCTGACAGACCCTGCCAGCGGCAAGGCATACCACTACCTGGTGGAGGAAGTGACCACCGGCAACTGGAACGTGTACATTGACAACAATGGAGTCCAGACCGGCAATATCACGGTGCAGAACTACGTCTACACCGGCTACGAGCTGCCGTCCACCGGCGGCATGGGCACGGCACCCTTCGGGGTGCTGGGCGGCGCACTGGCCGCTGCAGCAGCCCTGCTGCTGGTCCGCAAATGGAAACAGAACGAGGAGGAGTGAGCAGCCATGAAACAAAACAAAAACAACCGGTTTGCCGCTCTTCTGCTGGCGCTGTGCATGGCCGTGTGCTGTGCACTGCCCGCGCTGGCAGCCCCCGCGGCCAGCGCCAACATCGACCTGAGCCGCACCGGCAGCATGGACGTGACCCTGTACGACCACCAGAACGACGTCCCCCTGCGGGGCGGCGCACTCACCGTGTACAAGGTGGCGGACGTGGCCCGCACCAACGGCGACCTGCACTTTGTGTACACCGCCGACTTTACGGGCTGCGGCATCGCGCTGGGCGACCTGACGGACAGCACGCTGGCTTCCAGGCTGGAAGCCAAGCTGCCCGCCCGCGCCGCCGGCACCACCCATAAGATCAGCGAGCAGGGCATCGTCTCCTTTGACGCGCTGCCGCTGGGCCTGTACCTCGTGGTGCAGACCGAGAACTCCAAGGGCTACGAGGCCATCAATTCCTTCCTGGTGTCGCTGCCCATGGCGGACGAAAGCGGCTGGCTCTACACCGTGGACGCCACCCCCAAGGTGGGCGCGCCCACGCAGGAGGTGACCCCGCCCGAACCGGAAAAGCCCTCGGAGCCGGACAAACCGTCCGAGCCGGAGAAGCCCTCGGAACCGGACAAGCCCACCCAGCCCGACACCCCGGATGAGCCGGACAACCCGGACATGCCGGTGGACCCCAACGACCCCAACCGCCCGGTGTCGCCCGGTACGCCGGATAACCCGGTGAACCCCGGCAACCCGGACAACCCCGTGGCCCCCGGCAACCCGGACAACCCGGTGGCGCCGGGCCGCCCGGACGGCAATGCACTGCCCCAGAGCGGCCAGCTGAACTGGCCCATCCCGTTCATGGCCTGCAGCGGCGTGCTGCTGTTTGCCGTCGGCTGGGTGCTGGACCGGAAGGAGATGCTGGCATGAACACAAAGCAGAAGATCGGCCGCGCCTGCATGATCGTGGGCATCCTGCTCATTCTGGGCGCACTGGCCCTGCTGGGCTATAACCAGTGGGACGCCAACCGCGCCGACAAGGCCTCCCAGGACGCCCTGGGCAAGCTGGAAGAGACCCTGACCGAGACCATTGAGGACAACACCGAAGAAGAGATCCAGCCGGAGCTGGATCCGGAGCAGGAGATGACCGTCACCGACATCGACGGCTGGGGCTACATCGGCTACCTGTCCATCCCGTCCATCGGGCTGGAACTGCCCGTGATGAGCGAGTGGAGCTATGCGGGCCTCAAGGTGGCCCCGGGCCGCTACTCCGGCTCCACCTACGCCGACAACATGGTGGTCTGCGCCCACAACTACGCCAAGCATTTCAGCCCCATCAAGTGGCTGGCCCTGGGCAGTGAGGTGTACTTTACCGACATGGACGGCCAGCGCTGGAGCTATGAGGTGTCCAACGTGGAGACCATCCAGCCCACGGATATCGACAAGATGATCACGGCCAGCGACGAGGACGCCTGGGACCTGACCCTGTTCACCTGCACCACCGGCGGCCGCGCCCGCTGCGCCGTGCGCTGCACCCGCACCGGTTACCCGGTCTTGGAGACCAGCGCGGCAGGGCGGATCACGGAGTAAGCAGGACGATTTGGAATTGCCTCCGCTTTGCTCTGGCAATATCAGCGGAAAATTATTTTTAAAGATATGCAATCCCGGAAAATCTGCGGATTTTCCGGGATTGTTTTTTCACGGATGGGCGTTAAGGAAAGTGGCCTGTTCTCTGGAAGGCAAACGATTTAGAATGCCCTCCGCGTTGCTCTGGGCATAAATAGCAGAAAAATTATTTTAGATTTTGCAAATCCGGCAGGGCTGCGGCCCCGCCGGATTTGCTTTTTCACGGGAGAGGGCGTTCCGGGAAGTGGCACCGGCTGCTGTTGGCCTGCGGCCAAAGCGCAGAAGGAGAACTCGCGTTTTGCGGAAAGGAATCCCGTAACGTCCCTCCCGGTGCGATGTCATTCCGGTATCAGATGCCACTCCCCGCCATGACCCCTCTGGTGAAAAGGCAACTCCGGAAAATCCGCAGATTTTCCGGAGTTGCAATAAAAAATAATATTTCCTCTAATTATGGCGCAGCGCACGCGGAGCCATTTTAAATCGTCCTGTTCTGGTTTCCCGCAAGCGTACAGGGAACTGTCGCGCCAGCGTCCACAAAAAAGGCACCCGCCATGCGGATGCACAGCGGGTGCCTTGAAGGGCTCTGCGGGGGTGCTCAGTGGGTGGTGCCCATGTCCACAGCCAGGTCGGCGTCGTTCTTCACAACGGCCTCCACGGCCTTCTCCAGGCCGCGGGCGATCTGGTGCAGGTCCATGCTGGGGGTGCCCAGGGGCTTGTTGACCACCTGCTCCATGGCGTAAGGCACATGGATGAAGCCGCCCCGGATGTTGGGGTACTTCCTGTCGATGAGGTACAGCAGGGTGTACATCAGGTAGTTGCACACATAGGAGCCTGCAGTGTAGGACAGGGCGGAGGGGATGCCTGCGTCCTTGATGTTCTGCACCATGGCCTTCACGGGCAGAGAAGTGAAGTAGGCGGTCTCGCCGTCCTCCTGGATGGTCACGTCGATGGGCTGATAACCGGCGTTGTCGGCGATGCGGCCGTCCATCAGGTTGATGGCCACCTTTTCCGGGGTGATGGCGGAGCGGCCGCCGGCCTGACCGATGCAGATGACCACATCGGGCTGGTTTGCCTGAATGGCAGCTTCCAGCACCTCACCGGCACGGATGAACTCGGTGGGCACTTCCTGCTTGACGATCTCGGCACCGGCGATGGTGTCGGGCAGCAGCTTTACCGCCTCAAAAGCGGGGTTGACGGTCTCGCCGCCAAAGGGGTCGAAACCAGTGAGCAGAATCTTCATAGTAAAAAGCCTCGATTCTCAGATATAAATGGACGGCTCCAGAACGGTGAGCTGTCCGTGATCCATGATCATGCGGTTGTCCACATAGATGCAGGGAGCGTGGGTGACCAGATCGTAATGGCCGGAAGCATCCTGCACACCGCCCAGCGCGATGTTGCGCCCGAACCCGATGTGGAAGGTGCCATAGGTGGATTCGTCCTCGATGTAGCAGTTGCCTGCACAGCGGGAGTGGGTGTTGAGCCCGATGCCGAACTCCGCCGCCACCACCATGTTCTCCGGGTCGTGGAAGCGGGCCAGAAACTGCTTGAGCCGCCTGCCGCTGGCATTGTCCTCGATCTCCACGATGCGGCCGCCGCGCAGCTCCACCCGCACGGGGCTGTCCACGATGCCGATATAGCCCATGGAGCCGTCCAGGATCAGGGTGCCGTTGGTGTCGCTCTCCACCGGTGCCACATACACTTCCACGCTGGCAGAGGAAAGGCCCTTGCCGTCGTGGCAGCAGCCGTTGAAGAAGCCGGGCACACGCCCTTCGATGTTGAAATCCAGGTTCGTGCCAAGTTCCGTGGTCACATGGATGTGGCTGGCGTTCTGATAGCAGGCCATGATGATGCTGGCCATGATCCTGCTTTTGGGCAGGCTCATGTTCAGGAAGTCGTAGCTCAGCAGTGACTGCCCGTTGCTGGTGCTCAGCGGCAGCGACAAAAACCGGTTGCGGCGGGCAATGACCCGCTTGACGGCCCGTGTGGTGATGAGGGAATACTCGGCAGCACCGATCACGGCGTTGTAGGGGTCAAAGGCGTCCTCGCGGTCGTCGAAATACTGGCCCACCTGCTCGTGCAGGTCGTCCAGCATCAACACATCCGCCACGCTGCCCACCGCCTGTGCGGCTTGCTGCATGGCTGCCACCTCGACAGCATACTTCTGGCTGGATACGATCAGGATGCGTTCGCCTGCACGGAGCCGGACCCAGTCCCGTATAATGACATCGGCTCCGTGCTGTATTGCTTGTTCCATTAAATCACTCGATCTTGCGTAAAAATCACTTCAGGAGGATCATCATCACGATCTGGACCACCATCATGATGATGGCGACAGGAACCTGATTCTTGATGACGCCCATGGGCTTCTTCATATCCAGCAGTGCCACGGGCACAGTGTTGAAGTTTGCAGCCATGGGGGTGCACAGGGTGCCGCAGAAGCCGCAGGTCAAAGCCAGCATGCCGATGACCACCGGGTTTGCGCCGTGGGCCAGCACGAACGGGTAGCCGATGCCCACGGTCATCACGGTGATGGCGGCGTAGGCGTTGCCCATGATCATGGTGAACAGCATCATGCCGATGGCGTACACCACGATACCGGCGTTCACATTGCCCTCGGGGATGATGTGGCTGACCAGGTCAGAGATTACATCGCCGACACCGGCAGCGGTAAACACAGAGCCCAGGCAGGCCAGCAGCATGGGCAGCATGGACAGGGGGCCCACGGTGGACAGCATGCGCTCGGAATCGTTCAGGAAGGTGGAGGGCTTGTTGTCGCGGTTCATGATCATCAGCAGGATGATGGCCACGAGAACGCCCAGAGCCACGCCGTTCAGGGCGGACAGGCCGATGCCCAGGCCGGTGATGGCGCAGATGACGGCCAGCATGCCGATGCTCAGGGTGGGGACAAAGATCTTCATGCCGATCTTCTCATAGGTAGCCTCGGTCTCGGCCTTGGTGGCAGCAGAGACAGCGCCCTTCTTGACCTTCTTGAGGATGGCGGGGATGCACATCACCACCACCAGGATGCCGCTCACCAGAGAGGGCAGCCAGCGGCCCAGGGCAAGCACGACGCCCAGCACGGCCCAGAAGATAAAGGTGCCCACGGGTTCCGGGTTCTCCTTATCCTTCAGGTTCTTCACACCGCAGTAGATGCACAGCAGGCCGATGATAAAGTAGATGATCTCCATCACCTTGGTGGACAGGCTGTAATCAGCACTCATAAAAAAGCTCATTCTTCTGTCCTCCCTTACTTATAGTACTTCTGGATCATCTTGCGATCCTTGATCACATAGAATACGATGGCGACCACAGTGGCAATGATGCACACGGGGATCTCGATGGCAGCCAGCTGGGCCAGCTCCACCTCGATGCCCAGGCCGGCCAAAGTGCTCTGCACCAGCAGGCCGCCGGAGCCGCCCACGAACAGGACCTGACCGAAGAACCAGGTGATGTTCTCCATGCCGGAAGCCATACCCTTCAGCTCCTCGACATGCTCCTCATTGGGCTCATAGCCCTGTGCTACAATGGCACCTTCGGCCATGGGCATGATGACGGGGCGCACGAAACCGGCCACGCCGCCAAAGCCCACGTTGAAGGCTGCAAAGATCGAGCGCATCACGCCGTAGATGCCGATGACCAGGCCGGAGGTGGCACCCTTGAACTTGCCAATCAGGGCAGCGGCTGCTTCACGCAGGCCGTTGCGCTCCAGCGTGCCGGTGACCAGCATCACGATGATGAAGATGGCCATGCTGCGGTTTGCCACAAAGGTGCTGCCCAGCGTTTCCAGCAGAGTGACCGGGCCCAGACCGCCAACCAGTGCAGTCACAACGGCTGCCACCAGAATGACCAGAATGGAGTCCAGCTTCAGTGCAAAGCCAGCGATGACGATGACAATGCCAAGTAGTTTCAGTAGTTCCATAATTGCCTTCCTTTATACTTATATTTTCCCGGCGCTGTGCTGGCGGTCCGCCTGTGGGTCAGCAGGCAGGCCGTCGGCACTACGCCGAAAAGTCCAGAGAAAATGCCTTACAGGCGGATAAACGCTGCCAGCAGCAGAGAAAAGCCTCCTGCCGTAAGCCACAGCGGCACCAGACGACGGCCCAGGTGAGCTCCGATATCGCAGTGCTCCAGCACCCCGGAGGCCTTCATGGGCACCACCGTGGTGGCTTTGGGCACGGCCTCTGGGCTGCCGTAGGGGTTGGTGGAGGTAAACTCACCAGTGCCGATCTCCCCGGGGCAGGCGTACACCCCAAACCAGGAGGACAGCAGCCCACCCTTGCCAGCGCTTGTCTTGCACACGCGCACCAGCTGCACCGTAAGGGCCTGGGCCTGCTTTTCTTCCACCAGCAGGTTGACCCGGACCATATTTACCAGGTTCAGCATCGAGGACACGGCGATGAGAGCGTCCAGGATCAGGACCAGGATCAATAACGAGTGCATGGGGCACACCTCCTGCAAACAGAGCAAGGGCTGCGGCAGCCCCTGGTGCTTTCGTAAGATGGAAATAGTATACCATAAAGTGGGACGAATTGTAAATGAAATATAGATAATCTGTCTAGGCTTCCTAAAAAAGGAAAAATCCCCTGTTTCCCAAAGGAAACAGGGGATTTGCGCCGTTTGGCAGAAATTACTTGTTGCGGATGTACTCATCCATGGCCTTGGCGGCAGCCTTGCCGGCACCCATGGCCTTGATGACGGTGGCGGCACCGGTCACGGCATCGCCGCCGGCGTACACGCCGTCACGGCTGGTCTTGCCGTCGTCGCCCTCGGTGACGATGCAGCCGTGCTTGTTGGTTTCCAGACCCGGGGTGGTGGAGCGGATCAGCGGGTTGGGGCTGGTGCCCAGGCTCATGATCACGGTGTCCACGTCCAGCTCAAACTCGCTGCCCTTCTTCTCGATGGGGCGGCGGCGGCCGGAAGCATCGGGCTCGCCCAGCTCCATCTCCACGC
>OLZW01001908.1_pt1 | contig 14466 bp, 11 predicted proteins | sample 1674281 | NCBI WGS metagenome assembly OLZW01 (sample SAMEA103958157, study PRJEB25191) | human gut metagenome | biome: human-associated habitat [ENVO:00009003]; feature: intestine environment [ENVO:2100002]; material: feces | place: Germany | collected 2013/2015
TAGAGCACCTGACTGTTAATCAGGGTGTCGCCTGTTCGAGTCAGGCAAGAGGCGCTTTTGCGGCGGGGAGCTTTCCCTGCCGCTTTTTGTTTGTCCTTTTAGGCACGACAGCTCCCCCGGCAGCGGCATGCCCTCTCCGTCTGCTTCGCAGACACCTCTCCCATAGGGAGAGGCACTGGCGTGCCGGTCAGGCCCACGCGAGATGAGCAAAGTTTGATTTTGTCGGAAACAGTAGTGCCCTGCGGTCTGGATTCACAACAGCTTGACAAGGTTTGCTTGTCCAGAAGCTGCTGCCCCCGTAAGCGAGGCCCGCTCTTTTGCGCCCTGTCGGGCCTCAGGCGTCCAGCTCAGAGTGACCCGGCACGCCAGTGGCTCCCCCTCTGGGGGAGCTGTCACGCCTGCGGCGTGACTGAGAGGGTATACCTCTCCCTTTGGGAGAGGTGTCACCGCAGGTGACGGAGAGGGTATGTAACCAAACTGTAGCCTTTTTCACATTATTTTCAAAAATTAAGGGTAAATTAAAAAAAGTCCTCTTGAAGAAATGGCGTATTTGTGTTACACTACATCCAAGCTGTAATGGATTTTTTGGAGATTCTGGCGTTTTTGTCCCAGCCGAGCGGCTGTGAGGGGCAGGCGGCAGCGTACTTTCCACGCATTTTTTCTACTTTTTCCCTGTTTTGGCTGTTTTCTTGGCCGTTTGGCCTTGTGGCAGCTGGGGAAGTGTGGTAAAATGTAGTAGAGCTGTCTCCAAAAAGGCACCACAGCCCACTTAACTCGTGATGTTGCCGAGTGCGCACTCGGTTACATAGGTTTTCCCGGTTGCGCAACCGGGAGGAGACCGATTATATTCGTTTTTTTCATTTGAAGGGAGTAATTCATTATGATGATGCCTGCAAACTTCTCTGCTGTCAATGCAGAGGTCGTCTACGGCGGCGCTGTGGCTGATTACCTGCCCAACGCTTGGACTGCTGAGAGCGTGAAGCGTTTCAACAGCAATGTTATCACCCTGATCAGCAACAGCTTCACCAGCATGCTGCTGAAGGCTACTCTGGGCACCATGTTCGGTGGCAACTGGGGCGAGGACAAGATCTTCGGCGACGACGGTTCTCTCTCTGCTCTGTACAAGGTCGGCCACGTTGCTACCGGTGACGACCAGAACTTCGGCAACAAGATCATGACCACTCTGGGTCTGGCTTCTGTTGTCTACACTCTGGGCATGAAGGATGCTGCTGTCCTGACTGTCAAGAAGGTTGCTAAGATTGATGGCACTGTCCTCTAATTCTTTTAGCATTCTAAGCAATCTGTAAAAAAAGCGCGGCGGACTTTCGCGGTTCGCCGCGCTTTTGTGCATTTCTTTTGTTACCAAACTGAGAATTTTTTCACATTTTTTTCAAAAATTAAGGGTTTATTAAAAATTGTCCTCTTGAACAAGCCGACAGAATGTGTTATACTATGCCCAAGGTTCAGGAGATGATACGTCAAAATACCCTCTCTGGGCCGACCAAAATGATCAAAGGGTAGGCGCTCCCTTCTTTTGATAGCAGCTGCTCTCTGCTCCGCTTGGCCGCAGGGCGGGGCGAGGCAGAGAGCTGTATGCTGCTTTTATCGGGAAGTGTGTAAGGCGCAGCAGTCAGAAGCCCTTTCTTCTTCGCCAAACCGTCCGTCCGCCAGCTGGCGCAGGGGCGTTTTGAGATAGAAACCAAAAAGGAAGCATCTATGCGTTATACCTACGTCCGGCAGCACGACACTACCGACTGCGCTGCCGCCTGTCTCGCAATGGTGTGCCTCCATTACAAAAAGGAGATCACCATCACCCGCCTGCGGGACATGATGGGTACGGACCTGAAAGGCACAAACCTGACCGGTCTGCAGAAGGCCGCGGAGGAGCTGGGGTTCAGCACCGCCGCCGTCCGCGTAGACCGCGAAAATTTCCTCAGTGAGTTTTCCGTCCCCTGCATCGCGCAGGTCATCACCGACGAGGGCCTCGCCCACTTCGTGACCGTCTTCAAAAAGACGACCATCAAGGACGACGGCGAGCGTCGGCGGCACGTCCTCAAGGAAGAGGAAGCACGAAAAAAATGCGCCGACGAGGGGAAGATGTTCAAGTGTCGGGATTACGTCATCATCGGCGACCCGGCAAAAGAGCTGAAGAAGATCTCCCTCGATGAGTTCTACAAGAACTTTACCGGCGTCCTGCTCCTGCTGACCCCCACCTCGGAGTTCAAGGCAGGCAAGCAGGAGCATGGCAGTATGGTCAAGCGTTTCCTCGACCTGCTGCTTCCCCAGAAAAAGCTATTCTTCTACGCCATCCTCAGCTCGGTCATCATGACAGTTCTGGGAATCGCATCCTCGATGTTCAACAAGATATTGATGGATGAGATCCTCCCCTACGGTCTGAAGAGCCTGCTGATTTCGATGATTCTGGTGTTCAGCCTAGTCAGCGTCACCAGCGCCCTTATCAGCATGGTGCGGCAGTGGGTGCTCATCTATCTGTCCATCAAGATCGACATCCCGCTGATGCTGGGCTACTTCGGGCACGTCTTCAAGCTGCCCATGAAGTTCTTCGCCACCCGCAAGACCGGCGAAATTACGACCCGCTACTCCGACGCCAGCACCATCAAATCGGTGTTCACCAGCATCGCGCTGAGCGTTGCGATGGACATTGTGATGGCCTGCGTCACCGGCGTCATCCTCTTCCGGATGAATGCCACCCTTTTCTCCATCTCCATCTTCACTACCCTGTTGAGCATCCTGCTCGTCTTCATCTTCAAGCAGCCCTTCAAGCGGATCAACGAAGAGACGATGCAGCAGTCGGCCATCCTGAACAGCCAGATGATCGAAAGTCTGCGCGGCATCGAGACGGTCAAGTGCAATGCAGAGGAAGACCGGGAGCTGGAGGCTTTGGAGCGGGAGTACATCAAGAGCCTGAAGATAAGCCTGCGCTCCAGCAAGATCAGCACGGTGCAGTCCCTTATCTCCACCCTCATCACCACCATCCTCGGCATGGTAACGTCCTACGTCGGTATCATGCAGGTGCTGAATGGTGAGATGACGCTGGGCGGTTATATGGCGTTCAGCACCCTTTCCTCTTACTTTACTTCTCCGGTCAGCGAGCTGGTCGGCCTGCAGATGTCCATCCAGCAGGCACAGATCTCCATCAAGCGTCTGACCGAGATCATGGATTACGAGTCCGAGCAGGACGAGACCCGGGAATACACCGAGATGGAAAAGATCGACGGTGATATTGAATTCAGGGATGTCTCCTTCCGCTACGGCAGCCGTTCCCCGGCCCTGAGCCACGTCTCCTTCACCATCCCCTATGGCAAGAAGGTGGCCCTCGTGGGCAGCAGCGGCAGCGGCAAATCCACCATCACCAAGCTCCTGCTCAAGTATTATGAGCCGGAGGACGGTTCCATCAGCGTGGGCGGTGTCCCGCTGGACGAGTACAGCAATGCCTCTGTCCGCCGTGCCATCGCCTATGTTCCCCAGAACGTCGAGCTGTTCAGCAAGACCATCTACGACAACATCCGCATTTCCCGACCGGAGGCCAGCCTCGATGAGGTCAAGGCCGCTGCCAAAAAGGCAGATGCCCACGAGTTCATCCGGAAGCTGCCGCTGCAGTACAATACCTACCTCGAGGAAGCCGGCAACGGCCTCTCGGGCGGCGAGAAGCAGCGTCTGGCTCTGGCCCGGGCCTTCCTGAAGGATGCGAACCTCTATATTTTGGACGAATCCACCAGCAGTCTGGACTTTGGCACAGAGAATACCATCTTTGATATGATCTACAACCAGCTTGCAGACCGCTCGATGCTGATCGTCGCCCACCGCCTCTCGACCATCCGGGATTGTGACCTCATCTTGGTCATGGATCACGGCGAGATCGTGGAGCGGGGCACCCACGAAGAGCTGCTGGCAAAGCAGGGCAAGTACTACGAGCTTTGGAGCCTGCAGCAGGGCATTTTCCGCAACAAGAAAAAAGCGGAGCAGCCCGCACCTGCCGCCGCCGCGAAAGTGGTGGAGGACGAGGACGATGGCGAGTCCATCACCTACTAATTCGTTGCAGCCGCGTGCGCACGCGGTTACATAAATGGCTTTCTTTCCGGATGCGCATCTGGGAACTGGGCCGACTAAATTTGTTTTTCATTCATTTGAAGGGAGTAATTCATTATGATGATGCCTGCAAACTTTACTGCTGTTAACTCTGAGGTCGTCTACGGCGGCGCTGACCTGTTCTCCGTTCTGGCTGACACCACCGCTCCTATCTGGAACGCTTCTAACGTCAAGACCTTCAACACCAACGTGATCAAACTGATCAGCAACTCTTTCTTCGCATCTACTGTTGCTAACACTCTGGGCGTTATGTTCAGCGGCAACTGGGGCGGCGATGACGGCAAGAAGATCTTCGGTGAGGATGGTTCCATCAACCAGAACATGTTCGGCCTGTGGGACGTTACCGACCCGAAGAATCCTGTTCGTACTGACGACATGACCTTCGGCAACAAGGTCATGCAGGTTCTGGGCATGGCTTCTGTCGCCTACACCCTGGGCACCACCGATGCCAAGGTCGGCTTCAACGACAAGGTCATGGGCGCTTTCGGTGAGATCTACTAATCAGTAACCCCTAGAATCTGAAGTGTATTTCGTCCGGCGGCTCTCGGGCCGCCGGATGACAATGCCTCGTAATGGTATGCCCGGAGGCACCTGCCTCCGGGCATATCTTATTTTTTTATAAAATTTACAGTTTGGCCCTTTATTCCACACCGCCAAACCGTTATAATAAAGTGATGCCTAATATTCATCGTAGGATGAGTAATAGGTGATAGCCCTCTCAGTCACCTTCGGTGCCAGCTCCCCCAGAGGGGGAGCCACTGGCGAGCCGGGTCACTCTGAGCTGACCGCTGAAAGCCCAATCGGGCATAAAATGTAGTGCCCCGCTACAGAGGGTAGCAGCATATGAAGCAAAAAGACAGGCTCCCGAAAAATAACAAGATGCTGGAGACTGCGCGAAAGTTGCGCCGCGAAATGACGCCGCAGGAGCGCAAGCTTTGGAATGTCTTTTTGAAAAGCTACCCTGTCAAAATCTATCGGCAACGAATCATCGAATCCTACGTTGTCGATTTTTATTGTGCGAAGGCTAAGCTGGTGATTGAGCTGGACGGCCCTATCCACGAGCACGAGCAGAGTATGCAGCACGACATAAACCGCGATGAACGTCTCCGGGCATATGGTCTCGAAATTTTTCGAATTTCAAACCATGACATTGAGACGCATTTCAGCTCTGTTTGTGCCTGTATCGATGCCGAGATACAGCAGCGGTTGCCCTCTCCGTCACCTCCGGTGACACCTCTCTCATAGGGAGAGGCACCGGCGTGCCGGTCAGGCTCACACTGAACGAATAAGGCCCGATATTTCAGGAATCGTAGTGCCCTGCTGTCTGGCTCAACAGCAGCTTGACAAGGGGCGGTCGTCCAGAAGCATCTGACCTCGTAAGCGAGGCCCGGCATTTTGCGCGCGATCGGGCTTCCAGCGGGCAGCTCAGAGTTTCCCGGCTCGCCAGTGGCTCCCCCTTTGGGGGAGCTGGCACAGCGCAGCTGTGACTGAGAGGGCTATTGCCTATTACAAGCAATGAAACCAAGAACAGGTGGTATAAAATCATGAGAGAGATCCAGACCGCAGAAAACAAGACCCTCAAGCTGACCAACGTGGTCAGCCGCCGCATCCAGCCCGAGGAGTTCAACAATATGCAGATCGTGCTGACCCAGCTGCACAACTTCATCAAGAGCAGCGGCGCGCAGCCCCTCGGCCCCATCATCCAGTGCGTCAAGATCCCGGCTGGCCCCAACCCCCAGCCCGAGGTCTACATGATGCAGCAGGCTACCCAGCTCATCCCCCGCATGGAGGCTGGCTACACCATGGACGCCGTGCTGCGGGTGCGCAACTGCCTGTACGCCCACTACGTCGGCCCCATGAGCCAGAGCGGCCTTGCCTCCCAGAAGCTGAACATCATGGCTTTCGAGCATGAGCTGGAGCTGACCGGCACCGTCTACACCGTCTTCGTCAATCAGGACGACGACGAGGGCGTGGTCGATACCTTTATGGAGACGAAGTGATTATGACGACGACCATCCGCGACATCACCGAGCTGCAGGACCGCCGCATCATGATGGAGAAGAAGCTGCCCCCCTTCGGGTATGCGCTCATCCTCCTGACGGCCGCCCTGATGCTTTTCCTCGTGGTGTGGAGCACCAAAAACTACCGCACCTACGTCAGCCAGTCCAGCGGCACGGTGCAGGCCGCCAACAAAACCTACATCATGTCCAGCTACTCCGGCTCCATCACCGAGCTGAATGTCTCTGAGGGCACCTACGTCAACGAGGGCGACCTCATCGCCCACATCAAGAGCACCGACCTCGATATGCAGCAGGACAGCATCCAGAGCCAGCTGGACATCTACAAAAAGCAGAAGTCCCAGTACGAGAAGCTGGTAAAGTCCATTCAGGACGACAAGAACTATTTCAGCGAGACGGACATCGACGATCAGCCCTACTACTACCAGTATGAGACTTACAAGAGTCAGGTGGCACAGAAGGCTTTCGACGCCTCCCCCTATCAGGCCGCAGGCTACTCCGACGAGCAGATCAAAGCCCTGATGGAGCAGAACCAGAGCGAGGTGGAAGCGCTGTATTACTCCACCTTGCAGTCCATCTCCGCCAGCCTGACCAGCGTGCAGAGCAACATCGACAATCTGCAGAGCCAGCTGGACGCCCTGAACACCGGCGCCAACGACTATTACATCTACGCCCCCACCTCCGGCGTCATCCATATGGACACGCCCTATAAGGTGGGCATGGTGCTCAGCGCCGGCACCCCGCTGGCCACCGTCGCCAGCGAGAACAGCGACCTCGAGGTGGTGGCCTACGTCACCCTCAGCGACCGGCCCCTCCTCCATGTGGGCGACCCCTGCAAGATCGCCATCACCGGCCTGTCGGAGTACTCCTACGGCACCCTGACCGGTACCGTGACCTCCATCGACAGCGATGTGACCGCCAGCTCCTCTGGCTCCTACTACAAAATGACCATCACCCCGGACAGCACCTATGTCATCAGCAACAGCGGCGACAAGGTCGATCTGTCCAACGGCATGAGCGTCACCGCCCGTGTGGAGTACGACAAGCTGACCTATTTCGAATACGCGATGGAGGCTCTGGGCGTCCTGTTCCGCTGAGCGCACACCAACGCCCAAAGAGGTACGAAAGAATGAAACTGAACCCGAAAATGCTGGCCGTGAGCGCCGCTCTGCTGGGTCTGCTGGCCGGCGGCGCTGCGCTTCCGGCCGGAGCCGCCAGCCCCTTTGCGGCCGCCCCGGCTGCCATCTCTCTGCCGTGGCTTGCTGCGGAGGTGGAGAGCGTCGAGACCGGCAGCTACGCCTCCACCATGACGGTGGGCACGGCGCAGCAGCTCTCGCCTGTCATCCTGCCCGCCAAGGCCGCACGCACCGCCACGGTGACTTTCCTGTCCAATGACCCCACCATCGTGTCCGTGACGTCTGAGGGCGTGGCACAGGCTGTGGGCGTCGGCACGGCGCAGGTCGTCGCCAGCGCGAACGGCGTCAGCTGCGTCTACACCATCACCACCGAGCTGGACGACTCCATGATCGTCAAGGAGATGGACATCACACTGGCTTCGAACACCATCTCCGTCGGCGACACCACTTCCCTGTCGCTGGGCGTGCTGCCCACCAGTGCATCGAATTACGCCAGCGTGAGCCTCAGCTCCTCGAATCCGGCTGTGGCCACCGTCAACAACTTTGGCAAAGTCACCGGCGTTGCCCCCGGCACCGCCACCATCACCGCCACCTGCGGCGATGTGACCGCCTCGGCCACCATCAAGGTCGTCAACAGCGGCGTGGATCGTCAGTCCATTGACCTGAACACCAGTTACGTCGTCCTGAAGCCGGGCGCAAGCCGCACCATCACCGGAAAAGTGACTCCCTCCTCGGCCTCCCAGTCCCTTACCTTCAAGTCGAACGACTCCAAGGTGGCTTCTGTGAGCGCCAAGGGCGTCATCACCGCTGTGGGCACGGGCGCGACCTCCGTGGTCGTGTCCAACGGCACGGCGTCCGCCTCGGTGACGGTCATCGTCAACCGCAGCGCATCCAGCGGCGGCTCTGGCAGCGGTGACAACAGCGGCGACGGCAGCGGGGAGGCCCTCATCGACCCCGTCGTGAAGGCCATCGAGGCTGCCGAAGGCGATGAAGTGGCCTTCGCACAGCGCGAAGTGCCCGTTGTCACCAGCGAGATGCTGAATGCCCTCCGCCTCAGCGGCAAGACCCTCGTGGTGGAGGCCGACGGCTACACCATCCGCATCGCAGGCACCGGCGTGAAGAACACCGCCGCACAGGTGAGCACGGCCCTGAGCTTTGCCCCCTCTGAGTACGGCGTCACCTTCACCCTCAACGGCGGCGCAGCCTTGCCCGGCGTCGTTCAGGTCGAGATGACCGGCGACAACGCCGCCTACACCCGCGTCTACCTCCACAACGCCGTCAAGGGCAAGTGGCAGTTCCTCAACAGCTACAGGGATCATGTCCTCGAGGCAGACACGGCGGGCGAATATCTGCTGACCACCCAGAATCTCCGCTTCGTCCATGTGGACTTTACCTTCTTCATCGCGGGTCTTGTGGTCATCGTGGGCATCATCATCGCCTATATCGCCATCAAGAAACGCTATTGGTTCTGGTAACTCTCATAAAAGAAAAGCAGCGGCTGTTGTAAGTCCTTGAAGACTACGACAGCCGCTGTTTTGTTTATCGTATTACAGTTGCTCCGAGCGGGCTAAAGTCTCTCCCTTCAGCGTCCTTGCCCTCTCAGGCGCTCCGCGCCAGCTCTCCCAAAGTGAGAGCCTTTCAGCGGGGCACTTATTTTACTCCACCGTCACGCTCTTTGCCAGATTGCGGGGCTTATCGACGTCACAGCCGCGCAGGACGGCCATATAATAGGCGAATAGCTGCAGCGGCACGATGAGCTGCAGGGGCATCAGCAGCTCTTCGTAGTCGTCCAGACGCACCACATAGTCGGCCACGCCGTCGGGAACGACGGCGTCCTTGGTAGTGAAGAGGATGACCCGTGCGCCCCGGCTCTTGGTCTCTTTGGCGTTGGAGATGGTCTTCTCGTACACCTGCTTCTGGGTCGCCAGCGCGATGACCGGCACGCCCTCGGTGATGAGGCTGATGGTGCCGTGCTTCAGCTCACCGGCAGCGTAGGCGTCCGAGTGGACGTAGCTGATCTCCTTGAGCTTCAGGCTGCCCTCCAGCGAGAGGGCGTAGTCGAAGCCGCGTCCAATGAAAAAGCAGCTCTGGGTGTTGACAAAGCGGCTGGCGAGGTATTTGATCTGCTCGCAGTCCGCCAGACGGGGCTGGATGACCTCCCCGGCCCGCAACAGCTCGGCAGTCAGGCGCTTGGTCTCAGCCTCGCTCAGACGGCCCTTGGCGTAGGCCAGACGGAACGCGAAGAGGTAGAGGGTGCACAGCTGCACCATATAGGCCTTGGTAGACGCCACAGCGATCTCCGGGCCTGCATAGGTGTAGAGGACGTAGTCCGCCGCGCGGGCGATGGAGCTGCCCACCACATTGACGATGGCCAGCACCGGGACGCCCCGGCTCTTGGCGAGGCGGAGAGCCGCCAGCGTGTCGCTGGTCTCACCCGACTGGCTGATGATGATGACGAGATCCTCGGGGTCGAGGATGGGGTCACGGTAGCGGAACTCACTGGCGATGTCCACCTCGGCATGGACGCGGGCCAGCCGCTCGATGGCGGTCTTGCCCACCATACCGGCGTGCATGGCCGTGCCGCAGGCTACGAGGTGGATGTTCCTGATCTTCCGCAGCCGCTCGTCGGTCAGCTCCGGGAGGCGGAGGTCGGGCATACCATCCTCCACACGGGGGCTGACGGTGGCGGTGATGGCGGCGGGCTGCTCGTGGATTTCCTTAAGCATGAAGTGGGGATAGCCGCCCTTCTCCGCAGCCTCCTCGTCCCAGTCGGCGGTCAGCACTTCCCGCTCCACCGGCTTGCCAAAGGCATCATAGAACCGGATGCCGTCGGCCTTGACCACCGCCATGTCGCCCTCCTCGAGGACACTGTAGCGGCGGGTATACTTAAGCAGGGCCGGGATGTCGGAGGCCACGAAGTTCTCGCCCTCGCCCCAGCCCACGATGAGGGGGCTTTCCTTCTTGACGGCGTAGATGGTGTCCGGCTCGGCCCGGAACAGCACGCCCAGCGCATAGCTACCGCGCACCATCCCCAGCGCCTCCCGCAGAGCCGTCAGCGGGCTTACCTTGGGCTGGGTGCAGCAGAAATAGTCGATGAGCTTGACCAGCACCTCGGTGTCCGTCTCGCTCTCAAAGGTGACACCCTTGGCCATCAGGTCGGCCTTCAGGGGGCCGTAATTTTCGATGATGCCATTGTGGACGATGCTCACGCGGGGGGTGGAGTGGGGATGGCTGTTCACATCGCTGGGTTCGCCGTGGGTGGCCCAGCGGGTGTGTCCGATGCCGCAGAAGCTCTCGGGCAGGCTCTCTGCCTCCAGCTTGCGGCGGAGCACCTCCAGCCGTCCCTTGCTCTTGACGACGTGGATGCCGCCCTCCAGCGCCAGCGCAACGCCTGCGGAGTCATACCCACGATATTCCAGCTTTTCCAGCCCGTTCAGCAGCACTTCCTGCGCACTGCGCTTTCCCGAATAACCTACGATGCCACACATACAAAACACCTCCATGCCGACAGCCCGGCGCGAACGCGCACTGCGGCTGTCAGCCTCTTACGATAAGTTTATGTTCTTGTATGGCTTTCTTTGAAAGGAGTCTGTTGCGGTATTGCTGCCGTTTTTTCTCCTTTTTCTGCGGCTGGTAGCCTTAGAAGCGACTTTCATTGCCATAGCATACCGTCTAAACGGTCTTTTTGCCACCATACAGCGTTGCTTTCCCTTGCAATCCGTCAGGATTGCTACGGAAAAGCGCCTTATCTGCTGACAAAAATCCTCGCCTATCCGGCACGCTCTGACGATGAAAGCCCCTTCTTTCAACCGGAGGGACACCCGCCGAAACTTTCGATGATCCCTCTCCTCGTCACCCTCACGGCTGTCACCCGCGTGGCCCGGCGCTTTCTCGTCAACTGAAGTAGTCTTATCCCCTCTTTCTGTCTCATTCCGCCGACTTCCAAAAACAAAAAACAGCTCCTTCCGGAGCTGTCAGAAGCCGACAGAAAAGGTCGGTTTTATTTATATCATAAAATGGGCCGCTCGTCAATGGACGCCCAGCATTTTGTGGAGCTTCGGCTGCCAGACCAGATGGTAGAGCATCAGCATATTGTGCAGTGCGCGGTCGTAGAGCAGAAAGGCCACGTTGCCCATCGCCAGCGTCACCAGCGAGACAGTCAGCGCCGTAGTGCGCAGCTCCTCGGCGATGCTGCCTGCCGGCACCAACAGCAGCACCAGCCCGTACATCGCCAGCACAGCGCCGTTGCAGAGCAGCAGCTTGCAGACGGCCCGCAGCAGAGCGGGGCGTATTTTCTCGAAACAAGGCTTTGCCAGCGGATAGTACCCCAGCAGGAACACGAAGGTCAGCGCCACCTCCTTGTCCGGCACGAAGAGCAGGCTCAGCAGGCTCACCGCGCCGTAGGCCGTCAGGGCCATCGTCCGGCCGCACTCCACGCAGACCGTGGCGATGAGGAAGCTGGCCACCGCCGGGGCGATGAACATTGCGATGGGAAAGACCGCTCCCATCAGCATCATGGCCACGCTGAGCGCTGCGGCCATGCCGCAGTAGGCCATTGCCCAGCTCTTGCTTCTGCGGCCCTTCACGGCAGCTCCCAGCGCACCGGCTGGTTCTCGGCGTCCAGCGGCTCAATAGCGTGTCGGAGGCCGAGGAGCATGATATTGTCCAGCAGGGTGCGGTTGAGCTTGACGTCCAGCATCCCATAGGCCCGGACGAGGTCGTTGGCGATGGCAAGGGCCTGCCGCCGGGCGTTTTCCCGGGCGGCGTTCCGGTCATCGATGCCATTCACGAGGAAGATGTTGTAGCGTTTCTTGTCCTTGTCCCGGGAAAAGCTCTCGGCTTTGTCCAACAGGTAGGCCGCACGGCCGATGCAGCTGCCGATATAGTGCATACTCTTGCGCTGGTTGGGGTCGTCCGTGGCCAGAACCGAGTAGAGCGCACCGTAGAGGTTGCCCTTCGGCTCTGCGGCCAGCAGGTAGTTCTTGGCGTTCAGGGCCATCTGGACGTTGGCCTGATCGCGCTCCTGCACGAAGATACGCTCCAGCGCCGGATTTTCTGCCGCAGCCTTTTTATAGGCTCTGCGCAGCAGCACGGTATCCACCACCCGGCGCACCTTTTTGCCGACCGGAAGATCCGCCCACTGGGCATCCTGAATGCGGTGCCAGCTGAGCAGGATTTCCACCTGTGCGGCCAGCCGGATGCCCTGCGTCTGACACATCATATTCTTCCAGAGCAGTGTGCCGGGCACCCGCATCCGCTTGCAGGTCGCCGGGCGGCCTGCAAGACTATCGGCCAGCAGTGCAAACAGCACGCCGTTGTAGCGCAGGCCATAATAACAGGGATAGATCCCATAGGTGGTGTAAAGCTGACGGCGTACGCCCCGCAGATACCACTGATAGGTGTTGTAGTCCCGGATGGTCAGCTCCGGCAGATAGGGCCGCATACGTCCTCTCATTCTGATCTTTCCTTTCGTCCGCCGCGCCGACGAGCTGGGCGCAGCCTCTTTTTCGGAGGCCTACGCCTCCCACAGCCATAGATATTAGTATAATCTATTTTTCGCCTGCGTTCAACCATTCTCTTGTAAATTTACAGCAATTCAACATCTCCTGCGACGGCAGCAGCGATACTGTTTTCGTGCTGCGCTTGTTTTCCCGGCCTGCGATAAGCAGGAAAAAGACCGCACGCTGCTCATTTGCCGTGCGGTCTTTCGGGACTTTATTTCTTTTCAAAACGGCCCGTGTGGCCGGGCTGGGTGCGCTTGCCGTCAAAGCCGCTCTTGGGCATCGGCTTTGCGGGACGGGCCTGCTCCGACTTGGGGGCGTTGTAGTACATATACAGCTGGCAGGGGATCATGCCGTTGTACATCTTGCGGCGCTTGTTGGCCCGCTTGCCGTAGTGGTGCTCAAAGTCCATATCTGCGGTGATGGCGTAGACGCCTGCGCAGGGGTGAAGCTCCATCTGCTGGCCGAGGGTGCGGGCCAGCTTGGCAGCGCCCTCGATGGTGCTCATCCGCTCACCATACGGGGGATTGGTCAGGACGATGGCCTCGCTTCGGGCTGCGAAGTCGGCCACGTCAGCCACCTCGAAGTGGCAGCGCTTCTCCACACCGGCCAGCTTGGCGTTGGCGTTGGCGAGAGCCACTGCGGCGGGGTCGATGTCGTAGCCGAAAGCCTCGAAGCCCACGTCCAGCTTGGACTCCGCCAGAGCCTTCTGGCGCTGCTCGGCCCAGACGGCGGCGGGCACAAAACTGTACCGCTCGGCGGCAAACCGGCGTTTGAGGCCGGGGGCGATGTTCATGGCCTTCTGAGCAGCCTCGATGAGGAGGGTGCCGCTGCCGCAGAAGGGATCCTCCACGAGGCTGTCGCGGCGGACACGGCCAAGGTCGGCGATGGTCGCAGCCAGCGTCTCGCGGATGGGGGCCTCCATGGAGTTGCGGCGGTAACCGCGCTTATGGAGGCCGTCGCCGGTGGTGTCCAGCATGATCTCGCAGACATTCTTGCGGAGCATGAAACGGATCTTATACTCTGCACCGGTCTCGGGCAGGCTGGTGGTGCGGTGGCCCTGCATCAGGCGCTTGACGACCGCCTTCTTGATGATGCTCTGGCAGGCCGGCACGCTGGACAGCTGGCTGTTCAGCGAGGAACCAGTGACCGGGAAAGCCGCATCGGCAGGCAGAAGCTCCTCCCAGTGGATGGAGTAGACTCCATCGAACAGCTCGTCGAAGGTGGTGGCCGTATAGGTGTTGAGGAGCAGCATGACCCGCTCCACCGTGCGGAGGTTGAGGTTGGCGGCGGCGATCATCTCCGCACCGCCTTTGAAGGTCAGACGACCGTCGCTGACCCGGATGTCCTCGGCACCGATGCGGCGCAGCTCAAAGTTGGCCGTGGATTCGCACCCGAAAAAGCAGGGGGCGATGAGTTCAAATTTTGCAGGCATTCTGGTTTCCTTTCCTGTCGGGTGCAGCAGCTGCCGCACCAAAAAACAGGCCCGCCCCGCTGGGGGCAGGCCCAAAGCTTCTTCGTCTTGTGCGGACGGCTCAGCGGCTGCCGCGGCGTCCCCGGGGAGCATAGCCGCCGCCCCGGCGGTTGTTGGTCTCGTGGTCGAGGTCTGCCATCTTCTCCTCGCTCTGGCTCTTGAAGCGGCTCATCATGTCCTCAAAGCTCAGGTTATCGCTCTTGGCCGGGGCCTTGGGCTGCCACACA
>OLZW01001925.1_pt1 | contig 14336 bp, 13 predicted proteins | sample 1674281 | NCBI WGS metagenome assembly OLZW01 (sample SAMEA103958157, study PRJEB25191) | human gut metagenome | biome: human-associated habitat [ENVO:00009003]; feature: intestine environment [ENVO:2100002]; material: feces | place: Germany | collected 2013/2015
CACCATGCCGCGATGACCTGCGACATAAATCTTAGCATTCTTTTCCATCATAATAGAATTGCCTTCTTTCCAAATTACAGAACTGCCTTGAGTGCCTTTTCGCGCTTTGCACGCTCACGGTCGTGCTTGGCCATGATCTCCACCAGCTGCTCGTAAGTAGTGGACTGCGGATTCCAGCCCAGAACGGTCTTAGCCTTGGTGGGGTCACCCCACAGGTTGTCCACATCGGTGGGACGGAACCACTGAGGATTCACGCAGACCAGCATCTTGCCGGTAGCTGCATCATAGCCCTTCTCGTCGATGCCGGTGCCCTCCCAGCGGATGGTGATGCCGTTGGCGGCAAAGGCCTTCTCAGTGAAGTCGCGGACCGTGTGCTGCACGCCGGTAGCAATGACGAAGTCGTCCGGTTTCTCCTGCTGCATGATCAGCCACATGCACTCGACATAATCCTTAGCGTAGCCCCAGTCACGCAGGGAGTCCATGTTGCCCAGCTCCAGATGATCCTGCAGACCCTCGGCGATACGACCGGCTGCCAGCGTGATCTTACGGGTGACAAAGTTCTCGCCACGACGCTCAGACTCATGGTTGAACAGGATGCCGTTGACAGCGAACATGCCGTAGGCATCGCGGTACTCCTTGACCATCCAGAAGCCGTACTGCTTGGCCACAGCATACGGAGAGTAGGGGTGGAACGGGGTGGTCTCACGCTGAGGGACTTCCTCGACCTTGCCGTACAGCTCAGAGGTGGAAGCCTGATACACCTTGCAGGTCTTGGTCAGGCCGCAGACACGGACGGCCTCCAGCACACGCAGAACGCCCAGTGCGTCCACATCGCCGGAGTACTCGGGTGCGTCAAAGGAGACCTGAACGTGGCTCTGTGCAGCCAGATTGTAGATCTCGTCGGGCTTGATCTCGCCCACCAGACGGATCAGGCCGGAGGAATCGGACAGGTCGCCGTCGTGCAGGGTGATCGCGTTCTTCTCGATCAGGTGGTCGATACGAGCGGTGTTGGAGATGGAAGCACGGCGGACAATGCCGTGGACCTCATAGCCCTTCTCCAGCAGAAACTCTGCCAGATAGGAACCGTCCTGACCGGTGATGCCAGTAATCAGTGCTTTTTTCATGTGTTTTATTCCTCTCTAAGAAACGATTTATCTTTTGATGTATTGAGTATATTTTTATCGCACAATTATATTTTATGGATTTTGGCAGCTTACCTGAAGTGCTAAAGCAGTGTTCTATTAGCACAATATTGGTTTTTGTCAATCAGCTGGTCGGATCGCTTCTTGGCTCGTCCTGTTTCACTGGCACCTCGATCAGACCAAACCTATAGAACATCCCATAAATATAGGACACGCCACGGATCTCTCCCAGTGCCTTTGGCCGCTCTACCAGCGGTTTTCCTTCCGTCTTTTCAAAAGCAAGCAGTACCGAACTCCACGTCAGGCTCTTACTGCTTTCTCGACGATCGATCCACAGTTCCTTGGTCAGTTCCCCATTCCGCCCGGTCTTGATCTTATAGGAAAACAGCAATCCGGATATCGTCTTGAACCGGTATCCTTGAAAAGCAACCACACACTTCCAGAGATGCTGTTCATCATGACAGCTCTGCAACGCTTCAACTGCTTTCTTCCTCTGCCGCATTCGTCGAAGCCCCTCTGCCACAACGCTGATCTGGTCTCGATCACAATCCTCTCTGAAATACACGCCTTTCTTACTTTCTTATAAGGTAAATAAGAAGTCACCGATGCCTTTGACAGATTTAGCTCTGCTGCCACTGCTTCCAACGCTTCTTTATAAGGTATTCCCTGTTTTCCCTCAAAAGCAGAATTCACCGCATCTGCAATTTCAAATTCATAAACACCGGCTGTGATCAATAGCTTTCGCACCTTGATGGGATTGAGAGATAGTATGTCTGCGATTGTCTGAAGGGAATTATTGGTATAGAGAGCCACAGCCGCTTCAATCTGTTCCTGCAGGATAGCTGCTGCATCATAGTTCGGCTTCAACGGTTTCCGACCAGCACCGGGTTTTCTTGGTTTATATAGTCTTTTATCTCCCACAAAAATTCTCCAATCTCACAGCATTCCGATCTTTTTCCGATATTATATACGCTCCTTCCGGCCACGACTCACCTTCCCAGACAAAATCCGAATCATACCGCACAGCCTTGGCAGCTTCACCGCAGAAATCATTATCCACACACCACTGCATCAAGGTGTCATCTTCCAGCGTCAGATAGCCATGAGCAAAGCCACGCGGTATATACATCTGCTTCCGATTTTCAAAAGACAGCACCGCACTATATGCGTGACCGAAAGTTTCACCTTTTCTTAAATCCAAAGCTACATTGAAAATCGAACCATGCAGGCAGGACACCAGCTTCGCTTGGGCGTGTTCCCCTCCCTGAAAATGCAGACCACGCAGCGTGAATGCTTTCTTGCTGTATCCCTGGTTGATCTGTCGAACTGTGAAGTTTATGGATTGGTTGTATGGCACGGCAAGGTATCCTCTGAAGTCTTCAAAGGCTGTAATTGTCAGAATTTCTGGTTTTGTCAGTTTTGTATCCATCGTTGACCTCTTTCTTTATTTTCGTTTCAAACTATATGCTTTTTAGGAAAACACAGGGTTCTCCCCCTGTGTCACCACTGTTTCCGATATTCTCTTGGACTGATTCCTTCTACTTTTCGGAACATCCGACTAAAATAGTTTGCATCTCCCATGCCGACCGTAACACCAACTTCATCCACAGTCATATCTGTGAAGCGAAGCAGCTGCTTGGCTCTGGTAATCCGTTTTAAGATCAGATAGTTATTGACCGTCGTTCCGTAAGCCTCTTTGAAGATTTTGGACAGATAGAACTTGTTGATGAAGAACTTCTCTGCCAAATCATCCAATGTAAGCTTCTCCGTATAATGCTCGTCCAGATACTCCTTTACAGCTGCCAATTCCATTCTCTTCCGGCTCACCGTTACGGTCTCCGGATGCCAAGACTGCTCCATTAGGAGAGTCAATAGACTTCCCAGCTTCTCATTGATCCGCATATCTCGTATGTAATCGGATGAGGAAGCCAAGTTGTAAAGGTCTGTCAGGAGCGCTGTAAAAGAAGCCATGTCGCCTAGGTGGAACACTGGACGACCTCCACGTTCTTTGTACTTCTCATACACAGCCGGAAGTGATGGTGCATAGAAGTGACACCATTGAAGCAACCAGAGATTGTCAGAGGTCGAATGGCTATATGCTTTCCGACAATCGATAAACACGCAATCGCCTGCTTCAAGTTCATAATCCACACCTTCGTATTTCAGACTGCCTTTTCCAGATAAGACCACAAAGCATAGGAACGACACAAGGTCTGTTCGTGTCGAGGTATGTGGGTGTGTAGCTCGTAACAAACCGACTTCTTGCAGATGCAAAAGAGACGTTCTGGCAAAAGTTGATGGAGTGTAAATGATTCGGGAGGAGCTTACAGAAGAAGACTGCGGGTTGAATAGTTCTTGGTCCATACCAGTAACCTCTTTAATCATCTTCGAACCAGTAATTTTCCTCTTATAACTGAAATCATTGGGTCAATCGAGGAATCAACATGCTAGCAACCAATAAGCATTAGCACGCCCTTATTATGCTTTCCTGTCCAATAGTTTTAATAGACTTCTTATCGCCTCATTTTTTAACACGATTTCTATCACAAAATAGCTGACAACAGACATAACCACCGTCGCAATTACTCGCAACGACACAGTCGCAATATAATTCTGAGTAACCGATGAAATCATAATGAATGAAGCACATCCTACTAAAACTTTGATATACGTCGTTTCAATTCCTCTCAATTTTACTACTTTACCACCCTTAAAGCTGCACCATACAAAGGCTATTCCTTCCGCTAGAACCGTTGTAAATGCAGCAGCATCCTGTTTCCAAAACGGAATCAGCACAAAATTCAGCACAATATTCACAATTGCGCCAATCACGGTGACAATAAATACAGTATTTTCTTTCTGAAAAGGGACTAAAATGCACTGACCCCAGAACCACGCTCCCAAACAGAAAAAAAGCGCTACGCTCAAGAGCGCTAGAGAATTTACCGACGCTAAATATGATTCATCCGCCAGAATCAAAATAATCTCTTTACGCAAAAGAATAATGCCACAAAGTGCCGGAAGTACAAGAGAAATCAAGGTCTTATAAATATCTGCCGCCATTTCGTTAAATGCACCACGATCATCACTTCCAAGCAATGCGGAAAGCCGGGGAATAGATACAATTAGTACAGATGATAGAAGCGTCTTAACGAGAGAATAAACCTTCGTGGAAACAGAATATAATCCCACTGAAGTGTCTCCGCAAAGCAGACCAAGAATTGTAACATCTGAGCTGGTGTAGATTGTCACAGTCACTGATGTAGCAAACAGTACCAGAATCGGTCTCATGTGTCGCTTCCAGTTCACTTTAGTTGTCAATTTAACACGACAATATTTTTTTGCATGAAGGTAGTTCAGGATTCCCGATCCACCTGAGGAGATCACCGTTATTAATGCATAAATATTAACATCATCTTCTGTCTTTACCATTGTAAATAATAGAATCAAAGAAATGAACTGAAAAACAATACTTCGTACCGTAATGTAAGCGTAGTCCTCGAAAATAGAGTATATCCAATCTATTCCAATTGTTTTAAATATAATAAGTAAGGACAGAATTAATAGAAGCACCTTATATTCCTGTACCTTTGCAGAGATAACTAGAAGAACCCCCAATCCAAAATAGGCGACAATTGTGGAGATTACATTGATTGTGAACATTTCATTAGCAAAATCCTGGAAGGCTTTCTGCTTGTCCCTCAACCGTGCGCCCTCCCGCACCGCATAGGTGCTGATGCCCAATCCGGCTATCAAAATAAAATAGCTGATTATGGAATTTGAAAAATTGTATCTTCCCAAATTATCCACACCTAGTATTCTGGATACATACGGGAACGTAATCAAAGGGAAAATGATTCCCATTAATCCTTTGACCGCATTTAAAACCATATTCAACTTTAGGGACTTTTCCCTTTTTATCATTTCAATCCCTTTCATCTTAGACTTTCTACCAATTTCAACGCCAAATCCACGGTAACATCCGAATTATAGTGCTGATGCTCACCCCAGCGGCCTAATCCAATTACATCATGTTCCTTACTCCAAGAAAGTAAATGCTTCATAATCGCAGGCTTTTTAATAGTGTTCAGCGGATATGCATACTGGTTCATGTATTTGAAATGATCATTTGGTTCTTCCATTCCAATCCGCTCACTGTTAGTTTCTGTCCAGTATCCCCTGCTATTAGGACAGAAATTATGACGAACAAGAATTCTGTGATAAGATAGCCTAGGATCCGGATAATAAATCCACTGGCAGGGCGTATCCAAATTTTCCGGATAATATTCCGTCTGAATTGAACTAAATTTCAACTCATGGATAGATTCACGAATATCATCTGGCATTCCAGTTATTTCATCAAACTCCAACCAAGGGATCGTAGTGATAATCTTGTCTGCTTGATAAGACATACCATCTGCGGTTGTAACCGTCCTCGTTGTGAAGTCTATTGCCTTAACAGTCTTGTTATATTCAATTTGACCTTTAATTGAATCTGCCATGCGAAGCCATAACTCACCGTATCCATATTTCTTCGGATAGTAGAACTGTGTATGACCAGGTTGTGTTCCATATGCCTTTTTTGTTAGACAGGATAAAAGCGTTTCCTCAAAGCTCACATTTGGAAGTTTTTCCAGCCAATATGTACCTAACTGATTCAATTCCTTGCCGAACATCTTCTGATTATATGGAATCATGTAATCCTCAGCAACTTTACTACCAAGCTTCCAGTATATCCAATCCACGAAATCTTCCGGCATCTGTGCACCTACATTGCATCCAGCTACAGCAATGGATTTCAGGTATTCGACCTGATCTTCCAGTTTCATCTGCCATATATTCGCCTCAATCGGATGATTTACAACATTTCCATTAACCACGATTCGACTATCCCGATCGTACTTGTCCCACTCTTTTTCAGGCATAAAACCAAACAAAAATGCATTTACATTCGGACGTCTTACATCTAGGAAATGTCCGCCGCCAATATCAAAAGCCGAACCATCAATATCCTTAGATCTGCATAATCCCCCTGCTTCATTTTCTTTTTCAAGCACAAGAAAATTTGACACACCTACTTGCTTAAGTCTATTTGCAACCGTTAATCCAGCCGGACCTGCCCCTAAAATCAAATACTTCATTTCTTTTTCTCCCTTTGAACTTGATAATCAATGCAAAAATACTTTCTAAATCTGAAATAATAATATAGCTTATAAAATCGCTGTTCAATCACCATTTCATAGTTCTTGCCCTTATTTTTATATGCGTCTACAATATGTATTGTGACAAATATACCCCCAAAAAGTAATGGCCAAAAGAAATCAAAAAAAGATGTTATCAAGGCCCCCAATATGCATAAAACGTCTATTAACACCTTGAGAATATTACGTTTTTCTCTCTTAATAGTATTCTTAAGTCCGTAAATTTGCATATCAGCAATGGCGTAATTTTTAATCTGTTTTAAGAATTCCATTCTATTTTTTGGTGTGTACCATAAGCACTTTGCATCTGGAACAATTAAAGTAGAATAACCGGCATCTTTGACAAGCTGATAGAATTCAGCATCCTCTCCTGCATATACGAATTTTTCATAAAAATATCCCAAATCATCAAATATGGATTTTCTGATTAGCGCTCCATGATTTGTTGCAATTGAAATTCTCTGACCACAGTCGCCATTCAAGAATGTCCTATTATATTTCTTAGCATATTTATTAATGTCATAACCTCTCACGGGGCTATACACAACATCATATTCTGGAATATATCTGAGCAACTTTTCAAAATAATCGGTTGCATAATAATTACCGATACCCGTCACGCCAACATATTCAGTTGTAGTATTTCGAATCGCCAGATTATAACCCTGCGAAATATTCAGTCTTCCATCATTTAATACGGTAATTTTTGTTTTGTCCCCAGAATCAAACTTGGTACATATTAAAACTGTGTCATCGCTTGAACCACCATCGGCTATTATTATCTCTTTGGGTGGAAATGTTTGGCAGCAAATACTCTTTAAATATGTTTTTATTTCCTTAGAATCGTTAAATGTTGTTGCTACAACCGTATAATCCATCATCTTTAAACCTCTCATCTTAGTGGTGGTGCCCAGTCCAAATTATACTGGAATATGCCCTTTCTCTCTCCGATCTTCTTTCCGGGAATACCACCGTAAACGCCGTTAGTCTCAGCTATTCCTCTAAAAACACAGCCAGATGCGATTATAGCCGCCTTATTAATCTGTGCGCCCGGAAGAATAAGACTTCTCGCGCAAAGCCAGCTATTATCCTCAATCACTACTTTACTAGTATAATATTTGAAATCATCCGAATGCGCATCATGAGTCCCTGTCAAAATCATTGATTGTATAGAAATCGATACATCATTCCCAATTTTCAAACCACCACGACCATCTAACAAACAATCTTCGTTTACTATGGTGCGCTCCCCAATCACAATATTAGCTGGATTCATAATTCTAGTTCCTAGCAGAATCCTACTACCTTTTCCAATTTTCATTCCCATCATTTTGTATAGAGTCGCTCTGATATTCCAAATTGGAATTTTGTTAACAAAGCCATTTAAGAAAACATACTTACAATCCGCCTTTAAATTTGCTAACACACTCACCTTAATACCTCGATTATCTTCGGATTCAGCCGATAATATTCACTCATGTAAGCAACCATAAAGTTAACCAAACGTTCTCGATAACTGACATCTTTCTCAAGTTGGAGAATTGCATCAATAAATTCTTCCGCTGTATTACAAATGGCGACCTCCTTTTGAAGATCGTAATCCTTTGCAGCAAACCCACTGCAAACCGTAGGAATATGCCGAGCTAAAGATTCCAAAACCTTAAGTTTGGCACCAGTTCCTTCAAAAACTGGGACAATACTTAAATCGCATTCTTCAAAATAGGGATCCGTATATGGTACAGCACCAACCAACAGAATATTATCAGGATATTGCGTGACGAATCTCTTTATATCTTCTCCTGCTCCTCTACCCACCAAATACAGCTTATACTCAGAGTCCATTTGTATCAGTTTAGAAAAAACATTCTCAACAAACCAAATAATACCATTCACATTAGGATACCATCCCATCGAGCCAACAATCAGTAACTTTTTATGAAAAGATCGTACAGACTCAAGGCGCTTAATTGGTTTAAACTCACTTAATGGTTTTGCGAGATACATTTTATCCTGAGTTAGATGGTATTCTTTTTTTAGCATCTCAATGTCTGTTTCAGAAATATCAAACACCGCAAAGGTATTCTCAAGCAAATCTTTCTCGATTCGCCGGAAAAAGTGATAGCGAATTAGATTCAACCGTTTTCTTAGATTTCTGAAGTGCCAGCCTTTCAGAAATTTGATATGCCTATCATAGATATTCACATACTCAACATTGTGAGAATTGTAAATATATCTAACCTGAGGAAATTTCTTCTTTAGTTTATAATAATATAAACCCATCGTAACGTGATCTATAATAACAGTATCAATTTCCCTTTCTTGAATAATTCGCACAATTTCTTTATACATGCGGTCGTAAACCGGATACATAAACAAAAAATTGGCTTTTAAAATCTGCGGCGCATTTTGTAATTTTTCAAGTAGATTCGAATATGGCTGAATCAGTTTGACTCTAAAATCTTTTTCCACTGTTGTTTCAGCAGTCACCCCATCGATCTCAAAATAAAGAGAGCATGCGTAAAACTCACAGTACTTTGATATCATACTACAATAACCATATGTATGAAGTCCGGCACCACTCACAATTGGATAAAGCTCGCCTGTTATCAACAAAACCTTTCTCATAAGATTACTCCTTCGTTCCTGATATGTATATTATAGAATTCAAAAATCGCCAAATAGAAAGGAACAAGAATCATATTTGTGTTTGTAAAAACCGAAATCGGCATGATGGTATCAAGTAACGCATGTACAAACAGAATCATAAGCATGTAATACTTAGAGGTATTTTTACAATTACGTGTTATTCTATACAATCTAAGGAAAAAGCACAGAAAGACAATGATTCCTACAATTCCATAGTTAAAATATTGCCCTAAAATACCAAAATCCTCAAAATATGCAGCACGTCCAAGCTGAATATTTGGATTTCTTAATACCGAGTAAAGTGAACTCGATCCTAATCCATATACACTATCGTCATACAATAAGCCCATTCCCAGTACATGCTTGCCTTTAATTGCTGAACGATAATAATCAATTGAATACATCCTATTAATAGTTGACGCTGCATTACTGCCGGTTACGGAAAAATTTCCCAGTACACTATCAATTCCGCCAAATACTGCAAAAAGGGAAACTAGAATTACAACGAATGTAATATATGCGATTTTTCTTTTTCCTCTAAAGTTATCCCCAGAGTCAATACCTGCATACCCCCAGATTCCAATTACTGCAGCGATACCAACCAATTTGGATCTGGACTGATCGAAAAAGACCAAAAAGAGTAGCAACAATAGAATCGAAAAACTAGACAGTGTTTTTCTTCCTCGATGTTCTATATTATGACTTATTTTAAAATCCAAAACCATCGGCACGAAAGCGTTGCCGAATATTCGTTTAAATCCAATTCTAGCTGCGGATAGTTTCGTACTTAAAAAACAAGAAATTGAAACTCCAAAAATCGACTCTGCTAAAGAGGCCGTGCAGCGTAGAGCGGTATCAATCATCACTATATTGGATATTTTTCTTAAAAACTCATCCTTATACAAGTGCAATAAATATACAATGGGATAAACTAGCAGGATATATAGAAAGCACCAATAATTTGACAGTATCCGACCAACGGTAATCTTCTCGCCATACAAAATAAGTGAGTAAACTGTTTCAATAGCAAAAAAGAGAAACCAGATTGCAACAAACCAATTAATAAACTTTACATATATTCGTATCCGTTGATAAACCTTTCTGTTCAAGAGACAGTATCCAGCAGTTATAATAGGAACAACTCGCGCAAAAAAATAGAGTACCTCTGGAACTTGGAAGTCAAAGAAAGAAACTACATATGTAGCATTCATTATGACACAGAATAAGACAAGGCATTCTATTATTCTACTTATTCTTACTTTCAAGCTCCACCCTCCGTTCAATAACACCGCGCAACAGGTTTATTCTTAACTTTACAATGTCAAGATCAGCTTTATTACCTCGCTGAAGGTACAAGCCAATGATATCAACCAGATATAGCACTATATCCAATCTATTGTCATCTGTAACATTCAATTTCTTTAGTATATCTCGTTCCGAGAGTTTTGCTTCATAAAAGAAGGATTGAATAATGTAGTGCCAATAGTCGTTGTTCTTTGGTGCTGTCATTAGGGCATACTCAAAGTCAAAAACAAAAAGCCCTTGCGATGTCACACACATATTCCACGGTGTAAAATCTCGATGTTGTACTCCCCATCTTACAACTTTCCCCGAATAATTGCTTTCAATTAATTCTATTGCGCGATTTAAAATGTGCTGATCTGCCGAATTCAAAAGATTAAATTTCTGACGCATCAACTGCAACTCTTGAAAATAATCCGTTTCAGAAAACAAACACTGTTTATTCGTAGCTTCATAGACCTGATCCAGGAATTCCTGATGCTGCTTACCGAACTTTCCCGCCGCACGATATCCCTCCTGCTTCTTTGTCGATTGAATAAACAGACAATAATCACCAATTTTATAACATCCCAGACATCTAGGGACATTAGAAATATTTACATCTGCCAAACTATCCAGGATTTTCTTTTCATGGAGGAATAAATTGTTTATTCGCTCTGAGTTTCCAATTTTACAGTAGCCCAGAATAGCCTCCTCTCTTGAAACCTGAATTGTAGTCTTCCTATCTGTACCTGGAGTTCCCCAAAAAACAGAAGCTCTCCAATCTTCCCCGAAAACATTGTCAAGCAAATACTTTAGATTATTTGTGTAATATAAAGAACACGTTTTCGCATTAACCTTAGGAAGTAGTCTTCCATATTCACTCAAATAAGGCAAAACTCTTTTAACTATCTTTCCCTTTATTCCAGATGGTTCGTAAATACACAGTGCGACTGTCATGTTTTTCAGCGGAACTGTCCACATTTTCCCATCTTTATTTTGAAAACTAATATGCGTAGGATTTTTTGTTTCATACTGTAGCTTAATTATCTGTTCCATACAACCATTATCCTATTTTCTTTTTCGACAAAACAACATAGATACATGATATTTCATCGAAGACAATATTATCTTCAAATCCGTAGAAAAACATTTGTACGGCCACAAAATGCCATAAAACTTCTTACAAAAATATATCTCGTCCCTAATTGGTTTGTTAATACGTGAGTGAAGGACCTCAAATCTCTTTTTTATTGGAAGGGACGAATCCATAAAGATAAAGCTCTCATCGTGTCGATCACACACACCAACAGGAAAATTTGCCAACCAGCAATCGCACCCTGCTTTTGCAGCCATCAAGGAATAATCCGCATCCCCATAGCCATGTTGATAGTATGGATCATTAACGCCAATTTTTTCAACCACTTCCTTAGGGATCAATACACAGTTTCCATGAAAGATAAGACATCTTTTGTATTCATTTCCCATGTATATTCTTTCTACGTTGAATGGTTTGATGGACTTTTTGGGTCCAAATCCGCCATAAGTATTCTGTGTTCTTGATGAATCTAGCGTCGGCCCCACGATGATACACTCTTTTTTATTACTGCTTAGTTCATAATAGGCGGCAACTAATTTATCAACACATCCTTCATCAAATTCAACATCGTCATTAACCCACAAATAGAAATCATATCCAACTTCAACTGCTTTTGAAAATGCCATGTGCATGCCCCTGTTCCAAAACAAGTTACCATCACCACGAATAACATTTACTTGCGGAAAAGATACCTTCACTGCATCTCCAGTTCCATCTGTAGAGCCATCGTCAACCATGTATACTTGGAGATTATGTTCGGAATCTGCTAAAAGGCTTCCAAGGCATTTCAATGTTTTTTCCTTGCGGTTAAAACATGTCATTATTATTGCAATTCTTTTCTGCATACCTATCCTCTAACTCCAATTTACATCATTTCATATTGATTTAGAATCCTATTAAACTGATCTCCTACATGTTCCCAATTGAATAGGTTTTTGATTCGATTTCTTGCAGCACTCCCCATGGATATACGCAGTTCTCGATCTATAATCAACTTACCTAGCCCCTCTGTAAACCCATTTTTTATCTGCTCATACTCATTTGGTTCAATTTGAATCGCAGAATTTGTATCTGTAATAATTTTCATTCCCGTCCAATTCAAGCAAACAACAGGTAATCCGACAGCCATAGCCTCCATCAATGCCCATGATCCGCCCTCTCGCAAACTGGGGAAAAAATAAATATCAGCATCGCTTAGCATCTTCAACAATTGGTGACGAGGCATTTCAGGAATCAATTCGACAACAGTTTCCAAATTATGCTTTCGAATATAAGTATTAATCTTGTTTTCTTCGCTGCCTTTTCCGATAATAGACATATGTATATTTTGATGTTCTTTTATCAGGGTATCAATGCATTCTAGCGCTGTCATCGTATTCTTAAATGGCACAAGTCGACCTGTTACGATGATTTTCACACAATCCGAAACCTTGTCATAATCTTTGCAATTTGCAAAAACTCCTTCTTCCATAGCAGTTTCCAGAATAACATGGCATTTACATCTATACTTTTTCGGAATTGCATCACAATTGTTTTCAGTTCTACATAAGATCAAGCATGCTTTTTTTGAAGGGATAACTACTAATGGATTTAACCATGAGGTAGCAATCATCACATATCGCATACTTTGTACAAATCTCTGCTTTAGCGGTAATATGGATAACAGTTTTTTTGGCACACCATCAGCGCCTCCTAATGGCCCCCAAATAAATGGGACATGAAAGAACGGAAGAAATGTTGGCATCCATAAACTTCCAAAGGTCAAATGCATTGTATAATCCGGATGTTGTTCTTCTATTATACTTTTTATCAGTCGTATAATCCCAATTTGCCAAAGCCAATAGTACAGATATAATCCTTTTTCTTTTTTCTTTATCTTCATTAACAATGGACAGGTATCATAGTAGTAGAAATGCAATGTTTCATAATATTCCTCCGGAAAATTCTTCTCAATTTTTTCTTTATCATTTTTTCTGGCTATTACAAACAACTCATTATGTTTCGCCATCTGAATGATCCAGTTCCACCCTACTCCTGCCTCCGATCCTCTGAAAGGCTCACATCCGTATGCACTTACCAGGATTTTTCTCAATGTTTTAACCTCTCTTTTCCATTCTATTGCAGAACTTGCTAAGAATTATTTTTCTTGCGTCTTGTACCATTTTTTCTGGAGGTTGATTTGCATCTATCATAAAGAAATAGTCACCCATTAACATCAATCTTTCAAACTCTCGCTGTTGACGTGTAATCTCATCTATTGTCAACTCTTGTTTGCGCTTATAAATCACCTCTGCTGGTGCATTCAAAACAAACACAATTTGAGGCCTCTGTACTATTTTAGAAAACAGCACTCGAACACTTCTTGGCAATGCAATACGCGAACGTAAAGGATCGACAATAAAGTCATATATATACCGATCGAAAATCGTTATTCTATCAAATTGTACATCTTTTCTTATGCAAATAGCACCACCTATCACATAGTCCAACCAATAATAAATCAACCGTACGAAAGAACTAATTGGATTTGCTGGTTTGTTGCGATGCGGATTTTCAAAATCCGTATCTTGTTTCATAACACCTGCTTTTTCTCCAACCTCCCCCAAATTCGGTAAAAGTGAAGGTCTAAAATGATATACGTGCACCTTTTCGATATCGCAAACAAATGTTTCCGCCAATGTAACCGCCAGCGTATCAATGAAAGTGGATTTTCCTGTACCGTCAGGAGCTTCCAGCGCAATCATTTTTCTAAATTTGGGAGGACAAATGACAATTCGGTACATTTTCTCAACCAAAAATTCTACAACACATTTCACTGTATTTAATGGGTGCTTTCTGAATGCTATTTTTTTTGATGTTTTCGAGATTTCTGATGAGTGTTGCACAATCCACTCATAATCATTACTATCTAGCCTACTGCATACTTGTACTGCCAAATCATTTCCAAGTACATCTACCAGAATTTCT
>OLZW01001926.1_pt1 | contig 14331 bp, 10 predicted proteins | sample 1674281 | NCBI WGS metagenome assembly OLZW01 (sample SAMEA103958157, study PRJEB25191) | human gut metagenome | biome: human-associated habitat [ENVO:00009003]; feature: intestine environment [ENVO:2100002]; material: feces | place: Germany | collected 2013/2015
GATGTGGAACGCTCCGGAGTGGATGCCTGGTTCCGTTCGGAAACCATCAGCGACCGGATATTCAACCGCATGTGGCTCAAGTCATGGAAAGAGAACTGTCCTTTGAATCGGTCCGAACTGCGTTATCTAAAAGTATTGCATCGCAACGCTGACGGCAACCCCCAACGGGGTGAGATGGTGGTGAACGCCGCCATTGCCGATAAAGCGATCGACATATTTCGACAGCTCTACCTGGCGGACTACCGCATTGAGCGGATGGTGCTCATTGACAACTACGATGCCGACGATGAAAGTTCTATGCGTGCCAACAACTCCTCATCGTTCAACTTCCGCTTCATGACCGGCTCCACTACCAAGATTTCCAAGCACGGACTTGGCCTTGCCATCGACATTAATACGCTTTACAATCCATACGTCAAGGAAAAAGCTGACGGCTCCTGGCACATAGAACCCGCTACCGGTGAACCATACGCTTTCGACCGTGATAACAGGACGGATATACCGTACAAGATAGATCATAACGACCTGGCATACCGGCTCTTTACGGAAGCCGGATTTGAATGGGGAGGCGACTGGATCTCATTGAAGGATTACCAGCATTTTGAGATTGACCTATAACAATTGTATGTCGAGATACCATTGTTGCTGAAGGCGTGGGACTGGAGAAAGTTGCTATTTTCCTTTTCATATTGTTTGATATCATGATTATTTCTCTTTATCTGAGAAAGAATAGGGGAAGCTATCCGGTTCTGTTCCGCGTTTATAGTTGGGTTGGCTGTCCATGTCGAACCTGATTTTGGCACCTTTTATCAATAAGGAGTGGTTCAGATAATTCTTGTCATACTTCTTGCCATTGTATCGTACATCACTGATATAGCGGTTTTCATCGCTGTTTAGGGGCGCAGAAATCTCGATAGTTTTGCCATTTTCCAGATGTATCTTGGCATTTCTGAAGAGTGGTGCGCCCAACACGTATTCGTCCGTACCCGGGCAGACGGAATAAAAACCTAATGCCGACATGACATACCAGGCTGAAGTCTGTCCGTTATCTTCGTCTCCGCAATATCCGTCAGGGGTTGGCTGGTAAAGACGGTTCATCACTTCGCGTACCCAATACTGTGTTTTCCAGGGTTGCCCGGCGTAGTTATAGAGATAAATCATGTGTTGTATGGGCTGGTTGCCATGTGCGTATTGCCCCATGTCAATGACCTGCATTTCGCGCATTTCGTGTATCAGGCTTTGCCGGGTATTAGTGTTTGCGCCGAATACGGGCGGCGTAGTAAATACAGAGTCGAGCATAGCAACAAAGTTCTTGTCACCTCCCATCAGGTTAATTAAGCCCCGCATATCATGGAATACGGACCAGGAATAATGCCAACTGTTTCCTTCAGTGAAAGGTCCCCACCATTCCACCGGATCGAAGTGCTGCGGGAAGTTGCCGTTGCGGTCTTTGCCGCTCATCAGGCGGTAAGGAGCATAGAACAGGTTCTTATAGTTCTGGCTGCGTTTCTTGTAGATGTCCAGTTCCGATGCGGGTCTGCCCAGTTTTTTCCCCATCTGATAGATACACCAGTCATTGTAGGCGTATTCAAGGGTACGGGCGGCACTTTGACCGATATCGGAAGGTACATATCCCAATTCATTGTATTCCTTGTAGCCCATGCGGCCGGAAGAAGGAACCGTGGGATGCTGGTTGTTTGCTCCATGCAACAAACCTTCATACATTTTCTCGGCATTCTGTTTGATGTTGCCTTTCACATAGGCATCTGCCACTACTGATGCGGAATTATTGCCTACCATGCAGTCGCGATGTCCCGGACTGGCCCATTCCGGGAAGAAACCACTCTCCAGATAGGCATTCAGGAAACCTTCTTCCATTTGTCGGCTCATGGAAGGGTATATCAGGTTAATCATTGGGAGTTCTCCGCGGAAGGAATCCCAAAAGCCGGTATCTGTAAAGAAGCGTCCGGGCATCACCTTGCCGGTGTGCGGGCTATAATGCAGGATGTTTCCCGCCGCATCAATCTCATGGAACGTCCGGGGAAATAAAACGCTGCGGTATAAACAGGAGTAGAAGGTGCGAAGTTGATCTTCGCTGTCTGATTCAACCTCTATTCGTCCGAGTACTTCGTTCCAGCGTTCTTTACCTTTCAGCTTTAGTTCTTCCAGATTCATTGAACCGAGTTCTTTCAGATTCTGTTCAGCCTGTTCGGGACTGATGAAAGAAGATGCGATCCGGGCACATACTTTTTCTCCCTTGCGGGTGGCGAATCCGATAATGGCGCCGGCATGATTTTCTTTAACGTCTGGTTGGCCTACTTTGATTTCACCATTGCTTACGGTTGCTGAGTAAGTGAAGGGCTTGTCGAAAGTAATGGTGAAGTAGTTCTTAAAGTTGGCCGGTACGCCACCGCTGTTTTTGGTCGTGTAGCCGATGATCTTATTCTCGGCCGGAACAACTTTCACATACGAACCATTGTCGAATGCATCAATTACTACATAAGAATCCTTGCTCTCGGGAAAGGTAAAGCGGAATATGGCTGCCCGCTCCGTAGGTACAATTTCTGTTGTAATATTGTGATCGGAGAGGAATGCGCGGTAGTAATAGGGTGTAGATACCTCAGATTTATGATTGAACCAGCTTGCACGCTTGTCCTGGTCGAATACGGGCTCACCTGTAATGGGCATGATGGCGAACTGTCCGTAGTCGTTTATCCAGGGGCTGGGTTGATGTGTTTGTTTGAAACCTCTGATACGGTTAGATGCATAGGTATAAGTCCATCCTTCTCCCATCTTTCCGGTTTGTGGGGTCCAGAAGTTCATCCCCCAGGGCATTGCGATGGCAGGATAGGTATTACCATTGGATAATTCGAAACTGGAGTCTGTCCCTACTAGTGGGTTTACATAGTCTACAACGCTCTTTTTGGTTTGGGAGAATAATGCTCCATTTATTCCCAGTAAGAATGATAGGAGTAATAGTTTCTTTTTCATTTTAGTGTAATGATTATAAGATATTTTGCTTACAAAAATAGCGTGTTCTGGAAATCGTTTATTATGAATTTCTGACATAAAAGTACGTAATATCTCCATATTACGCTTATAGGCATGTATTCGTGCTTTCATGTCACAAAATGCTTCCCGCTTTAAGATAATAATGCTGAAATTTGCACATGAAAGATACATCTGGAGTATGTCTTGTGTTTTCTTGCGTCTTATTAGTTTTCTTACAAAAAACGTTTTATCAAATATTGTCTAAAATGAAATCAGCCGGTATGCCCAAATTATCACGTAACCTTTTCACAATGTTAAGGTTCAATGAACGACGACCATTCAGAATATCACTAACTCTGGATTCTGATATTCCAAGTCGTTTGGCTGCTTCTTTCTGCTTTAAGTTATTTGCCTCCATTCTTGCCTTAATTGCATCAGTAATCAAAGTTGAAACTTTTCCGGGTAGCGGATGATAGGCAGATTCCCATTCGTTGATGGCTTGAGAGAGGGCTATATATTTTGCTTTGTCTTCCTCACTCAACAATTCCATATCACCCAAAGATGTACCTTTAGCGATGATGCTTTCCATGTCTGCCTGATAAGCACGGAATTCCTTTTCTGTCTTAATCTTCATATACGCACCTCCTATATAGTTTTAATTTTATTTACATCAATAGCATCATAATCTGAATGGGTTCCAACAAAACGAATATCAATGTTCCCAGCAAAAAATACAACCAAAACAATAAGGCGATATTTATTGCCTTTGATGTTGGATAAATAATCGTTCTTCAATTCGTTATGGTTCTTCCAGGAAGCCTTTGTTACTTTTGTTACCCACTTCTCCAAAGCAGGTTGTGCATCATTGTACTTCTTGCAGAATTTCTCAAATTTTTCAGAACCCGTAATGTTCATGTTTTCTTTATTTGAGTACAAATATAACCGATAATTCCCAAATAGAGAAGTCTTACATCCTTTCTCTTCTCTTTTGGAGAATTATTTAACGTTTCATTTGCGGATGCATATACAAGAATATAGTCGTGAATGAAATGTATGGCAATAGTAAAATTGCTTTCATCTTTCATAGTTGTCTCATTCATTGGCTTTTCCGCTGAAACTGCCGTCTGAAGGATGGGGAAGTGCTCACCACCATGTTGGGGATGGTCAGTTTGGTTTTTCCTTCGTGCATGCCGCTGATAGTGAGCATCCCGAAATAGTAGAGTAAGCTCACAAAATTATCAGGATTGGTGATACTGGCGGCAGGGAAGCCGTCTTTCAGATCACCGGTGATAAATCCTTGGCTCACTAGAGTCTGAATGATGGAAGCGTCATGGGCAAATTCCTTGTCCTTGCGGATGAGCATGCGCAACTTCTCGTAGTCGATGCGTATATTGCTCTCTATCATGTTTTCGTAGGGAAGTCTCTTTCTGTTCGGTACTATATATTCCAATGGATCCATTTTCTGTCCTCCTAATTTGTAGCTTTGTCACATAACGACACAAAGATAACAAAAGTTCTTATAGCGACGATGCGTTTTCTTTCACTTATTTTGAAGGGAAGTGTTTCTAACTTTATCTCTTGAGTTCCGCATCCCTCGACATACCGTAATATCCCGGCATGGGGCGATAGATCGGCTGTGCGCGTCTTCCTACATTTGTCAGTTTGCCCTCTTTTTGCAATCGTTGCAGATGGTTGTTGGCGGTGGTGCGTGCCATGCCGCATAATTCTTGGAAATCGATGCGAAGCAGCAGTTCATGTTCCGTGAAATACTCTTTCAAGCGCATATCTATCTCTACTTCGGAGAGTCGCAGGGAGTGGCGCGTGTATTTACTTTGGGTGGCTGTAACACCTACCAGTGCGGCTTTCAGACGAATGTCCGGGCGAAAACTAACACCTTTCAAGCGTAGTTTCAAATGCTTGTTCTTGGTCTTGCGGGTCACTTTCTGTGTGGCCTCCAAAGTGGGGGAAAAATAGCCCAATCCCTCGATGTGCACCTCCCGACCTTCGCGTAGCTCTTCTCCGCAAAGCTGAGTTAAAGTGTCTATTGCGCTTTTTGCATCACCCACGCTGAGCGAACTGCGTTCGTGTACCCGATAATATAATTGCTCCATGCTCACTTTGCCGTTGAGCAACGGACGGGGATGCAGCCCTCTTTCTTCCGATTCCCCTTCCGCGTTGGGGTTCTCGTACCAATCGTAAACTATTGCCATAATGCTTGTTTCTTAATGCTTTAAATGTATATACTTGTTGACTCGAAGGTGCTGTCTTGAAAGTGAACCACTGGAGTCGGTCGAGTGAATGACTGGAGTTGGTAGAATGAGTGACTGGAGTTGGTCGAGTGAACAACTGGAGTGGGCCGTTTATAAGTCAGCATACAAAGATAGTGATATTAGTAAGATTTACCTATGAAAGTCCTTACTTTCTTTCTAACTGTGTTCTCTGAAAAATAGTTGATGGAATGCTTGCAAAGCGCTTTCTCGTTGTAGTAAATTCGTAGCGTTGGTACTGACAAAACGAAACCTGTTTACTATTAAAATGAAAAGAAGTTATGAAAAAGAAATTAATGACATTGGAACAACGTCGCTTGTTGCGCGAGGCACAACAGTTGTTGGCTTTATCGGAAAGGCAGAAAGCGAAAAAGAAAACATCGGAGGCGTCGGAATCCGGAGACAACACGAATACAACGGTTCGCCTGACGAGACAGGTTATGGATTTTCTGACGAAACGTTATGATTTCCGTTATAATCTGTTGACGGAAGAGACCGAATTCCGTCCTGCCGGGCAGCGTGATTTCGCTTTCCTGCCTGTCGGTAAGCGAAACCTGAACGCTTTCTGCATTGAGGCTCATGCTGAGGGTATCCCTTGTTGGGACAAGGATTTGAGTCGCTATATCTATTCTACTTACATTCCCGATTATCACCCCTTTCAGCTCTATATGGAGGAATTGCCGCAATGGGACGGCGTTGACCGGCTGACACAGCTCGCCTTGCGGGTTTCCGACTGTCCGCATTGGGTGCAGGGATTTCATATCTGGATGCTGGGGCTTGCCGCGCAGTGGTCGGGGCTGGCAGGCATACATGCCAACAGTGTGGCGCCTATTCTTGTAAGTCAAGAGCAGGGACGGCAGAAATCCACATTTTGCAAGTCATTGATGCCGATGGTTCTGCGGCGATATTATGTGGATAATTTGAAGCTTACTTCGCAAGGGCAGGCGGAACGCCTTTTGGCGGAAATGGGCTTGCTGAATATGGACGAGTTTGATAAGTATGCCGAAAGCAAAATGCCGTTGCTGAAGAACCTGATGCAAATGTCTGACTTGAATATTCGTAAGGCCTATCAGCAGAGCTTCCGCCAACTGCCTCGTGTCGCCTCTTTTATTGGTACCAGTAACCGTTTCGACTTACTTACAGACCCTACGGGAAGCCGCCGTTTTCTTTGCGTGGAAGTGGAGCGGGTGATCGATTGTACCCATATAGAACATGACCAGATTTATGCACAACTGAAGGCGGAACTGCTTGCGGGGAGGCGTGATTGGTTCACCAAAGAAGAGGAGCAGGTGTTGCAGGTGCAGAATGAGGCGTTCTACCGTGTTTGTCCCGCAGAGGATGTTTTTCATAGTTATTTTCGTGTGGCGAATTTCGGTGAGAAGTGTATCGGTCTTACGGCTGCCCAGATTTTCAGGGAACTTCAGCAAAAGAATTCCGCTGCCATGCGCAGCGTCAATCCTATGCGCTTCGGCCAAGTGCTGCTGAAAGCGGGGGTGGTGCGTCGGCACACAGAGTATGGAAATGTGTATCAAGTGGTAAGGAGGTAATGAGACTGAAGAATGTTTCTGCAGTTGTGGTGACGGCTGAAAGCTGAAAGTATCCCCTAAAGGGATGCTTTCAGCGTAAAGGTCGATAAATAAGGGAGATAGGATTATGAAAGCTATATGAAGCTGAATTTATTTACTTGATCTTACGTGCTCCTTTTAGAAAGCGATTGGTCAGCCATTTGCGTACCGGTTCGTCATAGAGCTTCAGGCAGGCATAAGCAAGAACGAAAGCTCCGACAAAGGTCAGTATCATATAAGGAAGACCTTCGGTGATGGTCGCATTATTATTGCATGCCCAGGCTGTATATGTGTATATCAGCGGATAATGAGTGATATAAACGGGATATGAGATATCGCCCAGGAACTTACAGATACCTACAGAGCGCTTTCCCGTCACTTTGCCACCGGCTCCCATCGAAACAATGACCGGGAAAATGAAGATAATGCAAAGTGCCTCGTAGAGTCCGTTCATCCAGAAGCCATCTTCACCGCCAATACGGGGAACGGAAAGAACTATTACAATCATCAGGCTACACCACCAGAATGCACGTTTCTTTACCCGTATGAGCCAGCCCAGACGTGAAAGCAGCAAACCTGCAAAGAACGGATAGAGCAAACGGACGAAGCCCACATACTGCTGTTCCCAATTCAATGCCCATCCGCCTACGATATCACCATTAGGCGCTGTAAGACAGAGATGCAAAGTGGCACAGGCTGCCAGAAAAACAAGGATGGACAAGGCAACCTTGTTGAACTTACGGACAAACAGTGCGTACAGGATATTGCCGATATATTCATAATAGAGCGACCATGCCGGCCCGTTCAACGGGTGCATTTCCGTCCACCCGCGAATGTCCCACTTCAAAGGAAGGGGAAGCAGCGTACAGCCATAGAGCATGATTATCAGGACTGTTCCTACCGATACGTTATCTATATTGGGAAAACAGGGGGATTTCTGGAAGAAAAAGAAAAGGGCGCCGATAATGCTGCCCATAATTACCATAGGATGCAGGCGGATGACACGACGTTTGAAGAAAGTGCCGATACTCATCCGGTTCCAACGGTCATCATAGGCATAACCGATTACAAAGCCCGAAAGCATAAAGAAGAAGTCAACGGCAAGATAGCCGTGATTAATGATTTGTGCGAGATGGTTGCCCCCCGAATGTGCTTCAAGAAGATGGAAGGCTACGACCATAACAGCTGCCACTCCACGTAATCCATCCAGGATTTCATAATGCGGCTTAGAGGCGAGATAAATTGTCTGAGTATTCATTATATATTTATAGTTGAATTTCAATTCCCTCTGTGAGGTTTCCACTTCCTTGACGTATACCTTGTTTGGTAACTACTTTTACAATGGCCATGTCCTTGTTTTCTGTCTGGTACTTGCCTATTTTTCCTGCTAACTTCACAATTACCTTGTTATTTGCTCCCTTTTCGGCAGTGAACTGTTGCAAACTGTAGTTTCCTTTCTTGAAAGACCATCCTTCTCCTTCATCCCAGTACATACTACCACTTGCTTTGCCCTGTTCGTCCAGACAAACCAGTAGTGTGAGCGGGTCTAGTGATTTCTCAGTAGTGTTCTGTATGATCTTCCCTGTAGGAATAATGGCTCCTCCACGTATTTTGAGTTTTGACTGATATTTATCTTTATTGTCTCCGGGGAATAAGGAGAACTCTTCCCAAATACCTTTAGGCAGTGCTGCTTGTTCAGCCCAGGAAGGTATAACCAGTAGATCGCTACCAAGCAAGAATACTTTCTCCTCTCCACGCAAGGATAAATCCTTAGGATCGGCGAAGAAAGCTGGTTGCATGATAGGCATGCCGGTTTCAGAGGCTTCCTGTAATAAAGTATAGAGGTAAGGTAATAGCATGTATCTGCGTTCCAATGCTGTACGTGCCGCATCTTCTACTTCTTTACCAAATGCCCAAGGCTCTTTATCATTGGTTCCGGCACAGGCGTGAGCGCGGGAGAACGGGTAGAAAGCGCCTAGACCAATCCAGTGTCCCCACAAGTCTGCGTTCGCATTGAACAGGAACCCACCTATATCTGCACCGCTAAAGGGCTGTCCGGATAATCCCAGCGTGATAGACATAGGAATGGACATTTTCAGATGTTCCCATGAGGAGCCGTTATCCCCGGTCCAAGTTGCTGCATAGCGTTGTCCTCCCAAAAAGTTAGAACGAGTCAGAATAAACGGGCGTTTTTCGGGCCGTACAGCCTCTATTCCGGCTCTGGATGCTTTTACCATCAGAAAACCGTACACATTGTGATATTGCAGGTGACTACCGGCAGGTAAATTGCCACCACCCCGGTGAAAATTGTCTTCAGGCATGGTTCCAGTGGGAGTATTACTAATTTGAGGTTCGTTCACATCATTCCATACACCGTCTACTCCTTGTGCAAGGAAATCCTTATATAGGCCACTCCACCATTTAGATACTTTGGGGCATGTAAAGTCCGGAAAAGCTGCGGAACCGGGCCATGCATCTCCATTATACTCCTTTCCATCTGCAGTTTTTACCCATACATCATTTTCTGTTCCTGATTTGTAAACAAAATAATCGGGATCAACTTTTGCTCCCGGGTCGATCATCCAGGCACTGTGGAAACCACGCAAATGTAAATCTTGATTTAATTTCTTTGGATTTGGGAAACCTTTCGGGTTAAAAGTGAAGATGCGATATCCGTCCATGTAGTCAATATCCATCCATATAACATCACAGGGGATACGTCTTTCACGGAAGTTATCGGCAATTTCAAGTACGCGGCTATCTGGTGAATAGGAGAATCGGCATTGCTGATAACCCATTGCCCACCGGGGAATCATTGGCATGGTTCCAATGAGCTCTGACAGACCTTTTACAACAGCTTGGGGAGACTCTCTGTCAATGATGAAGACACGGAATAATTCACCTTCACTTTTTAACTCTATCTTGTCATCCATACTGGAGAGTTCGGCTTTCCAGGTAGTATCAAATAGAATACCAAAAGAAGTGCCGTCTTTGCGTACACCCATAATCCAAGGATGTGATTGATATAGGCGTTTACCGCCATCTACTCCATAGGCTCCTGAATCTGTGTTCCATAATTTAATCGTTTTGCCGTTTCTCAGTAGCGTACCGGTAACTTCACCACCTCCATAAAGGCTTGTGCCTTCAGGTACTGCCAGAGAAGCTCCTGCTTTTCCATCATTCAAGAAGAATTCCGGCATTAGTGTCCAGTTTGATGCCAGTTCGCCTTTTTTACGTGGTTCACTTTGTAGGGCAAATGATGGAATTTTCTTTGCATCATACCCTGTGGGTATGAATTGAGCAATACCGTCTCCAACCATGAAAGAGCGCTCGATATTCACTTGCTGTGTGCCGGCATGAGTGATCTGGATGCATACTGCCAGTAGGCAGATCATTGCTGTTTTCAGATGATTAAAATTCATATTGTTATTGATTTTAGTGATATTGTTAACTAAATTATTTTCCAACAATGGGGAATTCAGAGATACGTAGGGTGGTGCAACCATAAGGTATTAATGTGATTTCCTGTTCTTCTCCTTCAGCACCGTTGCAGAAGGAGAAAGGTTGAGGCCCTGCCATTTCATTGTAAACTGTCCATGTGGGAATAAGGCGGGCTTTCATCTTGATTTCAATCGGTGCATTCTCTTGATTCCAGGGGAATATTGATTGCTGTTTTTGGCTATCAATACTAACTTGTGCTATTTTATTCACTTGGCTGCGATCAAAGTCCACCAACCCATAATTCCAAGGTTCGGATGAAGTAACTTGATAATAATGGGGGCCATACCAGCTATTATTGAGATTTTCTTTTTTCCAGTTTTCCTTTATTTTAAGAGCATATACTAATGGGCCTCTTTCAATAGTCACAGCATTCTCGTACCATGTACTGGTAGAAACTTCCATGGGTAAGTGTAATTCTACATTGTCATTTCGCTTCCATATACGATTGATAACAGCGATCCGCCCTCCTTCAATGTATTGTTCTGCCTTGCCGTTTACTATTATCTCAGCACGTTTGCACCATTTCGGAATGCGTAAGTGTAGCGGGAATTCGACTTGTTTGGTTTTGTTCTTCACTTCTTTAATAGTGAAGGATATACGGTTATCCATAGGATAATAGGTATCTTCACTAATTACGACCGATACATTGTTACCTACTTTAGCTGTGACTTCTGATGGAGAATAGGTAAAGGCGGCAATACCATTATCGGGCGTTGCATACCATAAATGCTGTGTGAATTTTGGCCAGCCTTGATGCATATTTGAAAAACAGCAAGGATAGCCGGTCAATGTGCCGAAAGTAATATCCGTACCTTCATGATCCTGATCGAAATTACGGCGGTGACGAGTTACCATAATCTGGTTGGGTTGCTGGAAGTATTGTTTAGTCATGAAGTCGTCTGATATCTGGGTAGGCAGAGCATTGAAGGCTATGCGTTCCAGGTGATCGGCAAAATCAATATCTCCTGTAATTTCTACCATCTTTTCAAGGGAGTACATCAATTCTACAGCGGCGCATAATTCAGAACCCTGTGTAGGGTTGTTTCCATGTAATGCTTCATCTCCACCATACATTCCTTGTGGCTGTCCGTGAAATTGACGGATATCCTGAAACCCTCTTTTTACAGCATCAATGTATTTAGGATTGGTGTCTTGCTGATAATAAATGATCGGTTCTTTGATACCTTGTGCCAGATTTACACAGTGTATTGTACAGATACGGCGCAAATCCCCTCGGTTTACCATATCAACAAAGCTGTAACTCTGTTGGTGCAATAGATGTCCTAATTCGAGTAAGAAAGCCTCCCCCGTGAGATTATACAGCCAATATACAGCCTGCAGGTTATCGCAGGCACGGAATTCAGCCCAAAAACTCCAGTGTCCTAGGGGTTTCTGTGGTAAGGTATTTAGTTGATAACGGAAGTATTTGGTCATAAAGGTGATGATTCTCTCATCGTTGGTTGCCGAATAGTATTGTTGTAAGATTTTCAACATTACCATACGTGGCCACCAATCATGTGAATTATCACGCTGTAATCCCGGTTCACCCGGATAGTCTTTTGCCGGACCAAAAAAGCCGTCTTCGCGTTGGCTTTGCAAAGCCCATTCTATCCAAGGCTGCACCTTAGCTTTCAGTTCTTTATCATCCAGGATATAGGCAAGAGGCAATAAGCCGTCAATCCAATAAGGACCACGTTCCCATTGGTCACCATCACCTCCTAGCCAACCATTGCGTTCGCCCATGACTAAAGGATAGAGGGTGTCCATCTGTCCGGTGGCACCATTCTTTTGCCGGATTAGCATCTCTCTTAACCAACCTTGGGGCTTGATACTGCCCAAGGGAAGTTCTATTAATGGCTTTTGAAGTAGCGGATAGCGGTTATTTCTGTAGTTATCCGTTACGTCTTTTTGAGGTTCGACAGCTTGTAGAGTGCAGCCGAATCCGATTCCTACCAATAGGTAAAATGCTTTCTTGATAGTAGATATATTCATATTTATTCTATTTGCTACTGTGTATTTTATCCATTAAAACTTTTATCCAGTATCCACCAACCACTGAACGGGCTTTGAAGCCTACCATTTTGCCACTATCCGTATAAAAATAGTCACTCATAGGAACTCGTGATACGGTCTCATTGATGTACTTGTACAATGGGCTTACGAACTTTTCAAATTCCGTTTGATTGGCTGACATAGAGGCACTCCAGAGAATCCAATCCGATTTACTATAAGTGTTGCGTGAATCGAGTGGCAAGCCATACGTATTCTGTTTGGTCAGGTAGTAAGCAATTTCCTTTTTGGCGATTTCATCCGGAAACAGGTTTGTCTGCCACATTTTATCCCAAATCATGTTGTACTTTTGGCTCCAGGTGTCTTTACGGTCGAAGGCTAGACGGTAGTGATCACCCTCGCGGGCCATGCTTTCCCATTTGCAGGCCATATCTTTGGCAATGGTTATGTATTTGTCTGCTACATCATTCATGCCCAACATGCGTGCCATTTCACTGTAACCGGTGATACCCATTATGGCTTTCAGCGACAGGTTAGCATTATGTGCCCAGTGACCGGCAAAGTCGTCTGTACAGAGTTGATTCTCTGGATCGAGTCCATTCTCCACCAGGTAGTTAGTCCAGATAGTCAGCAAATCCCAGTATTTCTTGGCATAGTTGGCATTTCCTTCTATCATGGCAATGGTTGCGGAAAGAATAACCATGTTACCACTTTCTTCTACCGGCATGTCAGCGCCATATATCTGTCCGTTTGCTATCGGATATACCCCTAAATCGTGTGCCGGATAGGGTTTAGTCCAGCGTTTGCTGGCATTATAGTCGAAGATACTGGTCATCATGCCTTTCACTAGGTCTATATTGTAAGTCAAAAAGAGTGGAGTGGAGGGATAAGTTACATCTACTGTATTGATAAATCCGCCACTGTTATTTTCTTTGGAGAAAAATAGTAAGTTTCCGTATTTGTCGGTGAATAGCTTGTGAGCGGATATAGCTTGGCGATAAGCTGCGGAGCAGATCTCAGCGTATTGTTTGCCACCAGCTTTCAGGGCATCATCATAAATAGTTTCATCTTGCATACGGCAACGTTGCATAATCTGTAGGTAATTATCTCTTAATTTCTCAAATGCATCGAAGATAGACACTTTGCCTTCATGTTTCCAATACCCCATATATCTTTCATACATATATTCTATGGAGTAGATATCATCATATCCTAACATTAGGAATCCGGTATTTCCGGTTTTATCTACTGCACCCAGGTTGTGTACTAATGTCATGGCAGGTTGTTCTTCGGCACATTTTGCCCACCAGTTGAGTGTGGAAAGTCCACTTTTTCCGTTTTGTATGAAAGACCGCTTCATTTCATAATAATCGCCTAAACCGATTTCTGTTCCTGTTCTACTGGGAGTGGCTAAGTAAGCATACCCCCAGTCAATGCAGATTCCATCACCCTTATGATGGCATACAGGCTGATCTATGGTTCCAGCTTCTATATAGCGGATACCGTTTTTAGAAAATATCTTGGCGGATGTGGGCTGTGTGTTTTCATTGACAGCCAATTCCGGGGTAGTTTCAAAGTAAAGTTGCACGTCGTGTGCCTTTTTGTCTAATGATCGGACATGGTAAGAAATGTAATTTATAGGAGTAGACAATAAATCCAGATCATCAATCAGTTGCGGTGCTGTGAATACAACATCCAGTTCCACCGGACCGCATGTGAAAGTATAATAAGTTGAAGTTGCCAGTACATCTACTGAAGTTTGTACCGCTTCTGCTGCAAATTTTACAGCATCTTTCTTTTCACAATAGAGTCCGAAATCGACATAAGCGCCTCCGGTTGTGTTGTGGCAGTGGGCTGCTATAACGTTCTTTCCCTTGCGGAGTTTCTTTTTTGCTTCATCTGTAAGTTTTAGGTATACATTGTTTTTCCACTCTTCGCCTGTAGTAACAAGTTTTTCCCCGTTCAAGTAAAGTTCAAATACATCATCGTGGGAGTAA
>OLZW01001935.1_pt1 | contig 14267 bp, 4 predicted proteins | sample 1674281 | NCBI WGS metagenome assembly OLZW01 (sample SAMEA103958157, study PRJEB25191) | human gut metagenome | biome: human-associated habitat [ENVO:00009003]; feature: intestine environment [ENVO:2100002]; material: feces | place: Germany | collected 2013/2015
CAGCGTGGACATCATTCTCCAGTCGGTGGGCCGGGACGGTACCCAGGACATCAGCTTCACCGTGGCTGCCAAGGACGCCGATGAGGTAGTCCGTCTGCTGGAGGAGCGCAAGGATACCCTGGGCCTCAAGAGTGTGATCTGCGATCCCAATGTGGCAAAGGTATCCATTGTGGGCGCCGGTATGGAAACCCATGCCGGTGTAGCTTCCAAGATGTTCGAGGCACTGGGTGAGGCCAACATCAACATCCAGATGATCAGTACGTCCGAGATTAAGATTTCCTGTCTGATCGACGAAAAATACACCGAACTCGCTGTGCGCACCCTGCACGACGCGTTCGAACTGCACAAGCCTGATCACGCCTAGCCGTCAAGCGAACTGATGCGAAGGCCCGGGGAGTCCTCTTTCCGGGCTTTTTTCATGAGTATCATCCCGGAAAACGCATATTCTCATAGTGCAATAAAACAAAAAGGTTGGATATTGAGAAGAAAACGTTTTGGAAAAAAATTCAAAAAATGGTTGACAGAGAGCGGGGTCTGGGGCAGGGTATGCAAATGCTTCGGCTGCGTGTTGAAAACAACCTGCAGTTGTTGTGTCGTCACTGTGACAGCACGGTAACGGTTTTTTGAAAGAAGCAGAAGAAAGCGGTTGACAGCGAGAAGGGGTCGGGATAAGTTCCCGCTTCTGCGCCGGGGAGAAATCCTCGCGGCGTGCTCCGAAAAAAAACTTCGGGGTTCGAAAAAAAAGTTGTTGACAAGCTGGACCGGGCGGGGTAAGTTCCCGCTTCGCCGCTGACGGAAACGCAGCGGCTGAGGCAACGGCCTCTGGTTCTTTGACAAGTGAAGAGCGAGTTGGGAATAAGAAACTTTGAGTTTTAGCCCATAGAGATATGGGCAAGCTAGTTGTTTTCAATCAACTGGAGAGTTTGATTCTGGCTCAGATTGAACGCTGGCGGCGTGCTTAACACATGCAAGTCGAACGTGAAAGTCCTTCGGGACGAGTAAAGTGGCGCACGGGTGAGTAACGCGTGGATAATCTACCCTTAAGATGGGGATAACGGCTGGAAACGGTCGCTAATACCGAATACGCTCCCGATTTTATCGTTGGGGGGAAAGATGGCCTCTGCTTGCAAGCTATCGCTTAAGGATGAGTCCGCGTCCCATTAGCTAGTTGGCGGGGTAACGGCCCACCAAGGCAACGATGGGTAGCCGGTCTGAGAGGATGACCGGCCACACTGGAACTGGAACACGGTCCAGACTCCTACGGGAGGCAGCAGTGGGGAATATTGCGCAATGGGCGAAAGCCTGACGCAGCGACGCCGCGTGAGGGATGAAGGTTCTCGGATCGTAAACCTCTGTCAGGGGGGAAGAAACCCCCTCGTGTGAATAATGCGAGGGCTTGACGGTACCCCCAAAGGAAGCACCGGCTAACTCCGTGCCAGCAGCCGCGGTAATACGGAGGGTGCAAGCGTTAATCGGAATCACTGGGCGTAAAGCGCACGTAGGCGGCTTGGTAAGTCAGGGGTGAAATCCCACAGCCCAACTGTGGAACTGCCTTTGATACTGCCAGGCTTGAGTACCGGAGAGGGTGGCGGAATTCCAGGTGTAGGAGTGAAATCCGTAGATATCTGGAGGAACACCGGTGGCGAAGGCGGCCACCTGGACGGTAACTGACGCTGAGGTGCGAAAGCGTGGGTAGCAAACAGGATTAGATACCCTGGTAGTCCACGCTGTAAACGATGGGTGCTGGGTGCTGGGATGTATGTCTCGGTGCCGTAGCTAACGCGATAAGCACCCCGCCTGGGGAGTACGGTCGCAAGGCTGAAACTCAAAGAAATTGACGGGGGCCCGCACAAGCGGTGGAGTATGTGGTTTAATTCGATGCAACGCGAAGAACCTTACCCAGGCTTGACATCTAGGGAACCCTTCGGAAATGAAGGGGTGCCCTTCGGGGAGCCCTAAGACAGGTGCTGCATGGCTGTCGTCAGCTCGTGCCGTGAGGTGTTGGGTTAAGTCCCGCAACGAGCGCAACCCCCGCCGCGTGTTGCCAGCATTCAGTTGGGCACTCACGCGGGACTGCCGGCGTCAAGCCGGAGGAAGGCGGGGACGACGTCAAGTCATCATGCCCCTCATGCCCTGGGCCGCACACGTGCTACAATGGCCGGCACAACGGGTTGCCACCCCGCGAGGGGGAGCGGATCCCCAAAGCCGGCCCCAGTTCGGATCGCAGGCTGCAACCCGCCTGCGTGAAGCCGGAGTTGCTAGTAATCGCGGATCAGCACGCCGCGGTGAATACGTTCCCGGGCCTTGTACACACCGCCCGTCACACCACCCGAGTCGTCTGCACCCGAAGCCGCCGGCCGAACCCCGCAAGGGGGCGGAGGCGTCGAAGGTGTGGAGGGTGAGGGGGGTGAAGTCGTAACAAGGTAGCCGTACCGGAAGGTGCGGCTGGATCACCTCCTTTAAAGAGAGTCGGAGTTCTTTAGAGAACGCCTTCAGAGACTTTCACGGTGTTCACACTTATCAGGTCGTTGAGATTTGATCGATCTTTAAAAATTTGGAAAAGTAAAGACATTCTGAAGTTGTCTTGAAGAGAAGTTGAGATGCTTCTCTTCAGATAAAGGCAGCTTCAGGGGTTGTGATTGCATTCAAAACATCGATTCATTGAAGTTCATCGAGAACCGACATGATTCAGAGAAGCAGCGCGTTACAGGTCGTCTTGTTGCTTTGAAGGCAAAAGGCTTCAGAGTTATAGGATCAAGCGACTAAGTGTATGTGGTGGATGCCTTGGCGATCACAGGCGATGAAGGACCCGGCAGCCTGGGAAAAGCCGTGGGGAGCTGGCAAGCAAGCTTTGATCCACGGATGTCCGAATGAGGAAACTCACTTCCTTCGGGAAGTATCTGCAGATGAATACATAGTCTGCAGAGGCGAACGCAGTGAACTGAAACATCTAAGTAACTGCAGGAAAAGAAATCAACCGAGATTCTGAAAGTAGCGGCGAGCGAAATTGGAAGAGCCTGCAAGCGTTAGCAGATTCGATACCGGAACGGTCTGGAAAGGCCGGCTACAGAGGGTGACAGCCCCGTACGGGAAATTGGATCTGTGGGACTAAGCTTGCGACAAGTAGGGCGGGACACGAGAAATCCTGTCTGAAGATGGGGGGACCATCCTCCAAGGCTAAATACTCGTGATCGACCGATAGTGAACCAGTACTGTGAAGGAAAGGTAAAAAGAACCCCGGGAGGGGAGTGAAATAGATCCTGAAACCGCATACATACAAACAGTAGGAGCCCGCAAGGGTGACTGCGTACCTTTTGCATAATGGGTCAGCGACTTACGTTCAATGGCGAGCTTAACCGGATAGGGGAGGCGCAGCGAAAGCGAGTCCGAACAGGGCGAAATTCAGTCGTTGGGCGTAGACCCGAAACCAGATGATCTATCCATGGTCAGGCTGAAGGTGTGGTAACACACACTGGAGGGCCGAACCGACTAGTGTTGCAAAATTAGCGGATGAACTGTGGATAGGGGTGAAAGGCTAAACAAATCTGGAGATAGCTGGTTCTCCCCGAAAACTATTGAGGTAGTGCCTCGTGTAGGGCTCCAGGGGGTAGAGCACTGTTATGGCTAGGGGGACATGGCGTCTTACCAAACCATGGCAAACTCCGAATACTTGGAAGTCAGAGCACGGGAGACAGAGCACCGGGTGCTAACGTCCGGACTCAAAAGGGAAACAACCCAGACCGCCGGCTAAGGTCCCTAATATTGACTAAGTGGAAAACGAAGTGGGAAGGCTAAGACAGTCAGGAAGTTGGCTTAGAAGCAGCCATCCTTCAAAGAAAGCGTAATAGCTCACTGATCGAGTCTTCCTGCGCGGAAGATGTAACGGGGCTAAGTCAATAACCGAAGCCGCGGATTCGACCGCAAGGTTGAGTGGTAGGGGAGCGTTCCGTAAGCCTGAGAAGGCGGACCCGCGAGGGCTGCTGGAGGTATCGGAAGTGCGAATGCTGACATGAGTAACGTTAAAGCGGGTGAAAAGCCCGCTCGCCGCAAGCCCAAGGTTTCCTGCTCTACGTTCATCGGAGCAGGGTGAGTCGGCCCCTAAGGCGAGGCTGAGAAGCATAGCTGATGGGAACCAGGTTAATAATCCTGGACCGATTGCAGGTGCGAAGGAGGGACGGAGTGCTGAAGGTCATCCGGGTGTTGGATATCCCGGTTTGCGAGCGTAGGAAGCCGGCAGGCAAATCCGCCGGCGAATTTCCGAGGCGAAGCATCGAGGCTGGTTTCAGCTGAAGTGACTGAATGGACTTCCAGGAAAAGCTTCTAAGCATCAGCCTGCAATTGACCGTACCGCAAACCGACACTGGTGGGCGAGCTGAATATGCTCAGGCGCTTGAGAGAACTCAGGAGAAGGAACTCGGCAAATTGACACCGTAACTTCGGGATAAGGTGTGCCTTTGTAGTGTGAAGGGAGAAACACCCGGAGCATGAAGAGGTCTCAGAGAATTGGTGGCTGCAACTGTTTACTAAAAACACAGCACTCTGCAAAGACGAAAGTCGACGTATAGGGTGTGATGCCTGCCCGGTGCTGGAAGATTAATTGATGGGCTGCAAGGTCCTGATCGAAGTCCCAGTAAACGGCGGCCGTAACTATAACGGTCCTAAGGTAGCGAAATTCCTTGTCGGGTAAGTTCCGACCTGCACGAATGGCATAATGATGGCCACACTGTCTCCTCCTGAGACTCAGTGAAGTTGAAGTGTTTGTGATGATGCAATCTCCCCGCGGCTAGACGGAAAGACCCCATGAACCTTTACTGCAGCTTTGCATTGGACTTTGAACCGATCTGTGTAGGATAGGTGGGAGGCAGTGAAGTTAGGACGCCAGTCTTAACGGAGCCAACCTTGAAATACCACCCTGATTTGTTTGAGGTTCTAACCTGGGAGCGTAATCCGCTTCGGGGACCGTGCATGGTAGGCAGTTTGACTGGGGCGGTCTCCTCCTAAAGGGTAACGGAGGAGTGCGAAGGTACGCTAGGCACGGTCGGAAATCGTGCTGATAGTGCAATGGCAAAAGCGTGCTTGACTGCGAGTCCGACAAGACGAGCAGATACGAAAGTAGGTCATAGTGATCCGGTGGCTCTGCATGGAAGGGCCATCGCTCAACGGATAAAAGGTACTCTGGGGATAACAGGCTGATACCGCCCAAGAGTTCATATCGACGGCGGTGTTTGGCACCTCGATGTCGGCTCATCTCATCCTGGGGCTGTAGCCGGTCCCAAGGGTATGGCTGTTCGCCATTTAAAGAGGTACGTGAGCTGGGTTTAAAACGTCGTGAGACAGTTTTGTCCCTATCTGCCGTGGGCGCTGGAAGATTGACGGGGGCTGTTCCTAGTACGAGAGGACCGGAATGGACTCACCTCTGGTGTACCGGTTGTCACGCCAGTGGCACCGCCGGGTAGCTATGTGGGGAAAGGATAACCGCTGAAAGCATCTAAGCGGGAAACCTGCCTGAAGATAAGTCTTCCTGGAGGCTAGACCTCCCTGAAGAGTCGTTCGAGACCAGGACGTTGATAGGTCGGGTGTGCAAGCGCTGTGAGGCGTTGAGCTGACCGATACTAATTGCTCGTGAAGCTTGATCCTATAACCGTGAAGCTTTTCATCATGACGGTGAGAAGAACTTCAAGAGAATCGAGAAAGCAGTCGCAACTGCAAGTCTTTGCTTTTCCACCCCTTTTAAGCCTGGTGACCATAGCGTGACGGCCCCACTCCTTCCCATTCCGAACAGGACAGTGAAACGTCTCCGCGCCGATGATAGTTGGTTGTATTTCCAGTGAAAGTAGGTCATCGCCAGGCTCCCTATAAACGAAGCCCCTGTTGATTTGATGTCAGCAGGGGCTTTCGCATATTCTGATTCCCAGCCGTTAAAATCGTCTTCTTCAGGTCCGGTCGAGCGGCTACATTCAGCACTACTCCTACACCCAGCATGATCTTCAAGCGTTCATTGATCTCTGAACTCGCCAACATTGCGGGCGGAGTCTTCACCGTGCTCTTCACGATCGTTCTTGCGGTCGCCATGGTGCGCTTCATTAATCTGGCGGCCGGCGGCAGCGTGGATCATTCTGCGGTGCTGCAGCTTGTTATCTACAACGCGCTCGTGAACCTTCCGCCTCTTCTTGCCGCTTCGCTTTTTATTGCTGCGCTGATGACGCTCATGCGTTCCTGGCAGGATAACGAGATGGTGGTCTGGTTCTCTTCCGGAGGCCGCTCGCTCCTCTCCTGGATCGAACCCATGATGCGCTTTGCGCTTCCCGTCGTCGTCATGATCGCACTGCTTTCGATTGTGATTTCGCCCTGGGCGCGTTCGGAGACGTATAAGCTTCGCAACCAGTTCACGCAGCGCGAGGACGTGAATGCCATTGCTCCCGGACGCTTCATTGAGGCGCAGGGAGGCAAGCGCGTCTTCTTCATTGAATCCGCGGGTGAAACACCGAATGAAGTCGGCCGGGTCTTCATGGCGGAAGCTGGAGTCGGGAAAGAGTCTGTTGTTACGGCTGAAAAAGGCGCGATTGAAATCAACGCCGAAGGCGACCGCTACATTGTGCTTAAGAACGGCAGCCGCTTTGAAACGGAGAACGCCTCTGCGGCCACCCGGGTCATCGACTTTCAGGATTACGGCGTGAGGCTCGACATCCGCGTCGACGATGCCTTCCGGTCGACCCGGGCCAATTCGCAGCCGCTCTCCGTCCTTCTGGCGCTTCCGACGCCAGAAAATCAGGCCGAGCTTCTCTGGCGCTTCTCCTGGCCGCTCGCTGCGCTGAATCTGGTGCTGCTCGCAATACCGCTCTCATGCACGTCTCCGCGTGCCGGCAGAAGCCTCAATCTCCTCATGGCGGCCCTCATCTTCATTCTTTATTTGAACGGCCTTTCTGTGGCGGAAAGCTGGGTAACGCGCGAGCGGCTTACGCTTATTTCCGCGCTTCTCCTTCTCAACGGTTCCGTTTTCCTCATCGCGGTTCTTCTCTTTATAAGACGCATCTGGATGACCCGGTGGCTTCCGAGATGGATGTCCGTTTGGTACTGGAAGCAGCGTCGTTCCGAAGGGAGGCGCTAAATGTCCGTCATCGCCCGACAGTTCACGAAGGATATCCTTCTCTCCACCGTATTCGTCCTTGTTATCCTGATTGCGCTTTTTGCGTTCTTCGACCTCATCGGACAGATGGACGAGGTGGGGAGCAACAAGTACGACCTTGCGACGGCGTTTCTCCTTACGGGGCTCACGCTCCCGTCGCGCGCCTATGAGGTGGCGCCGCTTGCCGTGCTGCTTGCCGCCGTCTATACGATGTCGCGCTGGGCGTCGACGTCGGAATTCACGGTGCTTCGCGCCGCGGGCCTCTCGCCCTGGCGCCTTGCCGCAACGCTCATTCTGCCGGGGGTGCTCCTCGTGGCCGGCACCTATGGCATGGGTGAAGTCGTGGCGCCCTGGGCGCAGCGCTATCAGACGGAAGTGCGCTCAACCGGCGACCAGTCGCTCTCTGCCCGAGGATACGTCTCGGGCGCCTGGATCCGGGACGTCGCAAGGACAGAAGGGGGAGCCTCGATTGACCGCTACATCAACATCCGCTCGATCAGCGCGTCGAACCGCTATGCAACCGGCGCCTGGCGCGTCTTTGAATTCGACGATTCCGGCCGGCTCGAGCGCATGATCCGTGCCGATTCCGGACTCTTTAAGCCCGGGGAAGGGTGGACCCTGTCGGATGTCACGCTCGTGACCTATCCCGTGATGAACGACAGTCGTACCGATCCGAACCAGACGCCGGTAACGAGCGAAAGGCTCTCCGAATTCCTCTTCCCCTCCACCATTACGCCCGAGATTCTCGGCGTCATGACGACAAAGCCCGATCGCATGGGGATGATGGATCTCTTGAGCTACATCGAACACCTCACGTCGGTCAACCAGGACGCGGACCATTTCGTCGCCGTCTTCTGGTCGAAGGCTTTTTATCCCCTTGCGGTTCTGGTGATGCTTGCCATCTCCATGCCCTTTGCGTACATGAACGCGCGCTCCGGCGGCGTTGCCATCAAGATTTTCCTCGGCGTCCTCATCGGCATTGCGTTCTATGCGCTCAACAATCTCTTTTCCTACCTTTCCATCTTTGCTGCGGTGCCGCCTGCGGTAATGGCGGCAGCCCCTTCCGTCATGATGTTTATCCTCTCGGGGGCCATGCTCTGGTGGGTTGAAAAACGCTGATCCGGCGTTTGCAGAATAAAAGAAGCGCGGCTTTCTTCCAGGAAATGCCGCGCTTCTTCCTTTCTGAGGCCCGGGAGAGGGTCGACGCCCCTTATTGCGTCTTCGCCTTTCTCCTCGCCTTATGCGCCCGGAGGAATTCCCTCAGAGCTTTTCCTGTCGGCGTTTTCTTTGCCGAGATTTCCTTCGGCGTTCCCTCGCCCACGATGCGGCCGCCTTCTGAGCCTCCCTCGGGGCCGAGGTCGATCACCCAGTCGGCGTCGGCCACGACGTCAAGGTTGTGCTCGATGATGACGACGGTGCTTCCGGCGTCGACGAGGCGCGAGAGCACGTGCATGAGTTTTGCCACATCGGCCATATGGAGGCCCACGGTCGGTTCATCGAGCACGTAGAGCGTGTGCGGAGACCGGGCGGAGAAGGTGCCTTCGGGACGTACGCGGGCGAGTTCGGTAACGAGCTTCAGGCGCTGCGCCTCGCCGCCCGAGAGCGTGGGCGAAGGCTGCCCGAGCGTGAGGTAGCCGAGTCCCACCTCCTGCATGAGCTTCAGGGGATGCGAGATGGCGGGCATGGATGCGAAGAATTCGACCGCCTCGTCAATTTCCATCGCAAGCACGTCGCCGATTGATTTTCCCTTCCATTCGACGGAGAGCGTTTCGGGATTGAAGCGCTTGCCGCCGCACGCTTCGCAGAGCACCTTGACGTCAGGCAGAAAATTCATTTCCACCGTTCTCAGACCCTGGCCCGCGCATTCGGGGCATGCCCCTTCCGTTTTATTGAAGGTGAAGCGGCTCGCGCCGTAGCCCCGGGCCTTGGCCTCATTGGTTGAGGCAAAGAGGTCGCGGATCGGCGTCATGACGCCCGCATAGGTTGCCGGGCAGGAACGCGGGTTCTTCCCGATCGGGGTCTGGTCGACCTCAAGTACCCGGCCGACGGCATCCGTTCCCTTCATGCCGGAGAGGCCCGCGAGCGCGGCTTTCGGGTTCTCGATCCGGCGCTTCAGGTTCTCATAGAGAATTTCCCGGCAGAGCGTCGACTTTCCGGAACCGGAAACTCCGGTGACGACGGTAAGGCGCTTCAGGGGGATGTCAAGCTTCCCGATATTGAGGTTCCTGAAGCGAATCCCTTCGAGCGTGACCAATTTGTTGTCCGGGTCAGGAAGGCGCTTCGGAATGCCGGTATGAGGAATGGGGTTGGCAAGCAGCCGCCCCGTCGGGGAGTCGGGATTCTCTTCCAGGTCCTCGACCGTTCCTTCGCCCATGAGGCGGCCGCCGCGCACGCCGGCCCCCGGGCCGATGTCGATGACGTGGTCGGCCCGGCGGATGGTTTCCTCGTCGTGCTCGACGACGAGAAGCGTATTACCCTTCTTCGTGAGCGATTCGATTGCAGAGAGGAGCATGCCGTTGTCTCTCGGGTGAAGCCCGATCGTCGGTTCGTCGAGCACGTAGCAGACGCCTCTCAGGTTGGTGCCGAGCTGACTTGCAAGATGAATGCGCTGCGTTTCGCCGCCCGAAAGCGTCGGCGCGCTTCGTTCGAGCGTCAGATAGTCGAGCCCCACTTCGGCGAGGAAGGAAAGTCTCGAGCGGATCTCCTCGAGCGCATCGTGCGCGATTGCCGCGCTGCGTGAATTCAGCTTCAATCCCCTGAACCACCCGGCGGCTTCGCGCGCCGTCATGCGGCAGACTTCCTGAATGGCTTTCCCTTCCCAGCGGACATTGCGGGCGACCTCATTGAGGCGTGCGCCGCCGCAGTCGGGACAGACGACTTCTGGTTCGTCTTCCGTCCGGGCAAATTCCGTCGCCATTGCCTCACCCTTCTTCACGGCCTTGCGGATGGCGGCCGTGAGCACGCCGTACCCCGAACAGGTCGGACAGGCTCCGGCTTCGGAGTTGTACGAAAAGAGTCTCGGATCGAGCTCCGGGAGGGAGCGCCCGCACTTCGGGCAGGCGCGTTCGAGCGAATAGAAGATGCCGGGGTGCGTCACGGGCGCGCCGGGCGACACCTGCGAGACGGGAACCGCCCGCAGCTGCGAAGATTTTTCGAGCGCAAGCGCTGCGCGCACGTCCACTTCAATCATGCGCGGCGGCGCTGTCGTGTCCGTACGACCGGCGAGCGCCTCGATGGTGTGAAGCACGTTTCTTGCGAGCTTCGGAATCGTGCTTTCAATGGAAGCGTATTCGCCGTCGACGAGAACGAGCTTTACGCCCTTCTGACGAAGCCTCAGAAATTCCTTTTCGAAAATGCCTTTTCTTCCCGTGACGACAGGAACGAAAAGCGCACATTCCTCCTGAGGGAAAGCTTCCCCGATGCTTTCGGCAATCATGGCCGCCGTCTGTGCTTCGACGGGGACCTGACAGTCCGGGCAGTATTCGGTGCCGAGCTTCACGTAGATGAGGCGCAGAAAATGATAGAGCTCCGTCATCGTCGCCACGGTGGAGCGCATGCCGCCCCGGGTCGTGCGCTGCTCGATCGCAACCGTCGGGGGAATGCCGCGGACGCTGTCGACGTCGGGTTCCGGCGGCGGCTGAACCATTGAACGCGCGTAGGCATTGAGACTTTCGAGATAGCGCCGCTGTCCTTCGGCAAAGACGATGTCGAAGGCGAGCGTCGATTTGCCGGAGCCTGACGGCCCCGTGACGACCGTAAAGGCTTCTCTCGGGATGTCGACCGAGAGGTTTCTGAGATTATGTTCGCGGGCCCCCTCAATCACGATGGCGTGCGATTCGCGAAGGGCTTCCTGCGGATTGACTCGGGGCTTCTTCAGGGGCGGAAGGTTGAAGAAGCTCTCGCGCGAGGCGTCCTGCGCCTGCGCGCGGCGCCATGCGAGGAGCGCTTCGCCCGTGAGCGTTCCCTGGGTCTCGAGCGCTTCCGGGGTCCCTGTAAAGATCACTTCGCCGCCCGCAAAGCCACCGTCGGGGCCCATTTCGATGACCCAGTCCGCCGCACCGATCACGTCGAGGTTGTGTTCAATCACGATGACCGTGTGCCCCATGGCGGTGAGTCTGTCAAAGACGTCGACGAGCTTTGCCGTGTCGGCAAAGTGGAGCCCGGTTGTGGGTTCATCGAATATGAACGCCTTTCCCTTCTGCCCGCGCACTGCGGGAACGCCTTCGGCAATGCGTGCGGAAAGCTTGAGGCGCTGTCTTTCGCCTCCGGAGAGCGTCGTCAGGGGCTGCCCGAGCTTCAGGTACCCGAGCCCTGTCAGCTGAAGAACCTTCAGGGGCTTGACGACGGCCGCGTGGCGGGAAAAAGCGTCAACCGCCTCATCGACCGTGAGGTCGAGCACGTCGGCAATGCTCAGTGTTTTCCCATTGTCGAGCGTCGGCCGGATGCGCAGAATCTTTTCCTGGTAGCGCTTCCCGCCGCAGTCGGGGCAGGGAAGGTAGACGTCGGAGAGAAACTGCATCTCGACATGCTCCCAACCGGTGCCCGCACAGCGGGGGCAGCGGCCGGCTCCGGAATTGAATGAAAAATCTCCGGGTTTGAGTCCCGCAACAATGGCTTCCGGGGAGGAGCCGAAAAATTCGCGGATCGCCGTAAAGGCGCCGACATAGCTCGCGGGATTGCCGCGCGTGGTGCGCCCGAGCGAGCTCTGGTCGACGAATTCGATGCCCGCCGGGATGTCGCCCGAAAGCTGAGCAGCGGAGCCATTTTCCGGAGCGTCGCTCTCCGTTTCGGTCGAAAAAATGACTGCGCCTCCCAGTTTCCGTTCGAGCAGAGGAACGAGCGTATCTGCGATGAGAGAGGATTTGCCGGAACCGGAAACGCCGGCAACCGCAATGAGGCGCCCGAGCGGGAAACTCACCGAGACGTCCTTCAGGTTGTTGAGGGTCGCGTGAGAGAGCCGTAATTTCGGCGTTTCATCCGTCACGGGAAGCGCTTTTCGCGTGATGCGCTTTTCTCCCGAGAGATACGCGCCGGTTTCTGTTTTGGCCGAGAGGACGCCTCGCGTCGAGCCTTCGTAGATGATCCGTCCGCCGGCAGCACCCGCACCGGGCCCCAGGTCGATCAGACGTTCGCCGGCGAGCATGACCTGCGGGTCGTGCTCAACAACGACGAGCGTATTTCCCTGTGCGGTAAGGCGACGCAGAATGCCGTTCACGCGGTCCATGTCGCGCGGGTGGAGGCCGATGGAGGGTTCATCGAGCACAAAGAGCGTGTTGACGAGATTTGCCCCGAGCGCGGTTGTCAGATTGACGCGCTGCACTTCGCCTCCGGAGAGAGTCCGCCCCTGGCGGTTCAGCGTGAGGTAGCCGAGTCCCACGTCGCAGAGAAAAGTAATCCGCGAGAGGCATTCGCCGAGAATGAGCGCTTCGGCCTCGTCGTGCTTTTCGGCCTTGAGGCGTTCGAGGAAGTGCTTCAGCACCACCACCGGCATGAGCATGAGCTCATGGAAGTTGAATCCGGGAAGCGCCCCGTAGGCCTCGCGCGAAAGCGCGGAGCCGACGGGCTTCGCATCAATGCCGGCATCCGGCGCTTCACCGAGCAGGGCTTCCCGGTCGTCCTTCGTTCCGATGCGCCAGGAAAGCGCCTCCGGGCGCAGGCGCGCGCCGCCGCAGGCCGTGCAGGTCCGGTAGGAGCGGTAGCGCGAGAGCATGACGCGCACGTGCATCTTGTAGTTCTTCGTTTCAAGCCATTCGAAGAAGCGTCCGATGCCGTACCACTCGGTCTGCCACTTTCCCGTCCAGCCCGGCTCCCCTTCTTCAATGATCCGGCGGGCTTCTGCGGGAAGATCTTCGTAGGGAACATCCGTCGGAATGCCGAGTCGCCTGCAGGCGCGCAGCATGTCGTCCTTGCATTCCGCAAAGGACTTGGTGGAAAAAGGCTTCACGGCGTCTTCCCGGAGGCTCTTCGAGCGGTCGGGAATGACGAGCGAGAGGTCTGTCCCGATGACGCGGCCGAAGCCACGGCAGACCGGGCACGCCCCTACGGGAGAATTGAAGCTGAAGGAAGCGGGTTTCGGGGGCGAGAAGGTGAGTCCGCACTCCGGGCAGGAGAGGCCGTGCTGGTAGCGTGCAAATCTCTGAGGCTCTTCACCCGGACGCTCAATCCAGACGCTCACGCGCCCGTCGCCGCGCTTCAAAGCCGTTTCCAGCGCCTCGATCGCGCGGCTTCTTTCAACGGCGGACGCCCGGAAACGATCGGCCGCAACGACGATGAGCGTTCCGTCTCCCCGCGTCTCCCGGGCGAGAATCCGCGTGAAGCCCTGAGCCGAAAGCCCCGCTTCCGCCGTTTCAAGCGGAAGCGCCTTCGGCACGAAGCGCTCAAAGGCAATGGCCGTGCGCGCGTCGGACATTCCGCGCGCCGCGAGCCGCGCGAGAATGTCCTCCCACATGGAGTCCGGAGAGAAGTCGAGGACCGGAGAGCCGTCATGAGGACAGAAGGCCCTCGCCTTTCTCGCAAAGAGAAGCTTCAGGCGGTCATTCACTTCGGTCATCGTGCCTACGGTCGAGCGCGAGGTGCGGATGACGGCGTTCTGATCAATGGCAATCGCCGGGGGCACGCCTTCGATCGACGCCACCTTCGGGCGGTCCATGCGGTCGAGGAACTGGCGCGCGTAGGGGCTGAAGGTCTCCACGTACCGGCGCTGGCCCTCCGCATAAAGCGTATCGAAGACGAGAGAGCTTTTCCCGGACCCGGAAAGGCCCGTGACGACGGTGAAGCTCCCGACAGGAATGTCGAGGTCAAGGTGCTTGAGATTATTCTGCTCGGCGCCGCGGATGCGGATCGCCGGCGCCGTTTCATCCCGGGCGTCGCGGGGAGCATTCTGCTGGGTCATCTGCGTGAAAACTCGGTGGCAGCTTTTCATTTTGAGACTCTAAATCTAGCCCATGGCGCAGCATCCGGGGCGGGCATTCCGGCATCTTTCCCCGCGAGTTCCCGAAAGCACGGATGTAATAAATTGTAAATTTAAAGCAACTGTCTATTGCTTTATCGAAAACACTTCGGCATAATCTCCTTTCTCGATTCAGGGGGGGATTAGCTCAGCTGGGAGAGCGCTTGCATGGCATGCAAGAGGTCAGCGGTT
>OLZW01001981.1_pt1 | contig 14030 bp, 9 predicted proteins | sample 1674281 | NCBI WGS metagenome assembly OLZW01 (sample SAMEA103958157, study PRJEB25191) | human gut metagenome | biome: human-associated habitat [ENVO:00009003]; feature: intestine environment [ENVO:2100002]; material: feces | place: Germany | collected 2013/2015
CTCAGGCCAAAGGACAGAGCTTTAAGCGTAAATAATATATTTATATTATTATTTGCCTGCTTATTATTGCCGCCGGATTTGGGATTTGTCCGGCGGTTTTTATTTTACTAAACAGGGAAGAGGGAGTAAAAATTGTTTAACAACGAAGAAGTTATTGCACTATTGAACACGATTGATACTTTTGTATGGGGACCGCCGCTTTTGGTGCTGTTGGTTGGTACTGGCATTTGGCTTACCATCCGCTTGAAGCTGCTTCAGGTTTTTAAACTTGGCGATGCTTTAAAACTTATCTTTTTTGCCAAAAATGACGGCCACGGTGATGTAAACAGCTTTAAAGCCCTTTGTACGGCGCTTGCCGCAACTGTCGGCACAGGTAATATTGTAGGCGTGGCAACGGCTATTAAAGCAGGCGGGCCTGGCGCTTTGTTCTGGATGTGGATGGCAGCGTTTTTTGGTATGGCCACCAAATATGCCGAATGTCTGCTTGCCGTTAAATACCGTACGGTAGACGCCAACGGCAATATTTCCGGCGGGCCTATGTATTATATTGAAAAAGGCATGGGCAAAAAATACAGACCGCTTGCAATTTTGTTTGCTGCGTTTGGCGTTTTATGTGCTTACTTTGGCATTGGTACTTTTGCACAGGTAAACTCCATTGTAGAAATTACGCAGATTACCGCAGGTATACCTGTAACTTACACAGGCATTGCCATTACCGTTCTGGTTGCAGTAATTACTATCGGCGGTTTGCAGAGCATTGCAAACGTAGCATCTAAAATTGTGCCTTTTATGGCAATGCTTTATTTAATTACTACAGTTGGTATTTTAATTATCTTTGCCGACCAGCTTCCTTCCGCTTTTGCAAGCGTAATTGACGGTGCTTTTACCGGCACGGCAGCAACCGGCGGCTTCCTTGGCGCAACTGTTATGATGGCAATGCGCAACGGCGTAGCACGCGGTGTTTTCTCCAATGAATCCGGACTTGGCAGTGCGCCGATTGTTGCAGCGGCAGCAAAAACCAAATGGCCTGCGGAACAGGGCCTCGTTTCTATGACCGGTACTTTTATTGATACCATTATTATTTGTACTCTTACCGGCCTTACTTTGGTAGTAACCGGCGTCTGGAAAGGTGACCTTAACGGTGCGGCAATGACAGAACAGGCTTTCTCGATGGGCCTTCCTGCTTTCGGCAGTATGCTGCTTTTAGTAGGCCTTGTACTGTTTGCGTTTACAACCATTCTTGGCTGGAACTATTACGGCGAACGCTGCGTTGAATATTTAATTGGCGTTAAAGCAATTTTGCCTTACCGTATTATTTTTATTATTCTTGTTGCCTGCGGCCCGTTTTTAAAACTGGAAGCAATTTGGATTTTGGCAGATATCGTTAACGGCTTAATGGCAATACCTAACCTTATTGCTCTGCTGGCTTTAAGCGGCGTTGTTGTTGCCGAAACAAAACTTTACCAGCAGCATTTGAAAGAAACAAAAGCAAAGGAAAATGCTTGACTTTTAACTTCTGAAACGGTATAATATACGTTGTGTTCGGGGCGTGGCTCAGCTTGGTAGAGCACCTGTCTTGGGAACAGGGGGTCGCAGGTTCGAATCCTGCCGCTCCGACCAGAAGAAAAATTTATATTGCGGGTGTAGTTTAGTGGTAAAACCTCAGCCTTCCAAGCTGATGTTGTGGGTTCGATTCCCATCGCCCGCTCCAAATGGTTCAGTAGCTCAGTTGGATAGAGCAACGGCCTTCTAAGCCGTGGGTCGGGGGTTCGAATCCCTTCAGGCACGTTGTGGTGGGTATAGCGCAGTTGGTTAGCGCGCCAGATTGTGGCTCTGGAGGCCCAGGGTTCGAATCCCTGTATCCACCCTGTTGCGGTAGCAACTATCATTGTTGGGCTATCGCCAAGCGGTAAGGCACAGGATTTTGATTCCTGCATTCGTTGGTTCGAATCCAACTAGCCCAGCTTGCTTAAAAATTAAATTATGGGATACTAGCTCAGTTGGTAGAGCACTTGACTTTTAATCAAGTTGTCGGGGGTTCGAATCCCCCGTGTCTCACTAGGAAGAACTTGCTACGATTTCGTAGTAAGTTTTTTGTTTATTTCTCCCTAAATTTATTGCATCGGAATTTTTACTGGATTTAAAGCAACAAGGTTAATTCGTTGACCTTGAAGAATTACGTATGGAAGATCATGGAAATACAAGTGATAATATGATTGACAAAATATATTTGTTGGAATATAATAAAATACGTAGAGAACAAATTTTTTACAGTCACGTAATTTGTTTAGACCTACTAAAACAAGGCTTTATGCCGAAATCAGAAGCACCGATGGGTGCTTCTTTTTTTACTTATGGGGGAAAATATGGCATTCAGGGTGGTATTGATTGAGAATGAAGTAACAATAAAAGTGAAATTAAATAATCTGATTGTTACAAAAGAAGGGGAGGATCTATGGATACCATTAGATGATATTTCCATGATCGTTATGGACAATCTTTCATCTATGCTTTCAGCAAGGCTTTTGTGCCAGTTGTCGGAGCAGGGAATCGGGTTAATGATATGCAATCAGAAGCATTTACCAACGGGCTATTATAGTTCTTATGATAATCATAGCAGAGCGTCAAAAGTAATCGGCTATCAGATAGAAAAAAGCAAAGAATATTATGAACAGTTGTGGAGAAATATTGTAACAGTGAAAATTCAAAATCAATCCAAAGCATATTTCAGATTGACAAATGATTTGGAAGGAACCAGGATGATTGAAGAATTTTCAACCGGAATCATGAATGGGGATAAAAGCAATAGAGAAGCACATGCAGCAAAAGTGTATTTTAATCTTTTGATGGGAACTTCTTTTTCAAGAGGCAATGAAGATATTTTATTGAACAGTGGGCTGGATTACGGATATGCCGTGTTGCGTGGATATATTGCAAGAGTATGTGTGGGATATGGATTAAACACGCAGATTGGTATTCATCATAAAAATGAATATAACCGATTTAATCTTGTGGATGATTTAATGGAACCTCTGCGTCCACTTATAGATATTGTTGCATATGAAGTTATGAAAAATGAACCGTATTTTACGGCAGAGCATAGACGACGGTTGGTAAATGTTTTGAATATGAAAATATTGTATATAAAAAGATGTTTGTATGTAATATGATAGAAAATTATGTGGAGCAATATGCTTCTTTCATCATGGAGCGATGTGAGAATATTGTGTTCCCGGATATAGATGAATTTGTTGGAGAAGAACTGGATGGATTATAAAATTATGAGAATGTTGTGTATGTTTGATTTACCGGTTGAAACAGAGGAAGAAAGAAGGGCATACCGTATATTTCGAAAAAATCTGATGCAAGAAGGATTTGTTATGATGCAGTATTCGGTATATGTGAGAGTGTGTCCAAGCAGGGAATATGCCAATCGGTTGGAGAATCGGATAAAGAAATTTATACCAAGGGAAGGAAATGTTAGATTGCTGTGTGTTACAGAAAAGCAATATTCAGATATGAAGTTGCTGGTTGGAAGCCCGTCAATAGCTGAGACAGTGCTTGGAACAGAGAGGCTGATTATATTATGAAAATTGATGTAACAGAATATGAAAAGAAATATACGTTTGAGTTGAAACCTATCACACAGTTATGCGGTCAGAACATTCCGAAGAAATCATATATTTTGGAATCCATAAGAAGATATTTTAGTGCATATAAGTATTCCGAAGAACGGAATAAGTGGAGAAACAATGTTAAAATAGATGATGAATTAGTTGGTAGAAAATTTTTTACGGTTTTATCAGTAAGCGGGGTAGTAGATCTGTTGATGTGGATAAAATGGTCGAAGCAAAGTTTGATGGTGGAATATGTCAGGGAACTCATGCAGGAATTTGACTGGCAGTTGCATTTGCGCACCATTCATGGAGAATTGGAAGAAATGTTTCAGATGATAAATAAAGATTTGAATCATTTAGGAGATATTGAATTAACCTATGCGGAATCGGATGTATGGGAGATGGTTCAAAAATCGAGCGTTGTTGGAAATGAACAAACGTCGTTGGAGGATAAAAATAATTTTGATTTGTTGACAATTTTTTTGAATCTGGTTGAAAGTGTAATGGGATTAAATCCAAGAAAAATGTTGATCATAGTAGAGAATATTGACCATTTAATTTTGCCAAAAGAGTATGATGAGATTTTGGAGAGAATGATACAAATTGGCGAAAAATACGATATATATTTTGTTTTGTCAACAAGTCTGGAAGGATATGTGTGCTGTGACAGAAAATTGTGTTCGGGGATCACGGTACTGGGAGAAGTGGATTTTCAGATGCCGGAATTTGAGGATATAGAAACATACGTGGAGAATAATTATCCATGCAATAAGAAAATATCGGAAGAACAATTGCAGACTGATTTGCAGAAGATCATTCAAAAGATAGGACAGGGTGGATATTTATATACGGTGGAAGAAAACGTTATATGTAAGCTGATTAATCAAACATTGATGCTGAATGATAGGTGGAAAGATGAGGAAAAAATGCCTGAAATGGCTTTTTTAAAAGCTTGAAAAATGATATAATGAATCTGAAAATGATGGTATACAAAAGTAGGGAGTGCTAAATTTGATATTTTAGTACCTAAACAAATTACGTGACTGTAAAACTCACAATGAAGAATTTGGATATGATTACAATTTTAGTACCTAAACAAATTACGTGACTGTAAAACTAAGCGTAAGTACATTCTTTAATTGGGATGATTTTAGTACCTAAACAAATTACGTGACTGTAAAACAGGTTGCATCCGATATTCCTACGGCTGACCATTTTAGTACCTAAACAAATTACGTGACTGTAAAACATCTTGATTACACTATTTTGAGGACACCAAATTTTAGTACCTAAACAAATTACGTGACTGTAAAACAAATTATCTCTGCAAACACAACAACATTAAATTTTAGTACCTAAACAAATTACGTGACTGTAAAACTGGAGACATAATAGAATACCGGAAAGATAAATTTTAGTACCTAAACAAATTACGTGACTGTAAAACATTATGAACCGTTGACAGGCGTTACTCCATATTTTAGTACCTAAACAAATTACGTGACTGTAAAACAATGCATCACGGAACCGATCAACGCGCATTATTTTAGTACCTAAACAAATTACGTGACTGTAAAACACGAAACCTTACGAAGAAACTTTTTATGGCATTTTAGTACCTAAACAAATTACGTGACTGTAAAACACGAAGAACCGGAAACCGGGATGCCGTACGATTTTAGTACCTAAACAAATTACGTGACTGTAAAACAGTAATGAAACGTTTAAGGGCTGGACTCTATTTTAGTACCTAAACAAATTACGTGACTGTAAAACATGAATACATACCAAGCCTGGAGCTTCAGGATTTTAGTACCTAAACAAATTACGTGACTGTAAAACGACAGTGCCGCCGACATCTATCAAGGACGTATTTTAGTACCTAAACAAATTACGTGACTGTAAAACTATAAGGAATACGGACTCTGCTCTGAGTGATTTTAGTACCTAAACAAATTACGTGACTGTAAAACCCTATACCATTAAAGGGAACTACCCTATTCATTTTAGTACCTAAACAAATTACGTGACTGTAAAACAAACCAGAATGAAGAGAGCCGGGCAGCAGCATTTTAGTACCTAAACAAATTACGTGACTGTAAAACTAAGAGTTGAAAATTATATCTCCGGTATCTATTTTAGTACCTAAACAAATTACGTGACTGTAAAATATGTTGTGGAAGATTAATTTTAGTACCTAATAAATTACGTGACTGTAGATTAAAACTAAAATTAGTTTGAAGATGAGATTTGTGAACTCTCAAAATTTTATAAGTAATGGAGCAAAAAATACCCCTGCATGAACTGTCAAATACAAGAATGCAGGGGTACTTTTTATAAAAAATATTTGAAACCATTTAGGAAGATTAGAATAAATAGTTGCAAAATAAAAAGAAAAAGTGTATTCTGAAATAGGAACAATAAATTTTTGATTTAGAAAAAGATATTATAACAAGGAGAAAAGTATGCAGTATATTGTAGCTTTGGATATAGGGGTTGCCTCAGTCGGTTTTGCTGTTATTGATAAAAAGACCGAAACCGTAATAGAAGCCGGGTCAAATATTTTCCCCGAGGCATCTGCAACAGATAATCAGATGAGAAGGGGGATGCGTCAGGCAAGAAGATTAACAAGAAGAAAGAGAACACGGTTAGATGATTTCACGAAGCTGTGGGAGGAATATGAATTTGCAATTCCACAGGTTCAGGAAAATGATATTGTTGGACTTAAAGTGAAGGCACTTCGCGAAAGTATCTCTTTGGACGAGTTGTATTTGATTTTGTATAACTATCTGAAACATCGAGGGATTTCTTATTTGGAGGATGCGGAGGATGTTTCTGTTAGCGGAACAAGTGCATATGCAAATGGATTAAAGCTGAATGCAAAAGAACTGGAAACAAATTATCCATGTGAAATTCAAAAGCAGAGACTGGAACAGGTTGGAAAATATCGAGGTCAGATACAGATAGAGGATGCGCAGGGGGAAAAATTGGATTTGAGTAATGTGTTTACCATTGGCGCATATACGAAAGAGATTCAGCAGGTCTTATGTACGCAGAAAAACTATCATTCCGAAATATCTGATGAATTCTGTGAAGACTATCTGGAAATTTTTACGAGAAAAAGAAAATATTATGAAGGACCAGGAAACGAAAAGTCGAGAACTGATTATGGAAGATTTACAACGAGATTAGATGAAAATGGGGACTATATTACTGAAAAAAATATTTTTGAGAAGCTGATTGGAAAATGCAGTGTATATAAAGAGGAATTACGCGCGGCATCAGCCTCTTATACTGCACAGGAATTTAATCTGTTAAATGACTTGAATAATCTGACTATAAACGGAAGAAAACTGGAAGAACATGAGAAACGCATAATTATCGATAAAGTAAAAACAAGCAACACTATAAATATGCGGAAAATTATCGCAGATGTTATGGGAGAAAAAATAGAAGAATTTTATGGTGTCCGAATTGACAAAAGCGAAAAAGAAATTTTCCATAAAATGGAAGTTTATAATAAGATGAGAAAAACTCTTGCAGAAATTCATGTAAATATAGAAGAATTTTCCAGAGAAAATTTAGATGAAATCGGATATATTCTGACCATTAACACGGACAAAGAGGCTATGATGGAGGCATTTGAACATGCAAACGTGAAATTGTCAGAAGAAATAAAAGATTGCCTGATTTCACTTAGAAAAACAAATGGAGCATTATTTAGTAAATGGCATTCATTCTCATTGAAAATAATGAAGGAGCTGATTCCGGAAATGTATCAGCAGCCCAAAGAACAAATGACTCTGTTGACAGAAATGGGTGTTATGAGAGGGCAGACGGATAAATTCGAAAAAAATAAATATATACCAGTAGATGCGGCAGATGAAGATATTTTTAATCCGGTTGTCCGCAGAGCGGTCAGAATTTCGTTTAAAATACTAAATGCGCTCATGAAAAAATATGGCACATTAGAGGAAGTAGTAATTGAAATGCCTCGGGATCGGAATTCAGAGGAACAAAAGAAATGGGAAAAAGAAAGGCAAAAGAAAAACGAAAAAGAGTTGGCTTATATTGAAAAGAAGCTGGCTGCAGAATATAATATATTGCTTTCACCGACTGATTTTTCCAATCAGAAGCAATTGGGGTTAAAGTTAAAATTGTGGAATGAACAGGACGGGAAATGCTTATATTCCGGTAAAACGATTGAGCCGGAGGATTTGATTAAACATTCGGAGCTATTTCAAATTGATCATATTATTCCAAGATCAATTTCTTTTGATGATTCCAGAAACAATAAAGTGCTTGTGTATGGTGAGGAAAATCAGAAGAAAGGAAATCAGACGCCATATTATTATTTAATACATGCCAATAACCAATGGTCTTTTGAACAGTATAAAGCTTTGGTGATGAAATTGTCGAAGAAAAAAGAATATGGTATTTCCAAAAAGAAAGTACAGAATCTTTTGTATAGTGAAGATATTACAAAAGCAGAGGTGTTACGTGGATTTATCAATCGAAATATCAATGATACAGGTTATGCGGCAAGAGTAGTATTGAACACTGTACAAGGATATTTTCGTGCAAAAGAAATTAATACAAAGGTAAAAGTGATACGGGGAAGCTACACTTATCAGATGCGTGTGAATATGAAACTGGATAAGAACCGTGAAGAAAGTTATGCACACCATGCCGTGGATGCTATGCTGATTGCATTTTCACAATTGGGATATGAAGCGTATCGAAAATTACAGGGCGAATTTATTGATTTTGAGACAGGCGAAATTTTAAATGCGGAAAAATGGAACGCTCAAATGTCAGATGAAATATATGAACAATATCTTTATGGGAAAAAATGGAGCAATATTCGAACCCAGATTACAAAGGCGGAAAAGCAGGTAAAGTATTGGTATCATGTAGATCATAAGTCAAACCGTGGACTTTGCAACCAGACCATTCGCGGAACAAGAACATATGAAGGAAAAACCTATAAAATAAATAAGCTGGATATTCGGACAAAAGAGGGGGCTGCACTTTTTAAAAAGCTTGCATTTAGTGAAAAAGAGAGCGATAGAGAAAAGCTATTGGTTTATAAAAATGATAAAAAAACATATGAGAATCTCATTCAAATCGCTCAGGAGTATTCGGATTCGAACAATCCATTTGTGCAATATGAAAAAGAAACTGGAGATTGTGTGCGAAAATATGCCAAAAACCATAATGGACCGCGTATTGACAAATTAAAATATACAGATGGCGAAGTTGGATCATGCATTGATATTTCACACAAATATGGGTATGAGAAAGGCAGCCAGAAAGTGGTGCTTGAGAGTCTGGTGCCATACCGCATGGATGTTTATTATAAGAAAGAGGAACAGACTTACTATTTGGTCGGAATAAAACAGTCGGATGTAAAATGTGACAATGGGGAGTATGTTATTGACGAAGATGCATATGCAATAAATCTGGTGCGGGAGAAAATGATTCAACCAGGACAAAAGAGAGGCGATTTGGAAGCGCTTGGATTTGAATTTCAATTATCATTTTATAAAAATGATATTATTGAGTATGAGAAGGATGGAGAGATCGTCAGGGAAAGATTTTTATCCAGGACAATGCCTAAGGTGAAAAATTATATTGAGACAAAGCCGATAGACAGAGCAAAATATGAAAAACAAAAACTGGTGGGACTTAGTAAAACGAAAATGATTAGAAAGTACAGAATGGACATTTTGGGAAATTATTATATGTGCAGCAGGGAAAATTTTTCAAAATATTGTTAATAATAGTCGGTATTCGCATCTGTGTTGTGGTTTATATGACAGAAAATTAAGTAACATAGAATATAGAGCATAGAAAAAAGACGTTTCGAAATTCTGCTTCGAAACGTCTTTTTTATTATTCAACACAGACATCGGTCTTCTGTTGGAGTTCCTTTTTGGTACGGTGTTTCCACACCAGATAGGTGACAAGCAGCAGAATACCGGTTGTCAGCCAGGCAGCAGCATCAGCACTGCATACACCCACGTATCCAAAAGGCTTTGTGGCGATCAGGATAACCGCATAACGGCTGAACAGTTCAAGTACACCGCTGAGCATGGGAACCAGACCACGGTCTAAGCCCTGCAGACCATTACGGTATACAAAGATCCATGCCAGAGGCAGCATAAAAATACTTGCAATGTGCAGATACTGCATTGCTGCGTGCAGTGTCTGTTCAGATGGGTTGTGGATGAACCATCCGACCATCGTAGGTCCGGCAAGGCAGCAGAGCAGTGCGGCGGCTCCGGCTGCAAAGAAACATAAATAAAATGCATCTTTCATACCGCGGAAAATGCGGTCATGTTTTCCAGCACCGAGATTCTGTCCGCAGTAGGTGGCCATGGCTGTACCGAGTGTCGGCATGGTCTGGGTGGCGATGTTGCTGACTTTGGAAGCAGCAGTAAAAGCAGCTACCACGCTGGAACCAAACACGTTGACGGCACTTTGCAGGATCATGGTTCCGATTGCTGTGATGGAATAGTTTAAAGCCATCGGAATTCCCACAGACAGCATCCGGCGGATCTCATGAAAATCACAGTAATAATCTTCGCGTGTGGTCCGCAGGATGTCATATTTGCGGAACATGACAATGAAACATAAAACTGCGGAAACCGCCTGCGAGATAACGGTGGCATAAGCGGCACCGGCAGTGCCGAGTTTTACCACAACAATAAGGAAGATGTCCAGAAAAATATTGAGACCGCTGGACAGGATCAAAAAATAAAGTGGTGTCCGGCTGTCACCGATCCCACGTAAAATACCGGATGCTACGTTATATGCCATGGTAGCAAAGATACCGGCAAAGATGACCCGGATGTACCGGTTTGCCAGTGTGAGGATATTTTCCGGAGTATTCAGCCACAGAAGCAGCTGGCGGGAAAACGCAACCGTAGGAACGGTCAGAATCATGGAAATTACAACCGTTAAAAGCAGTGAAAGTGCTACGCAATGACGGAGAAGTTTCATGTCTTTGGCACCGAATGCATGGGATACCATGACACCGAATCCCTGAGCAATTCCGTTGGCGAAACCGAGAACCAGAAACATCAGGCAGCCCGTAGAACCAACGGCGGCCAGTGCATCCTCCCCAAGATACTGGCCTACGATCACGGTGTCTACCATGTTGTAGAACTGCTGGAACAGATTTCCAAGCAGAACCGGAAGGGAAAAAAGAAGAATGATCTTCATTGGATTTCCGATCGTCATGTCTTTTCTCATAGTAAAATCTCCTTTACCTCTTATTCATTTGTAATTGTAGTCAAAGAAAGAGACTAACAGTAAGGATAGTCTCTTTTCGTGCGGGCAACAGGACTTGAACCTGCACGGTCTCCCACTAGAACCTAAATCTAGCGCGTCTGCCAATTCCGCCATGCCCGCATATATATGCCGCGTACAGTAGCGCATCTGCCTACAATTGAACGTTAGCAGTTCAATTGTCAAGAATTCCGCCATGCCCGCAAACACTTTGACAGTATATCATTTTGTTTCATGTGTGTCAATATTATTTATCATATTACAAAAGTGAACTATTCACATTCAAACTGTATTTCCACAACAAACCGCTTCCCCTCAAGCCTTGCTTCAATACTCCCGCCCATTCTCTCCACAAGCTCCTTTGCAATCGAAAGCCCAAGCCCGCTCGATGATATGCTCCTCGCCTCATCGGCTTTGTAAAAGCGCTCAAACACCTTGTCCACGTCTATATCATCAGGATTTTTTACATCGTTTGCAACCAAAATATGGACAATCCTATTTTTTGAAGTACGCTCGTCATCTGAAGCCCTGCAATTGCACGAATCCCGCTGCTTCATCTGTATGCATATGCTCTTCTGCCCATGCACCAGCGCATTTTTTATTACATTCTGAAACACCCTCCTGAGCGCCTGCACATTTGCAGTGATAAATATCGTGTCCTCACATATATCAAGTGACGGCTCAATGCCCTGCTTTTTCCACTCCTCATAATACGAAAACACTGTCTGCTTTAAAAGTCTGCTGACACAGCAATTAGACAGCTCTAGCTTGAAGCTGTCATTTTTAAGCTTTGTGAACATGAAAAGCTCCTCGAGCATATCCTTGAGGCTTGTGATACGCTCCTGGATGATATCTATATAATGCTCCTGCGCGCCCTTGTCAGTCTCATCCCTAAGCAGCTGAAAATAGCCGTCCAGTGAGGTAAGCGGAGTGCGGATATCGTGCGACAGATTTGTGTACGTGTCAGATATCATCTGCTCCTTTTTTGCCGCCGCCTCACGCTGCCTGTGCCATTGCTCTAAAAATCTGTTTATGCGCTCCTTAAGCCTTCCGATATCAGCCATGTTGGTATCGGTTAAAAGGAGCATATTTGTATCCTTTTCGCATAAAAAATCAAGCTGTTCATTAATGTCACGAAGCTGTGCCCTTATTTTTACGAGCACAGCTATTAAGACAGCTACCGAAACTGCAAGTATTACAGTCAGTATTTTCCAAATCATGTTTTATTCCTCATTCAAAACACATTATATATCCCTGCGTTTAAACACACCATACACTGCAATCAGTGACACCACTGCCCACACAGCCGCCACTGCAAATGCACTGCCTACGGTCTTTGCAGACGCACTCAGATCAAGCTTAGAAATCTGATTAACAATAAGGTAATCATTTATATCAAAGTTCTTTACTCCGATTTTTTCAATAAGTACATTGATTCCACTGAAAATGAGTGTAAAGATACCTGTACACATGCACACAGCGATAATCATGCTGATTACATTGTTTTTTATAATGATTGCCATTGCCATGACAAAATATACAAATAAAAGTGTGACCACATACTGGCTGCCAAGCATCTTAAAGAAATCTGCTGCATCTCCGAATTCTGCTCCATGTAAAAACAGCGGTGTCGCAATACACTGTACAATCACATCAAGTGCCATAGCCACAAGTGTAAATACCGAAAGCGCTATCATCTTTGAAAACAGAAGCACTCCACGGCGCTTCACCTGTCCGCCTACGCTCTTTATATAGCCGCTGTTTAAGTCAGCTGTTGAGAAAAGCACCGTAAATATTGCAAGTAAAAGTGCCAGGTCAAGACCCGCTATATCGCTTTCAACCATATCTGCTATGGTCGGTACCTCATCTGACATGTCGGATTCATCCATTTCAAGCCCGACTGTTGCCGTTGGTCCATTTGACGATTCCGCTGATGCTGTATCGTATTCATCTGCTATCTCACTGTCTGACTCACTTACCATAGTGACATCATCAGTTGTTTCCACGATGCTCTCTGTCGCCATGCTTCTGACAAGAGCTGTCATACCGCTCATAGCTATTGCGAGTGCCATAGCTATTACAAGTATAACATAAGCTGACTTTGTATGTATCAGTCTGTAAATATCCATTCTTACCGCATTAAACATTTGTCGCACCTCCTGTGATACTAAGGAAATATGTCTCAAGCTCCATTCCTGTGACCGCTAGCTGTGCCACCGAAACTCCTGCTGTGACCAGCGCTGTATTTAAGGCGGCGCTATCATTCAGGCGCTCATAGACATCTATATGATTTTTGTCCACTATCATGTAGTGCACAAAGCCCATCTTATCGAGCACAGGCACTGCTTTATTTGGATTGTCCACTGTCAGTGTAATCTTCTCACTGCACTTGGAAAGCAGCTCCTCTCTGGTAATTTCCTGAAGCAGGGCTCCATTATTTATAATGCCGTAATCTGTGGCAAGCTTTGAAAGCTCCTCCAATATATGGCTTGAAATAAACACAGTCATATCCTGCTGTGCACACAGATTCTGAATCGTATCACGCACCTCTGCAATTCCCTGTGGATCAAGTCCGTTGATAGGCTCATCAAGCACTAAAAGGTCAGGCTCTCCAACCAGCGCCATGCCGATTCCAAGCCTCTGCTTCATACCAAGTGAAAAATTCTTTGTCTTTTTCTTTCCCACATTTAACAGACCTACCTTATCAAGTATGCCCTCTGCATAGCCCTTTTTACTGATGCCGAAGAGACGGCACTTCATCTCGATATTTTCCTTCGCCGTCATGTTTGGATATACACCCGGTGCCTCAATCAGGCAGCCCACTCTTGAGCGTACCTTTGACAAATCCTTTCCAGCGTATCCAAACATGGATATCTCTCCGCTTGTCGGCTTTGCCAGACCACCGATCATTCTCATACAGGTAGTCTTGCCGGCACCGTTTCTGCCGATAAATCCATAGATTGCACCCTTTTTGATGTGGATATCCACATTGTCAACTGCCTTCTGGTGCCCATACTGCTTGGTCAGTGCCTTTGTCTGCAATAATATTTCACTCACAATCAAATCTCCTTTTCTTTTATTCCTTAGCAACCCTTTAATCATAATATAAATGTAAAATCC
>OLZW01001993.1_pt1 | contig 13974 bp, 9 predicted proteins | sample 1674281 | NCBI WGS metagenome assembly OLZW01 (sample SAMEA103958157, study PRJEB25191) | human gut metagenome | biome: human-associated habitat [ENVO:00009003]; feature: intestine environment [ENVO:2100002]; material: feces | place: Germany | collected 2013/2015
ATGCCTCATAATTAAGACACTTGCAGGGGCACCCTGATTAACCCCAGAAAAAATGAGTCGAGAGACAAATGAATATTGATAATCGCTATACCGAAGAAATGATCGCATTTCGGCGGTCATTTCATCAGAAGCCGGAAACGGGCTGGACGGAGTTCCGCACGACATCGATCATCGTCAAGCGTCTGCGCGAACTCGGTTTTGAAGTTCATGAAGGACTTGAAGTCATCAATCCCGACTTTGTGATGGGCCGCTATCCTGAAGAAGTTGAAGCCGCCCGCAAGCGGGCGATCAACGAAGGCGTGGCGGAAGCCGACATTGACGCCATGGAGGGCTATACCGGGGCCATCGGCATCTGGCGTACGGGACGGCCCGGTCCCGTAACTGCGTTGAGATTCGATATTGATGCGCTTTACGTGCCGGAAACTAAAAATCCCGATCACATTCCGAATCAGTGCGGTTTTGCGTCTGAACATCCGGGCCTCATGCATGCCTGCGGACACGACTGCCACACGGGCGTGGGCCTCGCCATCGCACACTGGATCAAGGATCATGCCGATCAGCTCACGGGCACGCTGAAGCTTATTTTCCAGCCCGCGGAGGAAGGAACGCGCGGGGCGCTCGCAATGGCCGAAGCGGGCGTGGTTGACGACGTCGACAACCTCATTGCCTCGCATATTGCCTGTACGCCTCGGCTCGGCGAAGTGTCGATTACGGATCCGGGCTACAACGCGACGATTAAGTTTGATGTCCATTTTGAAGGCCGGCCCGCGCATTCGGTTGCCAATCCCCAGGACGGCCGCAATGCGCTGATGGCGGCATGCCATACCGCGGTGATGGTGGGGAGCCTGCCGCGGCACGGCGCAGGTCTTACCACTGTGAGCTGCGGCAAGATTCTTGCGGGCGAGATGCGCAACGTCGTCCCGGTTCATGCCGTCATGCAGATGGAAGTACGTGGCGCAACGAACGAGCTCTGCCACTATGTCTTCGGCCAGGTGGAGCGTGCCGTGAAGGCCTGCGCAGAGGCCTTCGACGTGAAGGAAAAGATCGTCAAGGTGGGCGAGGCCTGGACAATGAATCCGACGCCGGAACTCGCGGCGATCCTCGAGAAGCATGCCTGCGAAGTGGTAGGAAGCGACCATGTCTTCCATTACAGCGAAAAGGGCGGGAGCGAAGATGCAACCATCCTGATGGCGCGCGTTCAGAAGCACGGCGGACGTGCGGCGCACTTCTATTACGGCGCCAACCACACGGGGAATCACCGGTCCGACTTTGATCCCGATGACGTGAAGAGCATGCCCGTGGGCTTTACGGTGCAGACCCTTGCGATCATGGATCTGAACGGCAGAAAGGATTGAGTTTCTTCATTTTTTCAGAGCCTTACCTTCAGGCATGAGCCTTTCGCGGGGGCGGCTTTCCATAGGCCGCCCCTCTTTTTGCGCATCACTCCTCAGGCATGCGGATCATTTGAGACATGAATATTCTTAAAACCAGATGGGCGCAGCTCGCGCTCTTCGGACTTTCCAATCTTTTTGCCGGGTCGCTCTACTCCTGGAGCATTCTTTCAGCGGCTCTTGCCGTCAAGCTGAGCGAGGGCGGAGAAGCTGTGAGCGCCGCTGATCTCGGATGGATTTTCGGCGTGGCGAGCGCGGTGAATCCCATTGCCATGATTGCGGGCGGCTGGGTGAATGACCGTCTCGGGCCGCGTCTTTCCCTTTGTGCGGGCGGCCTCATGATCGGAGCAGGCCTCATGCTTTCTTCCCTCGCGGCCTCGCCCGGCATGCTTGCGCTCTCCTACGGCGTCTGCTTTGGTCTTGGCGTCGGACTTTCCTACGTGAGCACGATCGGCGCCTCAATGAAGCTTTTCCCGGATCGAAGAGGACTTGCGGGCGGCATCGTCACGATGGCATACGGGCTCTCGTCCATGATGATTCCGCCGATTGCGGCGGGGCTTATTGCGAAATTCGGCATCAGCGGCGCCATGTCGACCCTCGGCGCTCTCTGCGGCGGCGTGATCATCTGCTGCGGACTCCTCTCGAAAAAGCCTGAGGAAGGAGAGGCGAAGCCGCTCGACGATGCACGGAAAAAGGAAGCAAAGAGCGAAGGAGGCGCGGATCTGGACTGGAAGGGCATGTTGGGCACGCTCCGCTTCTGGCTCATGTTCGCGCTTTTCATCTGCGGAAGCATTCCGGCGATGATGATCATTTCCGGAGCTGCATCGCTCGCTCAGTCTGAGGGCGGACTCTCGGCGGCGGCAGCCGCAGCGGCTGTTTCAGCCATTGCCGTCGCGAATACCTGCGGGCGCTTTGCGAGCGGCATTGCATCGGACCGCTTCGGAAGAATCCCGACGCTGATGCTGTCGCTCGTCGCGGCTGGGGCGGGTCTCTGGCTGCTTCTCGCGCAGACGGGATCAGTCGTCCTCTTTTTCGCCGGCATCTGCCTTGCGGCCTGGTGCTACGGGAGCTTCGTCGGCATTTATCCCGGCTTCACGATTGAGGAGTTCGGCGCCCGCCATGCAAGCGTTAATTACGGCATTATGGCGGCCGGATTCTCTTCTGCCGGAATCATCGGTCCGATGCTCCTCAAGCTGCAGGCAGAATCGAGTTCTCTTCCCTTCACGGCTGCGCTCTGCGTTTCTGCCTTCGGGCTTGTGCTTGCCTCAGCGGTCAGGCCGCTCTGCGGTAGTATGAAGAAGACCCCCTGACTCTTTCGAAGGAAAATCAAAATGACGCCGAGTCCGTGCTTTCCCGCTCTACAGCGCAAAGCGCTCTATGAAGCCGTTAAGGACGAAATACTCTTGCGCATTCGTCAGGATGTCTGGAAAGCCGGCTCGATGCTGCCCAATGAAATCGAGCTCGCACGGCTTTTCAATGTGAGTCAGGGAACGGTTCGGCGCGCGCTTCATGAGCTCGTGGAGGAGGGACTGCTCGTCAGAAGGCAGGGTAAAGGAACCTTCGTGAACGAATACGGCACGAACCGCGACTATACGCAGCGCCAGTTCGTTCGCGTGCGTCCCGATCGGGAGGGCGTCTGGAGATCCCGGGCGCGGCTCATAAAGTTCGAGCGTGTGCCTGCCAGCGTCAAAACCGCCGGACTTCTGGACATTCCCCCGGCCTCTCCCGTTATTCATGTGCGCAGGGAGCTTCAGGCGATTCTTTCGGGGGAGGAAGGCGTTACGGAAGCCTTCGACGAGATATTTCTCCCCGAGGAGGTTTTCCCGACGCTCACGGAGGAAGTGCTCTCGGCTGACGTAAGGAGTCTCTACAGCCTCTATCAGTCGCAATGCGGCGTGACGGTTTCCAAGGTGGAGGACTCCGCGAAGGCGACGCTCATCAATCCGGAGCAGGCGGCGGCTGCCGGCGTGGCGATGCCCTATCCGGCCATTCTGCTCCGGCGCATTTCGTATGCGGTTACCGGTCGGCCCGTTGAGCTGCGGTATCTTACGACCATCACCGACCGGTGCCATTTCGTTTTTAATTAGGCCAGTTCCTGGCGGAGAGATGCCGGGACTCGCGAAGCAGCGATCCTGCAAAGCGAATGTTCCGACAAGGTCCTCCAGTCGTGACCTCAAAAGGCCGGAATGGCGCCGGCCTTTTTCCTTCTCCTCAATGGATGTTTTGACTTCTGGCGAGGTAATTGCGGCTCTGAGCCTCAGGAATTCGGGCTTCGTTTCATCGTCCGGGATCACTTCCGAAATTTACTCAATGTATTGAGTAATTTTACTCAGTCGATTGAGTAAAATTACTCATCTCATTGAGTATGTGGGGGCAAAACGTGTTTCAACGATCGGAAGTCAAGTTGTTGATTGACCGCTTGAATGAGCCGAGGCGCTTCATTCAGGTGGTTATGGGGCCCCGTCAGGTGGGTAAAACAACGGTCGTAAATCAGGCGCTTGACGCTCTCAATGTGCCGGCCGCCTGCTATTCCGCCGACAATGTGGCGGCCGCGGACGGATGGGTTTCGTTCTGCTGGGAGCAGGCGAGACTGGAGATGCGTCTGAACGGCTTGTCTCAGAACATATTGATTTTCGATGAGATTCAAAAAATCCCGAACTGGAGCGAGGCCGTTAAAGCCGAATGGGATCGTGATACCCGGGAAAAGACCAACATCAAGGTGGTGCTTTTAGGATCGTCCCGGATGTGGATTTCCAGAGGATTGAGCGAGTCACTGATGGGGAGATGCGAAGAAATTCGCATGACGCACTGGGCTTACGATGAGATGCGGGAAGCCTTTGGACTTACGTTGGACGAATATGTTTATTTCGGCGGCTACCCCGGAGCGGCAGGCGACATCAGGGACGAGGATCGGTGGCGGTCATACATTCAGGGCGCCATCATCGACGCCTCGGTCAATAGAGATATTCTCGTTGACACGCCGGTCGCGAAGCCGGCGCTGCTCCGCAGAACGTTTGAGCTGGGCGCGCAGTATTCAGGAGAAATTCTGTCTCTCACCAAAATGCTCGGTCAGCTTCAGGATGCAGGGAATACGACCACGCTAACGCATTACCTCAACAAGCTCAATGAGGCGGGCCTGTTGGGAGCACTGCAGAAATATGCAGCAGACGAGGCGCGCAAGCGCGCGAGCATCCCGAAATTTCAGGTGCACAACAACGCGCTGAAAACCGCAATGAAGGATGACGCTTTCGCCTCGGTACGTGCCGATCCGGCTGTCTGGGGGCGCTACGTGGAGTCTGCTGTCGGCGCTTATTTGATGAGTCAATCGTTCCGTCTGCGTTTTGATTTGGCGTACTGGCGGGATGGATCCGATGAAGTGGATTTCGTCATCAGAGCTCGCGGCAAGCTGATTGCCATCGAGGTGAAAAGCAATTTCGAAAAGTCTTCTAAGGGACTGGAGGTCTTTCGTCAGAAGTTCGGTGCAGATCGTGCCTTTATCGTCGGACCGGCAGGTTTGTCTCTGGAGACTTTTCTGAAGGCAGACATTTCGGAATTGTGGCGTTGAAGATCAGAAAGCCCGCTGGCGAAGAACCAGCGGGCTTTTGAATCATCAGATGCGGGCTTCAGGGACCTCAAAAGGTCGGAATGACGCCGCCCTTGTACTTCTCCTCAATGAATTTTTTGACCTCGGGCGACGTGATCGCGGCCTTGAGCTTCTGGAACGCGGGCTTCGTCTCATCGCCAGGGCGCACCACGACGATGTTGACGAAGGGCGACGAGGAAGGCTCGATCGCGATCGAGTCCTTGATCGGACTCAGGCCCGCCTGGAGCGCGAAGTTCGCGTTGATGACGGCTGCGGCGACGTCGTTGAGCGCAAGCGGCACCTGGGCTGCCTCGAGTTCATAGAAGGTGAGGTTTTTCGGGTTCTCCGCGATGTCTCTCACAGTCGAGAGGAGAGAGGCTCCCTCGCGGAGCTTGATGAGGCCAGTGGACTCGAGCACCTTGAGAGCGCGCCCTTCCGTTGTCGGATAGCTCGGAAGCGCAATGCGGGAGCCTTCCGGGATCTCGCTGAGTCTCTTGTATTTTTTGGAGTAGACGGCCATCGGCTCGAGATGGACGCCGACCAGCGTTGCGAACTTGACGCCGTATTGCTTCTCGTAGGTCTCAAGGTAGGGCGTCGACTGGAAGTAGTTGGCGTCGAGGTCCTTGTTGTTGAGGGCGAGGTTCAACTGAACGAAGTCCGTGAACTCAGTCACCTTCAGTTCAACGCCTTCCTTTTCAAGCTTCGGCTTGATGAAGTTGAGGATGTCGGAGTGCGGCACCGGCGTCGCGCCGATGCGGATCACGTCGGCAGCGGCGGCCGCGGACGAAAAGGCAGTGCAGGCAAGGACGGCGGCAGCGGCTGCGCCGGCGAAGGATTTCAGGGAAAGATGAAAAATAGACATGGATCGGCTCCGGGAGGCGGTTCGGTTGAAGACGCGAGCTGGCGGCGTGCGTGAGGTCATTGCGACCTTGTGCCTGTCGACGGAGGTTCTCAGACTCCCAAGTTCACGACTTTCCCAAGCAGGAGTCGGTGGAGAATTGAGAAGCGCTTCGGCGAAATAGACACTCGAAGAACGCTTCGGAGCAGAAAAGAGGATTCCTGCTCCGAAGCCTTGCCGCGAGGTCCCGCGGGCCATCGGCATGAAGAACATATTGCCTGAAGGTTGTTTACCAGGAGGCGGATAAAAGAACGCCTCCTGCGGTATTACCGGGGGAGGCGTCGATTTCAGGTGAAATCAATTTTCAGGAGGCTCGAAAACCTTGACCTCCGGCGCTGCTCCCGTCCATTTGGTGACCTGAACGAGCGCGGTGGAAGCAATGTTGCCGCAGGAAAGAGAGCTCGCCGGGTCATCGGGCGTGAGGACGTTGGATGATCCGTGAACGTCGAGTGCTTCGCCCTCCACCTTCTGCGGGTCAAACCAGCCGCCGTGATGCACGACGACGGCTCCCGGACGAACGGAATCCGTTACGACGGCGCCTGCAAGAATGGCGCCGCGGAGGCTCGAGACCCGGATCACGTCGCCCGTTGCAATGTTGCGCAGAGACGCATCCGCCGGGTTGATGAGGCAGATTTCCCGGCCGGCAGTCTGGGACTTCCTGAAGGTAACGGCATTGAGCTGGCTGTGAAGCCGTGCATCGCTTTTGGGCGATACGAGCTGGAGGTACCCGCCTTCAGGATTCTGGAGCGCCGCGGCGTCCGCCGCGTGCTCAGCGTTTCCGTAGGCCTCGTAGGGCTTCAGATAGGCCGGGTGCGGCGGGCAGTCGGCGTAGCCGAGGCTGGCGATTCGTTTTGAATAAAGAACGATCTTCCCGGTCTCCGTTTTGAGGGGATGCGCTTCGGGGTCGCGGCGGAAATCCGCGAATGCGACATACCCTTCATTCTTCTTTTCGTGCGGGTAGAGGATGACGCCGGCTTTTTCAAAAGCTTCCCACTCAGGCAGAAGCGTTTTGAGGCCGGATTCGAAGCTCCGGATTCTCGCGTCCTCGTAGAGCTTTCGGATCCATTCTGCTTCCGTGAGCCCCTCCGTGAAGGGTTCCTCAAGCCCGAGGCGGCGCGCGAGGGCGGAGAATATGGCGTAGTCGCTTCTCGACTTCCCGACGGAGTCGATCGCCTGCTTCATGAGGACGATGCCGTCATTGATGTAGGTGCCGATCGGCGTGATGTCGGTTCTCTCCAGAAAAGTCGATGCCGGAAGAATGATGTCCGCATGCCGCGCGGTGGCGTTCCAGAAGCTTTCGGCGACGATCACGGCGTCAGGGCGGCGCCAGGCCTCCTCGAGCCTTCTCGTATCCGGATGGTGCGCGAAGGGATTGCCGCCAGCCCAGAAGACGAGGTGCACGTCCGGGTATTCGATCCGGCTGCCGTTCCAGGCGATGACCTTGCCGGGATGTGCAAGAACGTCCGCCATGCGGGCTACCGGTACGGCGCGGCTCCCTTTCCAGGGATGGACGATGGGAACTGCGGGAGGCACTCTCGACGGGATTTGACCCAGCTGCGGGCCCGTTCCCGGCGGGCAGCCGCCGTTGCAGTAGTGGTAGTTGGTGCCGATGCCGCCGCCCGGGAGCCCGATCTGACCGAGCGCTGCCGCGAGCGCCACCGCCATCCAGGGCGGAAGCTCGCCGTAGCGGGCGCGCTGAGGACCCCAGCCGAACATGATCATCGTGCGGTGAGAGGCCATGTCGCGGGCAAGCGCCTCAATGTCTTCTGCCGGGACTCCGGATTCGGAAGCTGCCCAGGCGGGCGTTTTGGGAATGCCGTCCTCGTCCCCGAGAACATAGGCCCTGAGCTCGGGCCATCCGGTCGTACAGCGGCTGAGGAAGGCTTCGTCATCGAGCTTCTCTTTAATCAGCACGTAGAGGATCCCGAGCATCAGGGCGCAGTCGGTGCCGGGCCTGACGGCAATCCACTGGCTTCCGATTTCCTGAGCGGTCCTGGGGCAGACGGGGTTGACCGCAATGGTGCGGATGCGCGGGTGGCCTTTAAGGCTTCTGAAGATCTCCGTTCCCTCATGGAGCGTCGTCGTCCAGTCGATGTCGTTCGTGACGAGGGGATCACACCCCCAGAGGACGATCTGTTCCGTATGTTTGAGAATTATGTCCCAGCCCGTGGAGCGCGGGTCCTTGATGCCGAGCGCGTAGGGGAGAATGGTTCCGATCGCGGCCGTCGAATAGCTGTTCCCGGTTTCGATGTAGCCGCCCATGAGGTTGAGAAGCCTCTGAAGGAGCGCAATTGAATTGTTGACGCTTCCCGGAGACTTCCAGCCGTAGGAACGGCCCCAAACGGCGCTCGGCCCGAAATCCCGGTAGGTGCTTCGAATCGCGTCGGCTGCAAGGTCGAGCGCCTTATCCCAGCTCACCGGAACGTAGGAATCATTTCCGCGGTCCGCGCGGCTATCTTTCCCCCTTTCCAGAAAACTCCGGCGCACCATGGGCTCAAGGATTCTGGCTTCTGCGTAGGGGAGGCTGGCGATGTCCTCAAGATTGGGCGACGGCGCACAGTCCTTCTCAAATGGCTTGGCGCCCGTGAGGCGGCCATCTTTGGTCAGGGCGTAGAAAAGTCCCCAGTGAGAGGCAGTTAGCGTTTCTCTCTCAGTCATGATCCTGATTCCGAAAGAATTGACGTGAGACGACAGAGCCTCGATGAATGGGCTCCTGCTCGGCTGAAAGGCGATTATGGGCGTAAAAACGATCGGCGAAAAATCGTCTTTGTGATTTTTCGCTTCCAGGGAATGTTTGATCCTGAAATAAGGCCATGAGTTGATGCCGGGCAAAGTAAGACTCGGAGGGATCGCTCGAGACTGCAGGCGTTCTCCGCGCGGTCATTCTCGGCTGCGGTACCTGCGGATGCGTTCTCCGTCTTCCCGGCGGGCGGCTTCAAAGGCCTCCCCGCGATTGAGGAGGCTGTCGATCGTTCGCTGGAAGGCGCTGAGGAAGAATTCTGCGTATTTGCGGACGTCTCCTCTCGCGCAGCAGGAGATGACGGCGTCCATGCTGCTGAAGTCGCTTTCCTCAATGAAGAGAGGCGTGATGCCGTGATTCAAGAGAACCGCGGTCTCCATGAGCCGGGCAGTGCGGCGATTCCCGGCCGTGAAGTACCTGAGGCGAAGAAGACCGCAATGGATGCCGGCGGCCTTTTCAAACGGATCCTCCATTCGGCGAGCTGCTTCAAGACAATGCTCGAGTTCGGTCTTAAGCTCTGCTCTCGAGCGTGCACCGCCTTCGATCGCTTTGCGTTCCTCACGAACCATGCTCCGCAGCTTTTCAGGAAGCTGATGATTCCCGAGAGCTTTGGCATGAAGATCGCAGAGAAAATCCTTCGTCAGCACATTCCTCTTCTCTGCAGTCGAGAGGACGTACTTAAACGCCTCCCTGATATCGCAGAGCATCAGCGCGTCGGAAAGCGGCTGCTCATCCGTAATGCCGTTGAGAAGAAAAGCAGCGGATTTCCTTGAATACGTGTTTCCTTCAAGCCTGCTCGTTAAATATGCGTATTCGATGTAACGATCTTCCAGAATGCGCGGATTGTCGAGGAATTCCCGCGGCGAGTATTGGGCGGCGAGATGAGCGATCCTGAGGCGTTCGTCCGGAGAAAAGAAAGCGCCGGGCCTCAGGCAGGAAGGCGGGTTGCGGAACATGCTTGAACGCGGCAGAAAATCAGAATGAAGAGCCTTTGATCGGCAAAAGCCTAAAGAGCCGGGACGGCGGCTTGCCATTTTAAAAGGATGTTCCGGGATCGGGATCCGTATGCGGTCGATATGCTCTCTGGCCGGCGAGCACAGAAAAAGCCGGCGGACTCATCAGAATCCGCCGGCTTCAGGGACTCGGGTTAAAAGTCTTCAGAAGACTTCAATCAGAGCTTTCCTTCCTTCTGCGCCTTGACGTGTTCAGCAACAGTCATGCCGAAGACGCCTGCAGAGGTGAGCTGCGCGCCGCCGACGTAGTTGTCGTAGAAGAGGCCGCCGGCAGCATTGCCGATGCAGAAGAGGCCGTCGATCGGATGATTTTCCGTGTCGAGCACCTGAGCTTCGGTGTTGATGAGCGGGCCGCCGAAGGTGGCCGTCATGCCGCCCTGGAAGGGCACGATGTAGAAGGGCGCCTTTTCAATGAGCGGAGCCTTCGGGAGCGTGTTGGCCGGGGTGAGCTTCGAGGCTTTGCCCGACTTCACGGCGTCGTTGTAGTCCTCAACGGTCTTCGCGAGGACCTTCGGATCGAGACCCGCGGCCTGGGCGGCTTCCTCGAGGGTATTGCCGGTATAAACCGGAGCCTTCGTGCGGCTGTAGGACTCCCAGTCGTTCTTCAGAATTGGGATGTCGTGCGTCGTCTGGTCGCAGACCATGAAGGCCCAGTTGTCGGGCGTCATGGCGGCAACATCGCGCGACATCTGAACGTAGGTCTGACCTTCATCGGTGAAGCGCTTGCCTTCCTTGTTGACGCAGATGCCGTTGTTGACGATGTTGAGCGGGTTGGCGCCGGTGGGTCCGTAAATCGGGCCGCAGTGATACTGGTCGACGTTCACGACCTTCGGGAGGAACGGAGCCGTGAGAACCACGTTTTCGCCCGCGATGATGCGCGAACCGCGAATCGGCATCTTGGCGCCGGCAGAACCGATGTACTGGGTGACGAGCTGCTGGTTAGCAGAGTAGCCGCCGGTGGCGAGAACGACGCCGAACTTCGAATAAACCTCAGAGAGGCCTTCCTTCGTCTTCACACGAACGCCGTTGACGTTGCCCTTCTTCGGGTCGGAGAGGAGCTCGACCACCTTGGTGTTCGTGCGGACTTCAACGCCGAGGGACTTCGCTTTGTTGAGAAGCGTCATGGCGAGCTGTGCTCCGCCCGGCTTCATCTCGCCCGTAACGAGGTGCGCACGGGTGAGCTGCGGCCACACGAGCTTCGCGCCCGTATTGAAGTTGACGCCGCAGTAGGAGTGGAGCCACTCAAGAAGCCTCGTGCAGTTGTCGACCACCTTGTGCGTGAGGGCAGGGACGGCCTTCTGCTGCGAAACCTTCATCATGTCGTTGAAGAAGGCTTCGTTCGTATCGGTTGCCGTTCCCTTGGCCTTCTGGAACGAAGTGTTGAGGCCGAGAAGGAAGCCCGCGGCGTAAATCGTGTTGCCGGCAGGCATGGGCATCTTTTCAAGAAGGAGGGGCTTCAGGCCCAGCTCGGCAGCGTGGACAGCGCAGACCAGACCGCCGCAGCCGGCGCCGACGATGATGAGATCGTACTTGGCGGACTTGGGCGAACGGGCTTCGGCAGCCGCAACGCCGCCCAGCATGCCGGCAGCGCCGACCGCACCGGCCGCAGCCGTACGGAAGAATTCACGACGATTTGCAAGCGTCATTTCGTTTCTCTCTTTTCTACTTTGTTTAGGGTAAATCCCTCAATGCGAAGCTGTGCTTTCGCATTAGGGGTTCCCCCGAATTGGATGCATTCAATCCTATCCCCATGGAAACCCGAAGAGCGGCCGGCAGAAACAATTGTTGATCTTAGGCACCAAGGTTTACAAAGTCGAAAAAGCTTGCCGGACAAGGCAGCAAATGAAAAAGCGCTCCCCGGAGCGTGTCCGGAAAGCGCTTTTCTGGTCGCCGGAACTTACGGGTCCCGGCGGCGTCCATCAGGCGAAAGCCTTAAGCCTTGGCAACCTTCTGGCCGGCGATGCGGCCGAAGACGAGGCAGTCAAGAATCGCGACGGAGCCGAGGCGGACGGCGCCATGCACGCCGCTCGTCGATTCGCCGGCGGCATAGAGGCCCGGGATGGGCTTGTCGTTGCGCACGTCGATCACCTGGCAGTTGAGGTCGGTGTAGAGACCGCCCATGCAGTGGTGAACCTTCGGCTGGCATTCGCCGATGTACCAGGGACCGTCAACCATCGGGACCTGGTCATTGTTGATGTAGCGGCCGAAAGCCGGATCCTTCTTCGATTTAACGGCTTCATTGAACGCTGCAATGGTCTTTTTGAGCTCGTCGAGCGGAATGCCCGCGCCCTTGGCCATGGCTTCAACGGTGTCGTACTTGTCAAGAATCTTCGCTTCGAGCATCTTTTCAAGGAAGCCCGGGCGCTGCTTCTTGAGCGGCTGCACGTTGGGTTCGTTGCAGATGGCGAAGGCCTTGAGGCCGTTCTGCTGCTCAACCATGATGGCGTCGGCGCGAACCTTGCGGTTGGCAAGTTCGTTCACGAAGCGGTCGCCCTTCGAGTTCACCCAGATGCCGTATTCAGCGGCAGCGGTCTGGTTGAACTGCCAGCCGATGCCCATGCCCTTTTCCTTCGGGTTGCCCCACGGGCCGCACTGAATCCAGTCGTTCTGAACCTGCAGGCAGCCGATGGCGGAGGTTTCGCGCCAGAGTTCGGACGTGGCCGAAGGCTGGTTGGTCGTATCGAGCGAAGCGTCAAGCTTCGGATCCTGATACATGCGGAACTTCACGTCGGCAGCGAAGCCGCCGTAGCAGAGGACGACGCCCTTCTTCGCGGCGATGCGCTTCACGGTGCCGGAGGTCTTGTCCGGGAACTTGAAGTTTTCACGGACTTCGAGGCCCGTCACGCGGCCGGACTCATCGCGAACGATGTGTTCGACATAGGTGCGAAGACGAACGGGAATGCCGAGCTTCTTCACGTATTCGAGTTCCTTCATGACGATGCCCGAACCCGAACCGTTGGTGGTGGTCACATAGCGCGGAACGCTGTGGCCGCCTTCCTGGCCGATGGCATCGGGGAGGAACTGAACGCCGAGTTCATTGACGCACCACTCGTAGTTCGAAAGAACCTGAGTGACCATCTGATGAACTTTTTCACGGTTGTTCATGTAGGCGCCGGCAACGAGGATGTCCTTCTCAAGAAGCTCCTGAGAGTCCTTGATGCCGTGCATCTTCTGCTGCGGGCAGCCCGTGGCGGTCATGATGCCGCCGTTGATGGCGGAGTTGCCGCCGGCAAACGTCATCTTCTCGAGCACGATGACGTTGGCGCCGGCCTTCTTCGCCTCGATCGCAGCGGCAAGGCCCGCGAAGCCCGTGCCGACAACGATGACGTCGACAGTCTCATCCCACTTGGGAGCGGCCTTCGCAAAAGCAGGCGCGGCAATGGCGGCGGTGCCCGCGATGGAACCGGCGATGAGGCTGCGGCGCGAAATGGAAGTGGTCATATATTTCTCTCCTTTCTAAGAGTGGCCTGAGCGGAATTGATTTTGAGTGTGAAATGCTTCAAAAAGCATTTCCCGCTCAGGCATTGACTCTACTTTGACGCCTTTTGGAAGGCCGCGCTTTGACGTCAGGCAAGAAAAGGTATGAGCACTTGCAAGTGGGCGTGAGAAGTGAGAAAAATTACGTGTAAACAATTGAGTTCATTGAATCTGTGACTTTCCCTGATTGACAGAACTCGTTTTAGTAATACACGTTTTTCGCGTTTCCCGGGTGCGCTGAACCCGGGAAACGGCGAACGCGTTACTGCCTCAGCTCGCGCGGAGAATTGAGGGGCAGTTCCCGCACGCTCGAGCGGAAGGGATTGATGTCGATGCCGCCCCTCCGGGTGAAGGCGGCCTGCACTTCGAGAACCCAGAGATCAAAGCGCGACCGGAGGTCGTGAAAGATCTGCTCGACGCACTGCTCATGGAATCCCCGGTGCTGACGGTAGCTCGCAAGGTACCTGAGAAGCGATGCCGGGTCGACGGCTTCGCCCGCAAGGTGAATGGAAACGGAAGCGAAGTCGGGCTGTCCGGTGACGGGGCAGAGTGAGCGGAAGATGTTGGTCGACCAGAAGACTTCGCGCTCGCCCGCACGATCATCCCCTGCGAGAAGGCCGGGGTCGACTTCATAAGCATCAACCGTCGTTTCGGGGAGCATTTCTTCCAGACACTCTCCCGGCATCGGGGCCACGCGCGTTTCCCAGGCGCGAAGAGGATTGACTTTTGCCTGAACGGCGCCGCCTGCGGCGAGAGAAAGGTCGCGCGTGAGAATCGCTTCGGCTTCCCGGGCGTCGGCAAGCTTCGTCATCGCAAAGCTCATTGCATAGAGCTTGAGCGACTTCGATTCGATGATCGAAGGGGTCGATGCG
>OLZW01001994.1_pt1 | contig 13970 bp, 10 predicted proteins | sample 1674281 | NCBI WGS metagenome assembly OLZW01 (sample SAMEA103958157, study PRJEB25191) | human gut metagenome | biome: human-associated habitat [ENVO:00009003]; feature: intestine environment [ENVO:2100002]; material: feces | place: Germany | collected 2013/2015
TGGTGGTCTTGCCGCTGGCCGACGGGCCGGTGAGCATGACGATCTTTGCGCCGGAGAGCTGCACCTTCTGGGCGGCGTAATCTATCCTTTGGGCATAGCTCTGCTCACTCAGGTCGGCAAGTGCCTGCGGGCTGCGGGCTGCCACATTGTACAGATCGATCTCAACCAGACGTTTGGGTACCCAAATCGTGATCATAAAAATCAGCCACTCCTTTTTTGCGTTCCAGCACCTCCGCAAAACGCTGGATATATTCGTTCGGATACTTAAAATTGAAAATGCGCTGCATCCGTTTTCCGCCGTCGGCCACCAGCTTGGTGCTGCCGCCTGCACCGGCGGAGAGGATGGTCTGGACTTCCTCCATGATATAGATGTTGTAATATCCCTCGTGGCCCGGCTTGCACCAGCCCACGTTTTCCAGGTTCTGCAGAGTATTCTTCTGGCGGTAGAGGTAGTAGGGCCGGTAACCCGCCTCGGCCAGCAGATTGCACTTTTCCAGCATGGCGGCGACGTCAGCGTAGTCGTTTTCCTTCTGGTCCTCAATGACGATGCGGGAAGCGCGCTTGAGGGTGAGGGTGTGCACGGTGATGTTCTCCGGGTCCAGCGCGATGGCCTGCCGCAGGCTGCGCTCAAAACTTTCCACCGTGTCGCCGGGCAGGCCGGCGATCAGGTCCATGTTGATATCATCATGACCGGCCTTGCGCGCTTCGGCATAGCAGTCCAGAATGTCCTGCGCCGAGTGCTTGCGCCCAATGCCCGCCAGCACCTCGTCCGAGAAGGTCTGCGGGTTGATGGAGATGCGGGTAGCGCCGTATTCCTTAATGACCGCCAGCTTTTCGGCATCCGTGCAGTCCGGACGGCCCGCCTCCACCGTATATTCCACGACCTTCGAGAGGTCAAAATTCGCCCGGACCGTGCCCATCAGCTGCCGCAGCTGGTCGGCAGACAGGCTGGTGGGCGTGCCGCCGCCGATGTAGATGCTGCACAGTTTCAGGCCTGCCTTGTCTGCCTGAATGCGGATCTCTTCCACCTCTCGGCACAAACAGTCCACATAAGGCTGCACCATCTTGCGGTCGCGGTCCAGATTGCAGCTGACAAAGCTGCAGTAGCTACACCGGGACGGGCAGAACGGGATGCCGATGTACAGGCTGTAGGTCCCGGGTTCATTGCCCACTTTCAAAATCGGCTCCTGTAGGTCGGCAATGGCCTTGGCCATCTGGTATTTCTGCTGGGAGCAATCAAACCGCTCCAGAAAAAAGCGGTCGATCTCCGCTTCCGTCCAGCCTGCGGCGCGCTTGTCGTGGATGAGCCGCACCGGGCGCACACCGGTCATTTTGCCCCATGGCGGGCGGATGCCGGTCCAATCCCGCAGCAGATCATAGGTCAGGCTGGCAAGGCTGAATTCCGGGGTCTCGCCGCCCTGTTCCACAGGCGCGGGCAGCGGTGCGTGTCGTTCAGCACTTCTGCCGTCCTGACGCACCAGTGCATGCAGGCCGTCCGGCGTTTTTTCTGCCCAGACGCAGTCCTCGGCGTTCTCCGGCGGGGTGAGGGTGAGCGGTGCCATGGGGTAAAACAAACGCACCAGATGCTCCACTTCGTAGCCGGAAGGCAGGCCGGTAATATAAATCTTCATGTTGTTCACTCTTTAAAATAAATCATTGTTGCCGCGCACAGCGCTGCGGATGAAGTAATTGTTGTCCAATTCATCGCCAAAGGTGGAGAACTCGCCATGGCCGGGCAGCACCTGCGTGCCGCGCGGGATGGGTAGCTTTGCCAGTTTACGCAGACTCTCGGCCATCTGTGCACTGCTGCCGCCCTCCAGATCGGTACGGCCGATGCTGCCTGCAAACAGGGTATCGCCGCAGAAGAGATACTCGCCGCACAGCAGCACCACGCCGCCGGGCGTATGGCCGGGCGTGTGCCAGACCGTGAACTGCAGCTCGTCTACCGAGACAGTCTCCCCTTCTGCGTAGCCGCAGTCCGCTGCGCTCAGCGGATACATGCGGTCGCCTGCAAGGTCGGCAGCCTCACAGTAGAGCTTTGCGTTCCACTCGGTGCGCAAGGCTTCGGCGCTGCCCACATGGTCGTAGTGGCCGTGGGTGCACAGGATGGTGGTGAGCTGCGCATTGTTTTCCTTTAAAATTTTATCGTAGGTCTGCGCATCTGCCGACGGATCAATGACCACGGCATGGCCTGCGTCGGAAATGAGCAGGAAGGTATTGGTATACAGCGGCGCAGCGCCCGGAATATGAAAAGCCTGCATGGCGGTCACTCCTTTTTCTTCCACTCGTCGGTATCGATGATAATGGTGCAGGGTCCTTCGTTCACAAGAGCCACCTGCATGTCCGCGCCAAACTCGCCGTGCTGAACATCCTTCAGGCCCTGTTTGTTCATCTCTGCAAGGAACAGCTCGTAAGCATCCACGGAGAGCGGCGGCTTTGCGGCCTTGATAAAGCTGGGCCGGTAGCCTTTTTTCGTGTCGCCGTAAAGGGTGAACTGGCTCACCACCAGAGCCGAATAGCCAAGGTCCTTTGCGCTGAGATTCAGCTTGCCCTCTGCGTCCGGGAAGATGCGCAGGCCCGCGCATTTATCGGCAAGCTTGGGCACGATGTCCAGACTGTCGGTATCCCTGACACCCAGCAGGATCATAAGGCCCGGCCCGATGGCCCGCGGCTCACCGCCGTTTACCCGCACACTGGCGGAAGACACCGCCTGAATGACTGCACGCATGTTTTAGCTCCTTGTCACCTTGAGCACGTCCTTCACCTTGGAAAGTCTTGCGACCACACGGTTGAGGTGCTCGGTATTGTTGATGCCGATGGTCAGACTGACCATGGCGCAGTTGTTTTCCACCTGACGGGCGTTCACCGCATAGATGGGCACCCGGATATCCGCCAGCGCAGCCAGCACATCCTGCAGCAGCTCGTTGCGGTTCAGCGCGATGATCTCAATGCCGGCCTTATAGCTGTCCTTGACGCTGTCGGCCCAGTACGCCTTGACCCAGCGGGGGGCGTTGGTGGGATCCTTCATGCTGGAAATGGCGTTCACGCAGCTCTGCTTGTGGATGGAAACGCCAAAGCCGCGGGTGATAAAGCCCACGATGGGGTCGCCCGGCAGCGGGCTGCAGCACTTGGCAAACTTGATGGGGGTGTTATCGAAGCCTTCCACCACCACGCCGTCGGTAGCGTGCACACGGCTCAGGTCCACCTTGGGCAGGTCTTCCCCGGCCTTTTCCTCCGAAGCTTTCAGCTTCTGCCACTCCTCCTTGAGCTTGGGCAGGCAGTTGGCAATGGTCATGCCGCCGTAGCCGATGGCGGCATAAAGCTCCTCGGCATTGTTCTGACGCAGGCGGCGGGAACAGCTGTTGATAAAATCGTCCAGCTGGTCGTCCGGAAGGATGATCATTTCCCTGCGCAGCTCACGGGCCAGTGCATCACGTCCCTGCGTGATATTTTCCTCGCGGCGCATCTTTTTGAACCAGTTTCGGATCTTACTCTTCGCTTCGCTGGTGCGCACGATCTTGAGCCAGTCGCGGCTGGGGCCTTTGTCCGCCGGGCCAAGGATCACTTCGATGATCTCGCCGGTGGAAACGATGTGGTCGATGGGCACCATGCGGTTGTTCACCTTGCAGCCCACCATGCGGTTGCCCACCGCCGAATGGATGGCGTAGGCGAAGTCGATGCAGGTGGCACCGGTGGGCAGGTTGATCACATCGCCCTTGGGGGTGAAGGCAAACACTTCCTCCGGCAGCAGGTCGCTCTTGAGGTCATGCAGCAGGTTGCCGGAATCTTCGCTGACACGCTGGTTTTCCAGCAGCTGGCTCACCCAGGCCAGACGCTCGTCCAGCTTGTCGTGGCCGCCCAGGCCCTCCTTGTACTTCCAGTGTGCGGCAACGCCGTACTCGGCCTGCTCGTCCATGGCACGGGTGCGGATCTGCACCTCGAAGGGGATGCCCTCGTGGCCGATGACCGTGGTGTGGAGGCTCTGGTAGCCGTTGGGCTTAGGGGTGGAGATATAGTCCTTGAAGCGGTTGGGCAGGGGGTGGTACATATCATGGATGAGGCCCAGCGTGCTGTAGCACTCGGCCAGCGTATCCAGAATGATACGCACCGCATAGATGTCATAAATTTCGTCGAAGGACTTGTTCTGCATGATGGTCTTGCGGTAGATGCCGTAGATGCTCTTGACTCTCCGCTTGATGGTGGCGCCCTCGATGCCGCTCTCCTCGAGGCGGTTCTTGATGACGCCCGACACGCTGGCGAGGAACTCGTCCCCGGCGCGCTCGCTGAGCATCTTGTTGATCTCCCCGTAGCCCACGGGATCGAGGTAGTGGAGGCTGCGGTCTTCCAGCTCCTCCTTGACGTTCAGGATGCCCAGCCGGTTGGCAATGGGGGCATAGACCTCCATAGTCTCCCGGGCCTTGTCGCGGCGCTTCTGCTCCGGCCATGCATCGCCGGTGCGCATATTGTGGAGACGGTCGCAGAGCTTGATGATCATGACGCGGACGTCCCGGCTCATGGCCAGCAGCATCTTGCGCAGGTTCTCGGCCTGCAGCTCCTCGATGTTCGAGAACTGGATCTTCGTCAGCTTGGTGACGCCGTCCACCAGCAGGGCCACTTCCTCGCCGAAGGCGGCGGTCAGGTCGGCCAGCGTGGTGGGGGTATCCTCCACCACGTCGTGCAGCAGGGCGGCGGCGATGCTCTCGGTGTCCATGCCGAGGTCCAGCACGAGGCGGGCCACGGCCAGCGGGTGGCAGATATACGGCTCCCCGCTGCGGCGGCAGACGCTCTTGTGGGCGTCGTTGGCCATATTGTAGGCTTTTTCGATCATGGCCATGTTGTAGGCCTTGCCGCTGGCCTTGATGGCCTCCACCAGCTTGTCCCACGTCACGATCTCGGGCCGCACCTCCGAGGGCAGCGTCCCCTCGGGGGCGTTGGCCGGCAGGGCCGTGGCGGCCACAGTCGCCATCTCCGTCACCGGCATGGGCTGGTGGAGATGGGTCTTTGCAGAATAGCTGTCCTCTCCCGCCGCAGCCGGTGCTGCGGGCGCAGGGGCGGTGATTTTCTTTCCCTCAGGCATCTTTATCGATCCTCCAGACATTTCAGGATGGGCGCATCGGCGAGGTTCTTCTTGCCGGTGGCTGGCACAATCTCCCAGAACTTGGCCCCGCCCCGGTCGGCCGCTGTGATGAGGCCGACCTGCTCCAGCGCAGCGACCGCCACCAGCGTCTTGCCGGTGTTTTCCTCGCCAAGCTTTGCGAACAGGGGCTGCAGATCTTCGGCGTGCCAGCGCCGCGCCTGCAGCTCCCGGTAAACGGTGATGATATGGCTGCGCTCCGGGGCGACAGCCTCCTTCTGCTCCGGCGTCAGGGGCGCGCCCCGGCGCAGCGCCTGCACCAGAGCCGCCTGCTCCGCCGCAATGTTGCCGAGGCCCGCCGGGTGCAGCTCCAGAATGCGGCCCGACAGCTGCGGCCCCCGGGCCGAATCGTAGACCGACAGGCTCACTGCCGCATCCACGACGTCGCCGGCGGCATAGGGCACCTGCTCGGGATGCATCCCGAACCAGACCGCATAGAGGCTGGCGTTCCCCTGCCGCAGCCGCAGGCGGGAGTGCTTGCCCTCCGAGACCGCATACACCCCTTCCACGACAGCCTTTTCCAGCACGAAGACCGGGCTGGGGTTGTCGGCACCGTAGGGGGCCAGCTGGTCGAGGCGGCGGACGCTCTCCACCGTAAGGCGGTCGAGGTGGACGGACAGGTCACATTCCAGCGGCGGTGTGCGCAGCACGGGGCACTCCCGTGCCGCCCAGTCGTTGAGCCGCTGACGGAGGGTGGGCAGGTCTTCCTCCCGCACCGAGAGGCCCGCCGCCATGGCGTGGCCGCCAAAGCGGAGCAGGATGTCGGCGCAGGAGGCGATGCACTCGTGCAGGTTGAAGCCCTGCACGCTGCGGCCGCTGCCCTTGCCCTCGCCGTGCTCATCCACCGACACCACGATGACCGGGCGTCCCGTCTTTTCCACGAGGCGGGAGGCCACGATGCCGATGACGCCGGGGTGCCAGTCCCTGCCCCAGAGCAGGATGACCCGGTCCTCAAGGCGCTCCGGCTCGGCATCCAGCAGCTCCTGCGCGGCCCGGACGATCTCCATCTCGGTCTCCTGCCGCTGGCTGTTGATGTCGGTCAGCTTATGGGCCAGCTCCTCGGCCCGGTCTTCGTCCTCGCAGAGCACCAGCTGCAGGGCTGTGACGGCGCTGTCCATCCGGCCCGCCGCGTTGATGCGGGGGGCGATGGCATAGCTGACGTTCTCCGCTGTCACCGGCCTGCCCGCAAGCCCCACCTCTTCCAGCAGGGCGCAGAAGCCGGGCCGGTCGGTGTTCTGGAGCTGGCGCAGACCGGCTTTGACGATGGTGCGGTTCTCGCCGGTCAGGGGCATAACGTCGGCCACCGTGCCCACAGCGGCGAGGTCGCCGCAGTATTCCAGCATCTCTTCCGGCGGGCATCCGTCCAGCGCAGCGCAGAGCTTGAAGGCCACGCCCGCGCCGCACAGGCCCTTGAAGGGGCTGTGGTCGTCTGCCCGGCGGGGGTCTACGATGGCCACCGCCTGCGGCAGGCTCTCGTGGGGCAGATGGTGGTCGGTGATGATGAGGTCGATGCCGAGACTGGCCGCAAAGGCGGCTTCCTCCACCGCCGAGATGCCGTTGTCCACCGTGACGATGAGGCGGCATCCCTTATCATAGATGGACTGGATGGCGTTCTTCGACAGGCCGTAGCCGTCGCCCTCCCGGCTGGGCAGCATACACTTGGCGCTGGCCCCCATCCCTTTGAGGTGCTGATAGAGCAGGGCGGTGGCGGTCACGCCGTCCACATCGTAGTCGCCGAAGACCACGATGGTCTCGCCCTCGTCGATGGCCCGCAGGATGCGCGCGCAGGCCTTATCCATGTCGGTCAGGAGCATGGGGTCGCTCAGCTCCTCCTCGCCCGCCAGCAGCGTCAGCGCCTCGGCGGGGTCGGTGATGCCCCGGGCAGCAAGGATGCCGGCCAGCAGACCGGCCTCCTTCTGCTGGGCCGCAAAGACCGAGCGGTATTTCTCCTCGCTCCACGGCCCATCGTCCATGCTCTGGTTTTCCAGCTCTTCGGTGTTCTGCTGGGCGATGGCGGCGGTCAGCTCCTTTAGGGCCGCACGGTCAACTTCTTTGGTGTTCCAAGCCCGGTAGGTCATCGCATTTCCTCCCCGGCCAGACCATCGTTGGCCAGCATCCCCTGCAGCGCAGCGATCTCGCTGGAAACGTCCAGCGCCATGTCCGACAAAAGCTTATCGTAAAGGTTGTCATAGGCCTGATTCAGGGTGTGCAGGATACCCGCGATGTCCCTGCGGATGGCCTCGGCGTTCTCGCCCTGCTGGCCCTGCACGTCGTTGTAGGTGTGCAGGAGCTTGAGGGTAGTGGGGATATAGTATTCCGCAAAGCGGCGGGCCTTGGGCAGGCTCTCGGGGTGGGCTTCCAGCCACGCACCGATGGACTCGGTGGTCTTCTGCATATGCTGCAGCTCCTCCACCGCCCGCTCATCCTCCATGAGAGAGGTCTCCTTCTCGAGCACCTGCGCAAAGCGGCGGGTCGTCTCGAGGTTCAGGGGAACATCCTCGGCCTGTTCCGGCGCTTTTTCCGGTTCAGGCTCCGGCTGATTTTCCTGCGCAGTGCGGTAGTCCTCCGCCGTCAGGTAGAGCTTGTCGTTCTTCTCGTCCATCCAAGCGCTGAGCCAGCCTTTATGGATGAACTTCCGCAGCAGCCGGAGGGCCTTGGCCTTCTTCTTATGGGTCAGCTCGGCCAGCATCGAGAGGGAGAGGCCCTTGTGCCAGTCGAAGCCCTCGGCGGTGTCAGCATACAGCTCCAGCGTTTTCGCGGCCTTCATCCGGGAAGCGCCCGCTGCGGTCAGCCAGCCGAACACGGCCGTCACCGCCGCCGAGCACCATCCGGTGGCCCGGGTGGCGCTCATGGCAAACTCGCCGATGGCACCGAGGACCGTCATATCAGCCGCCCCCGCCGCGCTGCCGGACGCGAACATCCCCGCCGTGCCGAAGCAGGCGATGGCCGTAATGCCGAAGAGGACGGCGAAGGTGATGCCGGTCGCCAGCATGGCGACGCCTGCGTTGTGGCGCTTTTTTGCGCTGGTGCGGAGATCGTCGATGGGGGTCGGCACCGGTTTCTTTGCGAAAAAGCTCCGCGCCCAGCCCGGCATCCCGCCGGCGTTCTCCCCGCTCGGAGCTGCATTCCGGGCCTCCTCAGCCCGCTTCTGATACTGCTGCTTCCCGGCCTGAAACGCCCGGCCTGCCTCCGAAATGCCGTAGCTTGCGGCATTCGCAGCGGCGCGGCCCACGTCCCATACACGGTCGCCGAGTTCCTCCCCCCGGCCCTCAAAGCCGTGACGGAAGGCGTCGGACATGGTATCGCCCAGCTCCCGAAGCTGGCGTTCCAGCTCCTGCTGCACCTGACGGCCCTCGCTGTCCTGTGCCCTGCTCTGGCCGGAACGATTCTGGAAATCGTTTTCACGATCAGTCATTCAACTTCTCACCCTTCTGCCGGACTGTACCGGCTGATGATGGCGCGGGCCACCCGCAGGCCATCGACGGCGGCGCTCATGATGCCGCCCGCATATCCTGCGCCCTCGCCGCAGGGGTAAAGCCCTGCCAGCTGGGTGCACTCGAAGTTCTCTTCCCGCTTCAGCCGCACCGGGCTGCTGGTGCGGGTCTCCAGGCCGGTGAGGATGGCATCCGGTGCGGTGTAGCCCGCGATTTTGTGCTCATAGGCACGCAGACCGGCCCGCAGGGTGTCGGCCAGCTCCGCAGGCAGCAGGCTGCCCAGGTCGGCTGCGGTCACGCCGCGGTCGTAGGTCGGTTCCACGCTGCCGATGTGCAGCTGCCCCTGCCCTTCCAGAAAGCTCCGGATGTTCTCGGCCGGGGCGGCGTAAGGCCCGGCAGCATGGCCTGCCGCGTAGGCCTTTGCTTCCAGCTCCCGCTGGAACACGATGGCCTGCCGGGGGTCGTTTGCAAAGTCGGTGCCGTTCACGCTCACCACCACGGCGGCGTTTGCATTTTTGCCGCTGCGAGCATGGTAGCTCATGCCGTTGGTCACCACACGGCCTTCCTCACTGGCCGAGGCCACCACCTGCCCGCCGGGGCACATGCAGAAGGTATACACGCACCGCTCCCCCACATGCTGGGACAGCTGGTATTCGCCGCGGGGCAGGGCCGGGTGGCCTGCCGCCTCGTGATACAGGCTCTTTTCGATCTCGCTCTGCAGATGCTCTGCGCGGAAGCCCACGCTGAAGGGTTTGCACTCCAGCACAAGGCCGCTGTCCATGAGCATGGCAAAGGTATCGCGGGCCGAGTGGCCCACCGCAAACACCAGTGCTTCGCAGGCAAAGGAACCATCCGTTGTGAAAATTCCGGTAATGTGTCCGTTTTTCTGTTCCAGACCGGTGAGGGCCGTGTTGAAATGCACCTCACCGCCCAGGGATTCGATCTCTTTGCGGATGGAGGTGATGACCCCCCGCAGCAGGTCGGTGCCCACATGGGGCTTCTGCTTCCAGGCGATCTCCGCCGGGGCACCGTGCTGCAAAAACACTTCCGTGACAAGGCCGCACAGCTCGTCACCGATGCGGGTGGTCAGCTTGCCGTCCGAGAAGGTGCCTGCGCCGCCCTCACCGAACTGGATGTTCGCGTTGGGGTCCAGCTCGCCGGTGGCGGAAAAGTGCTCCACCGCCTGCACCCGCTCGTCCAGCGCCGGGCCGCGCTCCAGCACGATGGGCCGGTAGCCCTGCCGGGCCAGCAGCAGCGCCGCAAACAGACCGGCAGGCCCCAGGCCGCACACCACCGGGCGGTGGGGCAGCTTCTGCGTGCCCCGTTGCACCCGGAAGTCGGTCCTGCTGTGCAGGGACACGTTGGCCGATGCCCCGGCAAAGGCGGGTTCTTCGGCTTCGTTTTTCAGGGTGACAGCCACGGTGTACACCAGCTTGGGCTGGCCGCGGCGGGCGTCCACCGACAGCTTTGCCACGCCCAGATGCTGCACCTTTGCGCGGGGGATGCGTGCCTCCCGCAGGGCCTTTTCAAATGCCTGCGGTTCCCCGGCGGAGAGCGGCAGACGGATGTTGCGAACGAGAATCATAGTACAGTGTGTTCCTTTTTATCAGTTGCTTTCAATGCGGCACTGCAGCACATAGCTGCCCAGTGCAAAGATCTTGCCGTTGGAGGGCACATACAGGCGGCAGGCGATGTTCTGCTGGCCGGTGGCCACCGAGAAGTCCTCCGCGTCGATCTCCACGACCACCTGTTCCGGGGTCAGGGTCTCCAATGCAGCCTTCGGGCCGCAGAGGGTCACGTTCATCAGCCGTTCGGTCTCCACCGTGAGCTGATAGGTGGACGGCAGATTCACCACCTGCACACAGCTGGAAGGCAGGTTCATGGTCTTGGTCTCCAGACCGGAGCAGTCAAAGCTGAGGGTGATGGTGGAAATGTTGTCCAGCAGGTAGATGTCGCTGGGCAGCTCAATGGGCAGCTCATAGACCTTGTTCAGTGTGAAGGTGGACAGGTCGATGGTGCCGATGGACAAGGTGGACAACGCGTCGATCTTTTCCGCCGGGCCGGCCACCTTGAGCTGCTTGCGGCTGAGCGCATACACCAGCACCGACTCGTCAAAGTCGCGGGGCGCGTTGATGAAGCTCACGTTCACCGGCAGGGTGGCCATCTTGTACACCTGCAAGGTCACGTCCACGCTGCTTTCTTCCAGCTCGGTGTACTCAAAGTTCACTTCCGTGCCGCCGGAGGTGTAGAACCGCAGCGGCGTTGCCAGGGTGACCGAGCTGTCCAGCTCGCCGGAGTAGGTCACCTCGGCGGTGCAGGTGGTCACCTTGTCCAGCTCACTGCTGGGGCCGGACAGAGTGACCATATCCTTGGACACCTCGGTGCTGTAGAGGATATACCCGTCCGAGATGGCCAGGTAATTGGTGGTCACGGTGACGGGAAGGGTCTTTTCCTCCACCACATCGAACACCACGTCCACCATGTTGTCGGAGCCGTCGATGGTCACGGTGACGCCATTGAACATGCCGTTGGCCCCCCGCACCAGCAGGCGCAGGGTCTTTTCACCGCTGTCCCGCACGCTGGACCAGTCCGGGTAGACCACAAAATCAGAGGCCGTCAAGCTGCCGATGGTGTAGCCGTCGCCGGAGATCTTCAGGTTCACCGTCTTATCCTCGGCGCTGACGATGCTCAGTCCACGGGAGGTATAAACGGAGGAATCGTAGGTATAGTCCACCGGCACATTGTAGATGGTGTTGGTGGTGCCGGGCTGCACGATGATGGTCACGATCATCCAGGCCACAATGGCACCCAGAATGGACAGTGCCAGCCGGATGCGGCGGTCGTCCAAAAAGTTCTTTTTGTGGGGAACAGCAGGCTTTGCGCCGCTGGTATTCTTGGGTTGATTGGTCATTGCTGCTCGTCCTCCCCTTTCTGGCTGACCCACTTCATCAGGCTCTTTGCGCGGTCCTTCCAGGTGTCGGCCGTGCTCTTTTCCACCACAGGCTCCTTGGGGATCATCTCGTCGATCAGGCGGGTGTACAGGGTCTGGCGGTCAAAATGACGGATCAGCACGCCATTTTTTGCCATGGAGATGATGCCCGTCTCCTCGCTGACCACGATGGCGATGGCGTCCGAGTTTTCGGCAATGCCCAGACAGGCGCGGTGGCGGGTGCCCATGTCCTTGCCCAGATCCAGATTATTGGAAAGCGGCAGCACGCAGCCTGCGGCCTTGATGCGGCCGTTCTCGATGATGGCGGCACCGTCGTGCAGGGGGGTGCCCTCGTAGAAGATGGTGCCCAGCACTTCCAGATTCACCGCGCTGTTCACCGGGGTGCCGGTGCGCACGATCTCAGACAGGTTGGTGTGGCGTTCCAGCACGATGAGCGCACCGGTCTTGGTCTCCGAAAAGCGCTCTGCCGCGTCGCAGATGGCAATGATGGCGCTGCGCCAGGCCCCTTTCAGGCTGGGGTCGTTGTAGCGGCCTTTCACGTTGAACAGCTTTGCGGCCCACTGGTCGGTCTGGCCCATGCGCTCCAGAGCACGGCGGATCTCCGGCTGGAACAGCACCACCAGGGTGAGCAGGCCCACCTGCAGCAGCGAGTTGAGCAGCCAGGTGACCGTGCGCATGTTCAGCGTTTCGGCCACCAGATAAACCGCCATGACCAGCAGCGCGCCCTTGAACAACTGCCCGGCGCGGGTGCGGTTGACGATGCCCAGCAGCTGGTAGATCAGGAACGCAATGATGATGATATCCAGCAGGTCAACGAGCTTGAAGGTCTGAAAATTGGCAATGATCGCATTCAGTGTCATGGACGCACACTCCTGTTACCGTGTTTCGATCAGGGCGACGGCGTGGGCGGCAATGCCCAGTCCCTCGCCGGTAAAGCCCAGATGCTCTTCCGTGGTAGCCTTGACGCTCACGGCGTCCACCGGCAGGCCGAAAGCCGCCGCCAGATTGGCCCGCATGACCGGGATGTGCGGGGCCAGCTTAGGCCGCTGGCAAAGGATGGTGGCGTCGATGTTTTCCACCCGGTAACCGTGCTCCGACAGGATGCGGGCCACATGGCGGGCCAGCTCCAGGCTGTCGGCCCCGGCATAGGCGGGGTCATTGTCCGGGAAATGCTGGCCGATATCCCCCAGCGCCGCCGCACCCAGCACGGCGTCCATCACCGCGTGGGCCAGCACATCGGCGTCCGAGTGGCCCAGCAAACCCTTTTCAAAGGGGATCTCCACGCCGCCCAGGATCAGCTTGCGGCCTTCCACCAGGCGGTGCACGTCATAACCATGTCCAATGCGCATTCTCGTTTCCTCTTTCTGTACCGGGCGGGGCAGGTCCTCCCGCGTGGTGATCTTCAGGTTGGCGTAGTCACCCTGGGTGAGCTGCACCGAGCGGCCAGTGAGCTCGAACAGGCTGCAGTCATCGGTGACCAGCCGGGCTTTTTCGGCGTCCAGTTCCTGCAGGGCGGCCAGATACTGCGTCCGGTCAAAGCACTGGGGCGTCTGCACCGCATACAGGGTACTGCGGTCCGGGGTGCTGTGCACAAGGCAGGCTTCCGGCACCGTTTTGCCGTCACCGGGCACGGCCTGCTTGATGGTGTCCTTGACCGGCACTGCCGGGGCGGCAGCTCCGCAGCGGGCAGCGGCTTCCAGCACCGCCGCGATGACGGCCGAGCTCACAAAGGGCCGGGCTGCGTCGTGCACAGCCACCAGCTCCCCGTGGGCTGCCAGCACGCCACTCTTGGCGCTCTCGGCGCGGGTGGCACCACCGGCCACGATCTGCACCGGCTTGGTGCAGCCGACGGCCTGCTGCTCCACGAAAGCACGGTTTTTGCCCGCCACCAGCACGATCTCGCCGATCTGCGGGCACTGGTCAAAAGCGCGGATGCTGCGGTGCAGCACCGTTTCGCCGCCCAGGTCAAAGCTGAGCTTGTCGAACCCCATCCGGGTGGAAGAACCTGCCGCCACCAGCACGGCCGAAATCGTTTTTTGCAATCTGCACACCTGCCCCTGCTGCCGCCGCGCCGGTGTTTCCGGCTGCGGCTGGCTATAATAAGTCATCTTTTATTATAGCGTATCGGCCCGCAAACTGCAACCGGTTCCGCCCAGCAAAAAAGCCCTTTTGCACCGCCGGGCAGGCGGGTGCAAAAGGGCTTTGGGACCTTATTTCAGTGCGGTTTATGCCAGGATGGGCTCAATGGCAGCAGCCAGGGCATCCTTCTGGGCCTGGGCCTCGGCCAGATCCTTGCCCAGGGTGGTGAAGTAGGTCTTGATCTTCGGCTCGGTGCCGGAGGGACGGACCACCACAGTCGCACCGTTCTCCAGTGCGTAGATCAGCACGTTGGCAGCCGGCAGGCCGGTCTCCTCGGGCTTCTTGTAGTCGGTGACCTTGACCACCTTGTGGC
>OLZW01001998.1_pt1 | contig 13951 bp, 12 predicted proteins | sample 1674281 | NCBI WGS metagenome assembly OLZW01 (sample SAMEA103958157, study PRJEB25191) | human gut metagenome | biome: human-associated habitat [ENVO:00009003]; feature: intestine environment [ENVO:2100002]; material: feces | place: Germany | collected 2013/2015
CCACATGGTTTCAGAAAAGAAGCCCTTTACCCCTACTGACTATGAGGAATTGATGAACCCTCAGAATCATGTAGAGCGTGTTGTCCTGAATGAGAACAATGTGTTTGCTTACCTTGAAAGCCTTGGTTACGATAGCTCTAAGTTAGTGAAACGCAACGATAACTAACATTTTTTCTGATTTCTATACTTGCAAAAACGGGGTTTTATGAACCCTTATACAAGTGCGCCCTAAAATCTACTTTATTTTTCACTCTTTTCTCTCCTTTTCTTTCTGTACATTGTTACTTAGTTACAATCACGAAGTTAATTTTGGGTACAAAAAAAGTGTTTTTATATTTTTGCGTCTTTGCAATGTATAAAAATCGTGCAGCAATCCATTTACTTACATGCGCCTTTGCATCTTCATAAAAACACTTAGTTGTTTAACTTGACTCCAGTATAGCAATCTGTTGTCCTATTGTCAATTATTTTGTCGTATTTTATATTATTTTGGTGGTATTATACCAATATCTGACAGTGAAATTGGTATAAATCACCATCGTTCAAGGATTATTTATTCTTGTTTGGTATTATTTGGCTATAATCTGTACAAACAATAAATCCTCTAAACCTTATAGTTGGTTCAGAGGACTTATGTTGTTATCATATCTGTTTCTTCACATGAACCTGTAACTGATTGTACGGGATTTCAATTCCGTTTGCATCAAATGCTTCTTTGATCAGTTCATTAAGCCGCCACCTGGCAGGCCAGTATTTCTCCGTAGCCACCCACACACGCAGGCCCATGACCACTGCGCTCTCTCCAAGCTCATCTACAAACACCACCATTCCCTGGTCGTCTTTCGTATCTTCATCATTATGAAGGATTTCTTCTAGGATTGCTTTTGCTTTCTTAATGTCTGAATCATAAGAAATTCCTACTTTGATCTCCAGCTTACGAAGATCTCTGGCAGTTACATTTGTAATAATGCTGCCGGACAGCGTTCCATTTGGGATTACAATGTGTTTGTTATCTATGGAAATCAGAGTTGTATAACAGATTTCTATTTTGTATACAGTTCCTTCGCACCCATTCTGCTGTGCGATAATGATATAATCCCCCACCTGAAATGGTTTGAAGATCAGAAGCATGATCCCGCCTGCGATATTTGCAAGGCCGCCCTGCAATGCAAGACCTACCGTTACACCGGCAGTACCAAGCAGTGCTGCAATAGAAGATTCCTTTACACCAAAATGAGTGGCAATGCTAAATACCAGCAAAATGTAAAGTACAATTCTCAACAGCGACCCTATAAACTGGATCACACCTTTGTCTACAGACGCACGCTCCATGGACTTCTTTATGAAAGAAACAAACCACTGGATCACTTTGCGCCCGCCCACAAATACCAGCAATGCCATTACTACTTTCAGCCCCAGTTTCGTCAAAGCCGGAAGATAGTCTGAAAAATACTGCTTATAGCTGTAATATAAACTTTTTGCCTCCTGAATTTCCTGTTCCAATATTTTCCACCTGCTCTCTTATATTTTTGTCATGTATTATTTTTCTGCCCTTCTTTCATTTAACAGGCAGCTTTTCATATAATATCAGGGTTAAAAGATATCTTTCCCCTGACTTGATATCTACGAATTACTCCGCTGCTTTGCAGATCCCGCAATTCTCATATAAGAGTAGCATAACATACCTCATTCTCTGTAACAATCAATTTTATTCGGGCAAAAAAAGAAAGCGGACAATATATCCGCTTTACTGACACAGGATTTCACGCTCTGATGAGCTAAAATCAATATGCATTATTTATAAGGATTGCTATAAGCGCAGAATAATCCCCTCATTTCACAAAAACAGAAAATAAATAATTAGTTGAATAATCAGTATCGCCGGAACTCCTGTCTTAAATTTCGGCTTTCTTGTTTTATGATGAAATACCTTCATACCGGCCAGAGCTCCCACCGACCCTCCGATCACCGCCAGAAATATCAGCTGCGCTTCCGGTATGCGCCACTGTCCGGCTTTTGCCCTGCTTTTATCCAAGCCATAGATAAAAAATGTGACTACATTAATGATAATCACATAAATATATAGAAGATTTGTAGATGTCATCTGCACCTGTGAATTCCTTTCTTTAATCTTAACATGCCAGACCTGCGATCACTGATTCAAAATCCTCATCATAACCATCATATTTAAGTTCCAGAGGTTCTTCCACATCAAGGCTTAATACTCCGAGAATAGATTTGGCATCAATAAAAATTTTTCCTTTAGATACAATGTCAATATCAAATGGACATCTGACTGCCGCACAGACCAGTTTCTTTGCTGCCTCTACGTCATTAATCTTAATTGTCTTATTTGCTGTTGTCATATTCGGTAATCTCCCTTCCCTTTTGGTCTCCGTCCTATTGTCAGGACTTTTATATTGATTTTTTGACCCAGTCGTATTATACTGATTCACACATTGATATACAAACGTTATTTTTCTATATCAGATATTCTATTTTTATATAGCATAAGGAGCCGACTGTATCATGATTCTTGATTATTATCGTATTTTTTACTATGTTGCCCAGTATAAGAGTTTTTCCAAAGCAGCCGACGTTATGGGAAACAATCAGCCTAACATTACCCGGTGTATGAATATTCTGGAGAATGAGCTGGGATGTAAACTTTTTATCCGTTCCAATCGCGGAGTACAGCTGACCATTGAAGGAGAAAGACTTTTTGAACATGTATCAATTGCAATAGAACAGCTTGTATCAGGAGAAAATGAACTTCTCAAAGATAAAGGTCTGGAAAGCGGACTTGTAAATATTGGCGCCAGTGAGATCGCACTGCGTTTATTCCTGCTGAACGAACTGGAAGTCTTTCATCACCGTTATCCACATGTAAAGCTGAGAATCTCTAATCATTCCACACCACAGGCAGTTCAGGCACTGGAAAACGGTCTGGTAGACTTTGCAGTAGTTACCACACCTGTCGCTCTGAAAAAACCACTTCAGAGAATTCCCCTCTATTCTTTCCGCGAGATCCTTATAGGTGGAGAGGAATATGCGGAAACAGCTTCCAACAAACACTGTCTTCAGGATCTGCAGGATATCCCTCTGATCGGGATTGCTCCCGGAAGCAGTACAAGAGAATTATATACACAGTATTTTATGCGCCATAACCTTCCCTTCTCACCTGATATGGAAGTGGCAACTACTGACCAGATTTTCCCTATGGTGCAGCACAACCTGGGAATCGGATTCTTCCCTGAAGAGCTTGCTGCTGAACATATTGCTCAGGGGAAAATCGTCCAGATTCCCATTGAAGAGCCTCTTCCTGAACGAAAGATCTGTCTGATCCGCAATGTAAAAAGGCCACAGAGCATTGCAGCACGCAGCCTTGAAGAACACCTCACATCACACCGGGAAACAGAATAACTGTTACTGCAGACAGCAGTACCCCCAAAAACAGGGATCACTCCTGCAGATATCCGGTCTGCAGTGGCAATCCCTGTTTTATTGATGTTATTTATTTAATCCTTTCATGGATAAGCTGATACGTTTTTTCTTCATATCAACTCCGATTACTCTTACATCTACGATATCCCCTACACTCACCGCTTCCAGAGGATGTTTGATAAATCTCTCTGTCATCTCGGAAATGTGCACCAGACCGTCCTGATGTACACCGATATCTACAAATGCACCGAAATCAATAACATTACGGACAGTTCCCTTCAGCACCATTCCTTCTTTCAGATCTTTCATTTCAAGAACGTCTGAACGAAGGATCGGTTTCGGCATGTCATCACGAGGATCACGGGCCGGTTTCTCCAGTTCCTTTACAATATCACGAAGTGTGATCTCACCGATTCCCAGTTCTGCTGCCATCTTCTTATAGTCTTTTACCTGCAGGGAAAGTCCAAGGAGATTTCCTGCCACAACATCATTTGGCTTATATCCAAGTTTTGAAAGAAGTGCAGATGCTGCTTCATAGCTCTCAGGATGTACACTTGTTGCATCCAGAGGATTCTTTCCACCGGAAATACGCATGAAACCTGCACACTGTTCAAATGCCTTCGGTCCTAATTTCGCTACTTTGAGAAGTTCTTTTCTGTCTGTAAACTGACCGTTCTCTTCTCTGTAAGCTACGATATTTTTGGCAATTGCTTTGCTGATACCGGAAATATACTCAAGCAGAGATGCAGATGCTGTATTTAAATCTACACCAACTTTATTTACGCTGTCTTCTACAACGCCGCTTAATGCTTCATCCAGTTTCTTCTGATTCATATCATGCTGATACTGACCCACACCGATAGATTTCGGATCGATCTTAACCAGTTCTGCAAGCGGATCCTGTACACGTCTTGCAATGGAAGCCGCACTTCTCTGTCCTACATCAAAGTTCGGGAATTCCTCTGTAGCCAGTTTGCTTGCAGAATACACAGATGCTCCTGCCTCATTTGTGATAACATACTGCACCTTTTTTTCCGGGATTTCTTTGAGCATATCTACGATCACCTGCTCGGATTCACGACATGCTGTACCGTTTCCTACTGAAATAAGGGATACACCGTATTTTTCGATCATACCTTCCACTGTATCCTTGGCAGCACGGATCTTTTTCTCAGTAGTCGGAGCTGTGGGATAAACAACTGTTGTATCCAGAACTTTACCTGTTGCATCTACAACTGCCAGCTTACAGCCTGTACGGAACGCAGGATCCCATCCAAGTACGACTTTGCCTGCGATTGGAGGCTGCATCAGAAGCTGTTCCAGATTCTTGCCGAATACATGGATCGCGCCGTCTTCTGCCTTATCAGTAAGGTCACTGCGGATTTCTCGCTCGATAGCCGGTCCGATCAGACGTTTGTAACTGTCTTCTACAACTGCTTTCAGAATCGGAGTTGTATTCGGGTTGTCTTTTTTGATCACTCTCTTATTCAAATAACGAAGGATGTCTTCCTCCGGTGCATTTACTTTAACAGTGATAAATTTCTCTTTCTCACCACGGTTTAACGCAAGAATACGGTGTCCTGCCAGTTTCCTGACCGGCTCCTCGAATTCATAATACATCTCATATACAGACTGAGTTTCCGCATTCTTTGCTGTGGAAGAAATACTTCCGTTCTTTGTTGTCAGGTTACGGATGTAGATACGATAGTCTGCTTCATCGGAAATACGCTCTGCAATAATATCTTTAGCTCCGTTCAATGCTTCTGCAACATTCTTAACACCCTTTTCTTCGGAGACATACGCCCTGGCTTCCTCTTCTACCGGCTTGTCTGTCATCTGCAGAAGAATGATATCTGCCAGTGGTTCCAGCCCTTTCTCTTTGGCAATTGTCGCACGGGTACGACGTTTCGGGCGATATGGTCTGTATAAGTCCTCTACTACAACCAGTGTCTGGGCATCCAGAATCTGTTTCTTCAGTTCCTCAGTCAGCTTGCCCTGGTCTTCGATGCTCTTTAATACCTGATTCTTCTTATCTTCCAGATTTCTCAGATACGTCAGTCTCTCAAAGAGTGCACGAAGCTGCTCATCATTAAGGGAACCTGTTGCTTCTTTTCTGTATCGAGAAATGAATGGGATGGTGTTGCCTTCGTCAATTAATTTGACTGCGGCTTCTACCTGCCATTTCTCCACCTTCAATTCCTGTGTGATTACCTGAATAATATCCATTATTTGTTTCTCTCCTCTTGTTGCTTGTGTGCCAACAAGTTGATTTCTCGAACAATCTTGCGTCTAAATTTCTTATTTCCGCGTTGTCGTCGGTCGCCGTAGCCACCGCTACGCCTCCTTCCTCCGCCTTGAAATAAAAAAATTTATCCTGCAAGATTGTTTCAAGAATCAACTTGTCGGCACACTTGTCAGAATTCAGATTGATTTTTTATCATCAAAAACGCTCTTGTGATAGGGTATCAATCTGGCAGTGATTTGTCAAGTGCGGGATTTTGGCATACATATGTCAAAATCCCACAGGATAACAGCGTATAAAGAGTAAATTACCCAAAATATTCATTAAGCTGTGCAATAAATTCCTCCGGCACTTTCCGTTCAAACGGAAAGCTTTCAATATTTCCCAGTCTGTCTGCAATATAGCCGAGCAGAACTGCACTTCTCTCCAGTGACCAGTCTGACAGCAGTGCAATGGTGTCGTGACGGGTATGCATGCCAAACCCATCTCTGTTCAGCGTCATTGCAGGGATTCCTTTCCATGCAAAAGTATTGGAATCACTTCCCCATATCTGGTTCTTCGTTGACATTCCGATACCAATTTCATGAGCCATATATGTGAGTATACTGCAGACAGACGCATCACCGGTGATCCCTGCCACAGTTCCGCCTACAAGCTGTCCGGCAAGATCTACATTCATGTTAAAACGATGTGCCGAAAGTTCATTTTCATGAATTTTGATATAATTCTGACTTCCCAGCAGACCTTTCTCTTCTGCTCCAAACCATATGAATTCCATTGTTCTGCGTGGTCTGTGTGCATGGAAATATCTGCACAGTTCCATAATGATCGCTGCTCCGGACATATTATCATACGCCCCCGGTCCCTCCGGAACAGAATCATAATGTGCAGTAAGAGTCAGGATCTCCTCTGCTTTATCTGTTCCTTTGATTCGTGCCACTACATTTCGGGATGTACGTGTCACTGTCTCCTGTTCTACGGACAGGCAAGCCTTAGCTGCCCCTCTTGTCACTAGTTCGACAGCATCTTTATAATGAATGCTTACACCCGGAATTCTGTTATCGTAATTTGCCGCTTCTATCCCGGCTGCTTTTTTCCCTTCACCTGGCAGATTCTTCGGTAAGCTGTATGCACGCGGTGTCAAATCTACGCCCTCGTCCAATGGGGAACCGGCAATACTGATAAAACCGGCTACACCTGCTTTCACCAGTTTCTGGTACAGTTCCTTTCTTACCGGGTCATTTACCATAACAATTTTTCCTCTGGCATTTGCGAGGCTGATCTCATCAGCATTCTCCACATACAAAAAAGATTCATTCCGTCCATTCTCATCTGTATTGGCACATCTTCCATATCCGGTTACGATGTATTCTTTTGCATATGGTTCCGTTATCGTAAGCTTCGCCTTTTTTACCTGAAAAGTTTCAAAACAAAACTCTTCCAGATGGTTCTCCACACCAAAACTATTCAATGTTTCCTGAATAATCGTTGCTGCTTTTTCCTCTCCTACAGTTCCTGCCTCTCTGATATAATCAAACTCCGCCAGAAACTCCATCTGACGTTTTCCACTGATTTCATTTGTGTTCATAATTGTAAAAACCTTCCTCAAATATATTTATGCTACCAGCAATTATTCCTATTATACCATTTACGTATAAGCTTTTTCCACCATTATAAATGAGAAAATTCAGTAAAACCAAATTAATAAAAATAAAAAAGACCTTTATCAACATTTTTACATTGTGTCAGTTAAAGGTCTTTCATATTATGATTTTATTTCAAGCTATTGAAGTATTCATCCCATGGTTTTGGTTCGTTATCTTCTTCCTCTTCCGGAATTGTCTGACTCTGCAGGCTGTCCTGTACTTCTTTACTCTCTGAAGAATCATATGGGTTATCCTGTGTCGTTCTATTATTTTCCACAGAACCATACAAACTATCCTGGGTATTCTCACTTGCTGCATTATTCTGCACTTCTTTGTTCTCATCCGAAGCCACTGATGAATCACCTGTCACACGCCAAAACTGCTGCGGATGCGTCTGATCTTCCTGTGGCTGTTCACTCTGTGAATAGCTGTCAAACATAGGATTCACATAGTCTCGTGCCACACGTTCTTCTTCCTCTTTCTGCACTTTAAGCTCCCCTGTCAGATCACGATAGAACATTACTTCTGTCATGGCCATATATGGAAATATCCACAAGAGTGCAATATAGAATGTAAAAACAGAAAGAAACATCAATGGGATAAAGCTTATCTTCAGCATCAGATATCTTCCGAAGTTTCCATGCATCATCTCCAGACTCTCTTTCATAGCCTCTGTACTTTTCAATTCCGGCTTATCTGACAGAATATAATAAGTCATCTCCAGAGGAATGACCAGAATCTGATAAACAATCATTCCAACGATCATCAGAACAACACCTGTATACAGCCAGGTGATCAGCACCTCCACAGAAGCATCTTCACCCGGAAGATTCGCATTACTGTAAATCGTATAGGGCAGCATGGTAAGCAGATTCAGTACTGCCATAAAAAATCCGGCAACGATCACTCTGTCCGGGTGATGTCTGAAAAAATAAAACAGATCATTTAATGAATATGCTTTCCCTCTGGCAATATTCAGATACATATAATTCATACCTGCCGCTACCACATTGATCAGCAGAGTCAGAATAAATGTAAATGCATACGACAACACAATGTCAATTGTTTCCTCTCCCGGAAATAAAGCCGAGGATATCATGCTGCTGATCAGAGCCAGTGCCTGAACTGCAACAAATGCCAGAATCAGTATCCCATATTTTCCTGACATGGCCTGCTTCGCATAGTTTTTTAATTCACGTCTCGATGTCATGTAATTCTCCTAAATCAGTCTGCCAGACCAAAGGCATCATGTACTGCATTCATTGCGCGCACGCCGTCCTTTTCATTGATCAGAACTGTCACACGAATCTCGGATGTAGAAATCATGTTGATGTTTACGCCCTCATTATAGAGGCTCTCAAACATCTTTGCAGCTACTCCGGGATTACTCATCATTCCTGCACCTACGATGGAAAGCTTCGCAATATTTCTCTCAGAATGAAGCTCTGCAAATCCAAGTCTTGCCTGATTTGCATCCAGAACTGCAACTGCATCATCCAGATCATTTCCATCGACTGTGAAAGAAATATCCTTTCTGCCCGCACGTCCGATAGACTGCAGGATCACATCTACATTAATATTCTTCTTCGCAAGGGTATCAAATAATTTAAAAGCTACACCCGGCTCATCCTTTAATCCGATTACCGCAATTCTCACTGCATCTGTATCCAGCGCAACACCGCTGATCAACATTCTCTCCACTGTAACTTCCTCCTTTACCACAGTTCCTTCACTGTTGTTTAAACTTGAACGTACCACAAGCGGCACGCCATATTTCTTCGCCATCTCCACAGAACGGTTGTGAAGCACACCTGCCCCGAGAGTCGCAAGGTCAAGCATTTCATCGTAAGTGATCTCTTTGAGCTTTCTTGCTTTCGGAACCTTACGCGGATCTGCTGTGTAAACACCATCTACATCTGTATAGATTTCACAGGCATCTGCATGAAGAGCAGCCGCAAGAGCAACCGCTGTTGTGTCAGAACCGCCTCTTCCAAGAGTCGTATAATCATCATACTTGTCAACTCCCTGAAAGCCGGTAACTATTACAATCTTTTTGCTGTCCAGCTCTCTTCTGATACGCTCTGTATCAATTCTTTTTAAACGTGCATTTCCATGACTGCTTGTCGTATGCATGGAAACCTGAAAAGCATTCAGGGAAACCGCAGGAACTCCCAGTTTATCCATCGCCATTGCCATCAGTGCAACAGACATCTGTTCTCCGATGGTAAAGAGCATATCCATCTCTCTTTTCGGCGGTTTCTCATTGACATCCCTTGCCATAGTGATCAGTTCATCCGTATATTTCCCCATTGCGGACAGAACGACAACCACGTCATTTCCTTTTCTGTACTCTTCTATACAGCGGTTGGCAACATTAAAGATACGTTCTTTATTTGCAACCGATGTACCGCCAAATTTCTTGACAATCAACATTGTTTTACTTCCTCCATAATAAGTTTACAGGAAAGAGAAGATTCTCATATCTTCCCTTTCCTGTTCTGTTTACAGTAATCACTGTACAAATATTTATCTGAAGTATTGTATCAGTGTCCACCTTATCAGGCACACTATATGATACACGAAATCTGTCAGTTTATCAATCTTTAACTCGAATCTTTGCAAGTACCTGATCTCCGATCTGAGCCAGTTTCTCTTCAAATGCTCCCTGTGTCATTTCATCAGTGATAAACGCACATTCCTGTGGAAGCTGTCCCAGGCTGATGATCTCAACATCACCAAATACCTTCTTCGCTTCTTCTGCTGCTTCTTTTTTAATTCTCACAAAAAATCTTCCTGTCACTTCATCCAGTGGTTTCAGTACTGCCGGAGTGCTGTTCCAGTTTGTCACAATGTTAACATGGAGATGTTTTGCGGCATCCACAATATCACCAACTACAGCACTTGCTGTAGGCAGTTTACCTGCACCGCTTCCATAGAACATGGCATCTCCAAGCATATTTCCATGTACAAATACTGCATTAAACACATCATTTACACTGTAAAGAGGGCTATTCTGGCCGAGCATAAACGGTGCTACCATTGCATAACAGGTTCCGTCTGCCAGTCTGCGGCTGGTTCCAAGAAGTTTGATGGTTCTGCCAAGCTTCGCAGCATACTCCATATCTTCAGGTGTGATCTTTGTAATTCCCTCTGTATAAATATCTTCAAAATCAAAATATCTCTCATAAGCAAGAGAGGAAAGGATTGCGATCTTACGGCATGCATCGTATCCTTCCACGTCGGCGGTAGGATCTGCCTCTGCATAACCCTTCTGCTGTGCTTCCTTTAATACAGTGTCAAATTCATAGCCTTCTGTGCTCATCTTATAAAGCATGTAGTTGGTAGTTCCGTTCAGGATACCTGTCACTTCGTCAATCTCATCTCCTGTAAGGGAAGAATTGATGACACGAATGATCGGGATTCCGCCGCCACAGCTTGCTTCAAATAAGAAGTTAATGCTCTTTTCCTTTGCAATATCCATCAGCTCGCGGCCATGCTTTGCAACCAGAGCCTTATTGGAAGTGCAGACATTTTTTCCTGCCAGAAGTGCCTTCTTTACAAAAGTATAAGCAGGCTCCACACCGCCCATAACCTCTACTACAATATCTACTTCCGGATCACTGACGATCTGTTCATAATCATGGACCAGAACCTTCTCTACCGGCTGTCCCGGAAAATCACGAAGATCCAGAACATATTTTACATGAAGTTCCTGTCCGGCACGTCTGGAAATGCTCTCTTTATTTTCATTTAATACTTCAAATACACCGCTTCCAACTGTGCCATATCCTAAAATTGCTACATTGATCATTTTCTTTTACTCCCTGCCTAATATTTTCAGATAATGAATTCCTTCATTCTGTTCAATCGTCTCTACCATTGCTTCTGCATCCCCCTCGCCCGGAAGAATGTCCACACTCAGAGTAAGTGTGGCAATCCCATTGATAGGAATACTCTGATGAATGGTGAGAATGTTTCCATGAAACCGTGCAATCGTCTGCAGGACAACCGACAAAAGCCCCGGTTCATCGTCCATCTGGATAATAAAGGTGATCGTCTTTCCCCTTGTCTCTTCATGAAATGGAAAAATATCATCTTTGTATTTGTAGAAAGAGCTTCTGCTGATTCCTGTGCGCTCTGCTGCATCCTGTACAGTGTCCACTTTGCCGGAGTCCAGAAGCTTCTTTGCCTCCACCACCTTCAGCAGGACTTCCGGAACTGCTCGTTCCCTCACTACAAAATATTTCTTTTTCTCTGTTACTGGTTTCTGCATATCAATTTACCTGTCCGTTCTTTAAAGACATTTGTTTTTACACACTGGATATATTATCACACCACACAAAAATACGCAAGAAATATATTCTGCCGAATCATTGTGTAAAATCATTATGCCTCAACACGAAAAAGGCTGTCCTGATTTCAGACAGCCTTTTTTATTCTTTTATTTCTTCAGTGCGATCCATTTCAGATATGCATTGATGAAAATATCAATTCCTCCGTCAAGTACTGCATCCACATTTCCGGTCTCCTCGTTTGTACGATGATCCTTTACCATGGTATATGGCTGCATAACATAAGAACGGATCTGATTTCCCCATCCGATATCTGTCACCTCACCGCGGATACCGGAGAGTTTTTCCTCTGCCTCCTGCTGCTTGAGAAGATACAGCTTGGCTTTCAGCATCTGCATGGCTTTATCTTTATTCATGTGCTGAGAACGTTCATTCTGACACTGTACCACGATTCCGGTAGGATAATGTGTGATACGGATGGCAGATGATGTCTTGTTGATATGCTGACCGCCGGCACCACTGCTTCGATAAGTGTCAATACGGATCTCATCGTCATTGATCTCTACATCCAGATCCTTCTTGATATCCGGCATAACATCACAGGATACAAAAGATGTCTGTCGCTTACCTGCTGCATTGAAAGGAGAAATACGCACCAGACGGTGAACTCCCTTCTCTGATTTCAGATAACCGTAAGCATTTGTTCCGTTTACCTGGAAAGTAACCGATTTGATACCTGCCTCATCGCCGTCCAGATAATCCAACACTTCCAGGGTAAATCCTTTCTTATCTGCCCAGCGGCTGTACATACGGTAAAGCATACCGCACCAGTCACAGGCCTCTGTTCCGCCTGCACCTGCATTCAGCTTAATGATAGCATTCTCACTGTCATATTCTCCGGAAAGAAGTGTCTTGATACGGATATTGTCAAAATCCTTCTGAAACTCATCCAGCATTTCCTGAATCTCAGGAATCAGTGCAGGATCGTTCTCCTCATATCCCATCTCGATCATGGTTTCCATATCTTCCATCTGTGTAACCAGATTCTGATAGGTCTCCATGTCATCTTTCATGTCTTTTAATTCTTTCATTTTCTTCTGGGAAACTTCTGCATCATCCCAGAAATCAGGCGCTTCCATTTCGCGCTCTAATTCTTCGACCTTCTGCTCTTTGTTAGCCAGGTCAAAGTGAATCCCTCACTTCCACTAATGGTTCTGTATAAGTCGCAAGAATGCTCTTGAACTGGTCTAATTCAACCACAGCTTCACCCACTTTCTTATTATAAATATTCTCTGTCGGACTCCCTGTGGATAACCGACTGAATTGCTATAGATTATAGCAGTCCTAGTAAATAATTCGTTTAAAATAATACCATATCTTTAAGCAAATTACAAACAAAGAATTACACATAAAACCTGTGTAATTTATGAGAAGAAGCTCTCTGCAACACTTATATCTGCAATATATCCCACTGTTCCTGTCATATAGATGGTTCCGTCCTCTTCCATATCGATCTGTATCATTCCGCCCGGCTGATTTACATTAATACGGGATTCCACCAGTCCCAGCTTATAGGCTGCCGCTGCCGCCGCACAGCTTCCTGTTCCGGAAGCCTTTGTATATCCGGAGCCTCTTTCCCAGATTTCAATCTCCAGATTTCCCTTGTCGACCTGACGGCAGATCTGCAGGTTCATTCTCTCCGGAAATTCATCTGCATTTTCCACATAAGGTCCCAGATTCTTTACAGCTTCTGCACTTACATTGTCTGTAAAAATAATGCAGTGTGGATTACCAACTGTCAGGCAGGTAGCCTTGTATTCTTTTCCATGGAATACGAAATTCTCCTTAATTACTTCACGAACTTCACCGGAAACAGGGATATCGCTGGAGATAAAAGATGGTTTTCCCATGTTTACTTTAAATTCCGTTGCCCGGCTGTTCAGGCATTCCACATGAATCGTGCCTGACATAGTTTCAATGTCAAATTTTTTCTCAGTAATATATCCATTATCCATCAGATATTTGGCAAAAATACGCACGCCGTTTCCACTGATGGCAGATTCACTTCCGTCTGCATTAAAAATACGCACACCCAATTTTCCATCAATTTCTACCGGTCCATAAAGCACACCGTCAGCGCCAAGCCCAAATCCTCTCTGGCAGAGAAGTGCAATCTTCTTTCCCTGAAGCTGTACCCGATTTTTCTTCGGATCAAGAATCAAATAATCGTTTCCAAGTCCCTGATATTTACTCATAATAATTGTATTTGCCATAACCATATCTCTCCTTCTGATTTATAATCCCGGATACTTCCCGCTTTTGTATCT
>OLZW01001999.1_pt1 | contig 13945 bp, 13 predicted proteins | sample 1674281 | NCBI WGS metagenome assembly OLZW01 (sample SAMEA103958157, study PRJEB25191) | human gut metagenome | biome: human-associated habitat [ENVO:00009003]; feature: intestine environment [ENVO:2100002]; material: feces | place: Germany | collected 2013/2015
ACTCGCGTTTATTGAGAATGATTCTCAATAACATGGTACAATGAAACACGCGGGAAAACAAAAACAGCCTTCGGATACGCAAGTTTTTGTTGATCGCAAGAACCGGCGTCGTCCCGGCGTGAAAAACCGGGATGGCGGGGACTGTCGGAACGTCCAAACGGAATCAAGGTCGTGGAACGGCCTCCGTGAGGCATTCCGATAATCCTTCCCGGCATAATTGAACATTCAGTAATCCAATGAATCGGAAAATTTGAATTATTGGAATTCGCCAATAGCGGCATACCTTTCGGTGGGTATGGGAAAACCCGCCGTCCTTTCGGGGATGGCGGGTTTTCTTCATTCAGATTGAGTAGCGTTTGGCGAGTTGGTCGGCCTCCAACGCGGCTATGACGCGTTCGACCGCATGGTCGGAAAGGCCGTAGCGCATTTGCAGCGCGAGGGCGCACAAGGGGCACACCTCATACCCGGATCTGGGAATACTGGTGGCGGCGTCGGAGAGCGCAGCCCTTCCGCCATGCTCGGAATACCGGGACCCGCACAGTGTCGTGTCCAGCGACTTGGTGAGGTAGATATGGAACACGCGCGGCGGCTCCGGCGTTTCGGTGGCCTCGGGCTTCGTCTTGGTCTGATTTGTCGTGTTATCGGTCATGGTCACGCCTCCAATCCGAAGAAGTCGAGCACGTCGTCCGGCTTGTGCGTCTCGAGCACGGAATGCTCCCATTCGATTCCGTCCGTCACGCGCGGCTCCGTCACCTCGATGTACGCGGATGGCTCGGTTTCACAGGTCATGACGCCATAGACGCCGTTAATCCGTCTCCCGGTGGCCTTGAGCTGGTCGTAGAGCCGTCCGTCGAGCCATGCGATGGTTGGGCGGAGTCTTTCCAGCTCCCGCTCCATACGACGGCCGTAGGCGAGTTCCTTCTTGCTGATGTTGCCGTTCATTTTGATTTCCTTTCGTTGGTTTTGTGTTTGCTACCAGAGTTCCGGCTGGATCCATTCATGCGATGGCGGTTTCGGGACGCCGTCGAGCAGTATGGACGCCTCGCAGAGGGCGCAGATGACGCATTGCGATTCGTCCGCTATCGGGCTATCGCCAACCGGGATCCGTATCCGTTCGCCACAGAGCGATTCGGCCAGTGCGCCGGGCTTGATCCTCCAGTTGGGCACGATGTGGGCGATGGTGATAGGGGTTTTCTGCCGTTGTTGCAGGGGGTGGGCTTGTTTCTTGACTTCCATTTGCTCTCCTATGGTCGATTCGTCGTATGTGGAATTCTGACCAGTGAACAGACCAGTAAAAACCGTTGATATTCCGCCATTCTTTACTGTTCCGATTAGTGGTTTGCCTATACATGTAGGGAAACCAGTAATCAGATTTGCCGGAAACGTTGGAATTCCGCCATCGTTTACTGGTCTGATTAGTGGTCAGATTGTCGTGTTCACTGGTCTGGTTCCGATTGGAAGAGGGACCATTTATAGCTTCGGCCACGCCCCGAATGGGTGTTATCGGGGGCTGTCATTATGCGGTTGCCCAGTCGTTTTCTGGCCGCGCGTAGCTGGTCCTTGGTGTATGACGGGGCGCAACCCCTCGCGTCCTCGGCTATCCGGGAGAACGACGTCGGCCCGTATTCCTCCAGATAGTCGAGCAGCCATCTGTCCGCGTCGTCCACGCCGTGACCGTCGGTTTCGACGTGCTCGGCGCGTGCGATGTTGCCGTTGATAACCTCGCTCACATTGCGTTTCGATGGCATGAAGCCCGTGATGATAGGCACTTTCATGATGTCGCCGTTCGCGTCCGTGACTTCGGCGCTGCCTAGGGAGTACGAGAACGATTGGCCTGCCGCTGTCGAATAGTTCGATTTGTCGATGGTGAGAACGCAGTCGCCTTGCTCGTCGTCCTTGGCTATGAGCAGCATGGAGCGCACGGCGTCGCGGAAGGCGTGCGACCCTGAGATTTTGTCTCCGCCGTATCCGCCGCCCTTGTTGAAGTGCGCGATGCCGACGATGGACATGTCCAGTTCGTTCGCCAGTGCAGCCAACGGGTCGAGCACGCGGCGCACGTCGTCCCTGCTGTTGGTGTTGCCGTCGATGACGGAAGTGATCGGATCCAATATCCAGAGCTTCACGTCGTTCTCGAGAAGCTGCTGCCGGATGATGGGCAGATCCTTCGGAAGACTCATTCCGGCGTCGGCCGCGCCCTCCGCGATGCCGATGAACAGCACCCTGTTGAGATCCGCGCCTGCCGCTTGGAGCCGCGCGGCCTGCATCGAGTCGCTGTCCTCGATGGCGCTGAACGCCACGTTCACGGGACGGTGGGCGTAATCGCCTTCCAGCTTGCCGCGTGTGGCCTTGGCCGCCCTTGCGATGGCGAACGTCGATTTCGACACGCCCGCGCGTCCTGAGATGACCGTGAGCACGCCGGCCGGGAGGAACAGTTTGTCCAACCAGCGCGGCCGCTCGATTTTCACATGGCTTGCTCTTACCGCAGTGGCGTGGCGGCCGGCAGGCGGCGTCATGCGTGCAGATTCCGCGATGCATGACACGCCTTCCGCCCGCGGTGCCGCGAGGTTGGCCGCCCTGACCTGTCTCTCATACTCCGCGAAACCGGCGTCCGCTATCGCGTTGGCCTTGGGGCCCGCGTCTACCGCCACGCTCACAGTTCACCTCTTCCGAGTTCATGGTTGATCCATTCCGCCAGCCGCAAGGCTTCACCCTCGGTAAGAGCGAACTCGCGTCGCGTGAGCGGGTCTGCGCCGATTCCTATGGAGATTCCGTCGCGTGATACGTCTGCGGTGATCTGTTCCAACGGCGACACCCGCACTCCCAGACGGTCGTAAGTCGGTACATGGCTTATTCTGAGGTGGCTCACAGTTCACGCCCTCCTTCCGAGATGGTCCCAGCCTGAAAGCGGCTCGAACGGCGTGCCGTCCAATGTGCGGGCGATGCCGTCGCCCATGTATTCACCGCGTGGCGGCGGTTCGATTCCGTCCGCGACGGCACGCCTGTAGTTGAGCAGTCTGCACCACGCAAGGTAAGCGCGGCGAGCATCCCGGCGAGAGCGGCCACCGTCGCCCATGCCGGTCGCTGTTCGGCCAGTCCCGCGGTTAAGACGATCGAAAGCATGGATAGCGCTGATAGTGCGGTTGCTAATGCTGGATAGCGTCTCACGGTCTTCTGGATAATCCTCCGAAAATCTTCGTAGGAGTTCGTCAGATGGCCCTTCGTTGGAGCTTTTGGGGATACGCCGGTATGATTTACCGTAGCGAACGAATTTGGAAAACCAGTGCAAGTTTGTGTCGTGCGAGTCGTGGCGGCTGCAACCGTCACGACTTTTTCATTTCCCATGTTCATGCGGCCACCTCGGATCCCGTCAGCCATGCATCCAGATCGGAACGCTTGTATAGAACCTTCCGGGGGCTGGGCTTGTACATTTTCGGTCCCTTGTGCTGGTAAGCGAATGAAGCCAATGTTCCCGTCGTGGTCCGCGCGTATTCCGCGGCCTCCTTGCGGGTCAGCCACTCGTCTTGTGGTTGTGCGTTCATTTCTATTCACCTTTCGTTGTTAATATTTTTAACTGTGTTGCTATCATTGATATCACACGTTGTTAAAAAACTCAACAACGTCGAATGCACCTGAGTGTCGCACGTTGTTATAAAATTTAAAAACATGAAGATGAATGAAGTGATCGGCAGTTTCCTGAAGGGGTACAGGAAGGTGCACGGATACACCCTTGAGCAGATAGCTTCGGCTTCGCACCGCTACGAGACTGGATGGAGCGCTGCAACCATTCTCAGCATGGAAAAAGGCGGAAGCAAAGTCGATTCCTTGTCTAATGTTCTTTTGTTGGTGCAGACCTTGAACGATATTGCCAATAACGATGGCGATGAAGCCTATGTGAGAAGAAATCTCACCATTGGCGATGCACTCGCACTGGGGAGCGACTTCGCAAGAGGGGAATACCGTACGCTTCGCATATACGAAGATGAAGACGGGTTCAATTGTTTGTCGCCTATTGCCGGACCTGATCCCAGTCCATATCAGACAGAAGACACGTTGGTGTATCTGACCGAAAATTTCGGCGTTCAGGAAGAGGCATTATTTGATGCGTTTAACGATGTTGAGGTAAATCTTCCTGAATGGGGTGAAAGCTTTACCGAAGAGCTATCACATAGCCTTACGGCTCGAGAAGAACGTTCCGAACGGTTAGGTGGGGTCATTGCAGCTCATTATGGGAAAGATTATTGGGACCTTGTTGGAGAGGTGCTTAACGATGGCTGCAACTCCACGATGTCCGAAAAACGAGCGACTGAAAAATTGGGAATGGATAATTCTCTTTACTTCAATGTCATATGCCTAGCAAAATACGGGCGTCGATTGAATGAAGAGGTTGCTGCACGTGTGGGTAAGGACGCTAACCAGCAGAAGCGTGGGCGTATGACGCGCAAGATAGTGGAGGAAGTAAGAGAGACTCTAGGAAAGGCCGATCATGGTGAGCTATGAGCGGTATACGCTGAAAAGCGGTGACAGGTGGCGAGTCTGGTATTACGATCCCGGGCATAAGCGGCGGAACAAGAGCGGGTTCAAAACCAAGCGGGATGCCGGAGACTGGGCTGCACGGAACATCACCACGGCCATAAACGACGGTTCATATGTGGATCCGCAAAGTGGCCGCGTCCGTATCGGCGTATTGGGCGAGGAATGGATAGCAGCGCACCAGAACGTGTGGAAACCCTCGCACGCATATTCCATGAAGTCGTCATGGAGAACCCACGTCGCTCCGAAGTGGGGAAAGCGTGCCCTAGGCGACGTGCGCCATAGCGAAGTGCAAAGCTGGATTAACGATCTAAGCTCCCGGCGTTCCGCGTCCGTCGTGAAAAGAGCGTTCAGCATCCTCAACGGCATCTACGAGACGGCTAGGGATGATGGACGCATAAGCCGCCTGCCGGTGACGAATATCAAACTGCCCAAAAAACAACGCAAGAAGCGCGTATACCTGACTCCCGAGCAATTATCCAAGCTTGCGGATTACTCGGGCCCTCACAGACCACTGATACTCGTTCTTGGCCTATGCGGGCTACGCTGGGGAGAAGCCACTGCACTTACCGCTTCGGATGTCGATTTCCGCATGAACAGGCTGCATATCACGAAAAGCGTTTCACAAGTCGGCGGCAAATTCGAGGTAAGCGCCCCGAAGACATGGAAGAACAGGGACGTGCCGATGTTCAAGCCCGTGGCGGATGCACTACGCGAGGTGATAAAGGGCAAACAACCGGACGATCTGCTGTTTCCGTCCACGAAGGGCGGATACATGCCACCGCAAGGGAAAAGACACAACAACTGGTATGGACGTGCGCTCGAAGAGTCCGGCGTACCCTTGCTGACCTGCCATGACCTGCGCCATACCGCGGCGTCAATCGCCGTCCACTCAGGCGCAAACGTCAAAGTCGTGCAAAGGATGCTCGGCCATTCGTCGGCGGCCATGACCTTGGACATTTACGCGGATCTTTTCAGTGAGGATCTGGACACGCTCACTCTCAACGTGGACGCTGCCATAGCCGACGTATTCAACAAAGATGAATAAAAATTAGCATATTTTTTAGCATATTTCGCATGTCTCAGCATATAAGAAAAGGCTCTGAAACGTTGGTATTTCAACGATTCAGAGCCTTTAGCACTCTGCGGAGTCAGAGGGATTCGAACCCTCGAGCCGCTAAAAACGACTAACACCTTAGCAGGGTGCCCCTATCGGCCACTCAGGCATGACTCCACTGTTTTACCGTTTTCACGGCGCAACAGCATGCAACTATACCATCCATTTGCGGGCAAAACACCATATCTCGAAAAAAAGATGAAAGAACGTTGAAATATCGGGAAAAATCTGTGCTGCATGCATGTGCGTGCCTTATGGAATCGCAACTGTCGACACGCCGTTTTCGTAAGATAAACTGCGATATTCGAACATTTGTTTCAAAGGAACGTGAAAAAACAGCTATTATAGAATCATGAGTACCGCACCGAGAATCGCAGCAGCCAAACGTGACTGGGGCCATGACGAGGCTGGGTGCACGGTGCTGCATATCGACATGGATGCTTTCTATGCGTCTTTGGAAGTGGCCCGGCACCCGGAATACCGCGACAGGCCGGTGATCATCGGCGTGGGCAATCGTTCGGTGGTGTCCGCGGCCAGCTACGAGGCACGGCAATACGGCATCAACTCGGCCATGGCAAGTTCCAGGGCGCAAAAGCTATGCCCGAACGGCATTTTCCTTCCGGTCGACATGAGTTACTATCGCGCGATGTCGCATCGCATTTTCAAGGAAGTGCTCAGTCGGATTACCGACCGCATCGAACAGGTATCGGTTGACGAATGCTATATGGACGTTTCCGGAGCGTTGCTGCGGTGGGGCAGTCCCAGTGCCATTGGAGCGTGGATACGTGAACAGGTGGCCTTGCGCTACAACATCACCTGTTCCGTCGGCATCGCGGCGAACAAGCTGGTCGCCAAAATGGCATCCACCAATGCCAAGCCTAACGGCATGTTGATGATTCCCGTGGCGCGGCATGCGCAATTCGTGCAGATGATGCCATTGCGTGGCATTCCCGGCATCGGACCTTCTCTGGAAAAGCGTCTGAACGCGTGGGGCATCGACTCGGTCGCCGACCTTGCACGCATGAGTCTCGAATCTCTGGAGCGGGCCACCGGATCTGCTATCTCCGCACACGGCCTGTATCAGGCGGCCCGAGGCCTGGACGATAGGCCCGTCGTGCCATACACGCAGGAAAAATCGATTGGTGCGGAACGCACCTTCGAAGCAGACACACAAGACATGCGACAGGTGTGTTCTATGCTTCGCTGGTGTTGCGATGACGTGGCTACGTCGTTGCGTAAGCGTGGTTTCCTCGCACGCAAGGTCATGGTCAAACTCCGATTTCCGGACTTGAGTTATGCGACGAAAGGGCGCACGCTGGACTGCCCTACGGACGCGGCGAGCGTGCTTTACCCGCAATGCGTAGACCTGCTGCTCGCCATGATGGGCATGGTTCCGGAGTCCGTGCATGCCATTTCCCTTGCTCGACCCGTGCGTTTGGCTGGAATGAGCGCCAGTGGACTTGTGCTTGCCGAAGAGACTGCGATCCAGCCCTCACTGGATGATCTGCTGGAAGAAAACGAAGCCGAACGGCATGCGGCGGTTCAGGCAAAACCTGCGCAAATGCAGACCCACGCAAAACGTTTGCGTGGTGCGGAAGCGGCACTGGATGCGGTGCGTCAAAAATACGGCAACGACATCGCCAGTTTCGGAGTGTAGAAACCGTGGTGCGTCCGTTATTCTTGAATTGAAGAGTTGAGAAGGTTTCAGAGGAAGGCGGGGTGCCATGAAATACAGAAAAGAGGCAGTGCACGCAACCAACACGGAAGTGCTTGCAGCCGGCCGACGCAGGCTCGCGTTCGCGGCGTTGGCCGTGCTTGCCGTCGTGCTTGTTGCGGGAATATGGCTGCTGGTGCATAGCCTTCAATCAAAGCAGAGTGATGCCGATACGAAGCCGGCAACAACGGTGAGCGAGCCAAAAACGGTTGAAAAGAAACAAGTGACCGAACCTGCGGAGCATCATGGCAATTCCCCGGATTGTCCCGATACCGATTGCATCGCCATGCTTGTCAACGGTGATCTGCTGTTCCATGAGGGATTGTGGAACCAGTATGCCAGCGCCAACACCGCGGCCACCGACGGCACCGCATTCGATTTCACCGGTCTGTTCGAGCCGATGCGCAAATACATCGAAGCTTCCGACATCGCCGTATGTGAATTCGAAACACCTATCGCACAACGTGGCGGTCCATATTCCGCCTATCCGATTTTCAATATTCCTCCAGAAGTGGCCGATGCCGCGAAAAATGTGGGATATCATGCCTGCACTCATGCTTCGAATCATTCTTGGGATCAAGGTGCCGACGGCATCGCACGTTTGTGGGACACGCTTGAACAGGACGGCATAGCGCAAACCGGTTCCTATAAAACCGAAAAGGATTCGTATGAGCCGTTGGTCATCGATTCGCCGACGGGCGGCGGCAAAATCGGACTCGTTGCGGGAACCGTATCGTTGAATGCGCAAACGCCTGACTACGACTGGCGTGTGGATCGCCTTCGCGAATCCGGAGATCCGAACCATCAGGCCGATATAGACAAGGCCGTGGCCAAGGCGAAGGCCGCTCGAGAACAAGGTGCCGACGTGGTGGCCATGGCCATGCATTCCGTGCAGGAATACTTGGACTACGCCGATTCCTGGCAGCAGGATGAAGCGCACGAGCTAGCTGATACGGGCGCATTTGATGTGATCTATGGTGCCGGTTGCCATTGTGCGCAGCCGATCGAGAACTATAACGGCACTTGGATCATCTACGGTTTGGGTAATGCCGTAACCGAATCGGCCAATACGGCAGACACCATCGTAAACAACCAAGGTGTGACCGCGCGCATTCAATTCGCAGGCAAAAAAGGCGTGGCAGGCTCGTGGCGCGTCAACCGTATCGACTGGGTGCCCAGCGCCAATGTGACGCAAGGCAAATACCAATGGTGTTCGCTGGCAAGCGACCATCCGGACGGCCCCTGCTGGGATGAAACGCAAGACGCGAATGTGCGCCAACGCATCTGGGACGTGCTCTATTCCATGGGCGCCGACCAAAACGTGGTCAAGGAATGGAATATAACCGCAGAGCGGGCGAGTTCATCTGGCGAGTAGTTTTCCATGGCACAATATGCCTCGTACCGTTGGTTGAAAACGCGGAAGAACCGCTTGAACACACAGTGTGAGGTGAAAGACATGGATGAAATCTACGAAACCCAGCCGGAACGTACCGATCTGCCGCTGGTGGTTGTGCCCGTCATCATCGAATCGATGATTGAATCGTTCGAAAAGAACTTCGAGCTGTTCAAAGACATTGCCCGCGTACGCATGTACAAGGATTTCACGCTCGATGAAGACACCATCGTCGCGCGTTGCGCCGAAGCCGACGCCATCATAGTGATCGGATTCCACTGCGCCGACTCGATCCTCGACCGTCTGAACGCCAAATGCTACGCTTTCGGCGGCACCGGCGTGGCCAGCTACATCGATCTAGCCAAAGCCAAGGAACGCGGCATCCGCGTATGCAACGTGGTGCACTACGGCGACCATGCCGTAGCCGAACACACCATCGCATTGCTCATGGAACTCGCCAGGCAGGTCGGCAAACTCGACAGACAAGTCAAAGAAGGCAATTGGGATGGTGTCGACGGCTATGAACTGTACGGTAAGAAGCTTGGCATCATCGGTCTTGGCGGCATTGGCCAAACCGTGGCGCGTATCGCCGGAACTCTCGGCATGAACGTGTCCGCATGGAACTCCCACGTTCCCGAGCAGGTGCTCACCGACCTGAACGTCACTCCGGTTGACGATATGAACGAACTGATTGCCGGATCCGACGTGGTGTCCATCCACTTGCCGTTGCTGGACTCCACAAAAGGCATTGTCACCGCGCAAAATCTTGAGGCTCTGAAACCGGGAACCATGTTCATCAACACGGCCCGCGCGGAAATCATCGAGTCAGGCGCGTTGCTCTCCAGACTCCAGCGCGGCGACATTCCTGCGGCGCTTGACGTGTTCGACCATGAGCCGCTCACTGTCGACGATCCGCTGTGCTCGATTCCAGGCATAATCCTCACCCCACACACCGCCTGGCGTACCGACGGCGCATATGTGGGCATCACCAAGCAGGTTGTTCAATCGGTTGCGGCTTACTTTAAGGGCGAGGATTTCAACGTCGTCGTGTGAGCGATCGCACGAAGCGGTATAAGAAAAACATACGGACGGTCGGCGTGATTGGGTAGGTTGAAAGACATGCAGACCATACTCGATTCCGCCGATCAGCCCGCGCATGATGCGTTCGTCGAGAAGAAATCGGAATTCATCGGCGACGCCTGCCATATCGATTCCTTGGATGAGGCGCTCGCGTTTGTGCAGATGATTCGTGATCAGCATCCGAAAGCCCGTCATGTTGCCTATGCTGCGGTGTGCGGTGGCTCCGACGGCCGTTTGGCCGAGCGTATGAGCGATGATGGCGAGCCGTCGGGCACGGCTGGCAAGCCGATTCTCGACGTGCTACGCGCCAACGAGATGACGGATTGCGTGGTTGCCGTCACCCGGTATTTCGGTGGGATCCTATTGGGTTCCGGCGGTCTGATTCGTGCATATTCCACGGGTGCGTCCATCGCCGTCAAAGCGGCGACCAAAGCGAAAATCGTACCGTGTAGCGAATATCAGGTAACGCTCGACTACTCACAATTGGGCAGTTTTCAGAATCTTCTCGCCTCGGTGCAGGGTGAGCAGGCGGACGCGCAGTACACCGATCGCATCGTATTGGCGGTTGTCGTGCCACAGGAGCAATCGCAGCAATTCGAATCGCGTGTGGTCGAAACGTTCAATGCAACCGTGACTCCGCAGAAAACGGGAACTTCCAATCGTCCGGTGAAAATGTGAATCCCGGAAGACAATGACGTAAGGTGGAAAACTATGACCGATGCTGAAATCAAGCAAGACGGCAATGCCGAGAACGAATCCGCACAATCGCAAGGCCAGGAGATTCCTTCGGATTTCGAGCCTCTGACCGCGACTTACGAGCGTTTGCGGCATTCCGCGGATGCCGCTGAACTGAGTGAATTCGCGCGCCGGCCATTGCCTGACCGTTCCGAACAGGCTGCGTTCTCGCGAGCCACGGCACTGCTGGAGGCTGTCGCAGGCAATGCGCATACGCCGTTGGAAGATCGTGTTTTCCTCGCGGAAACCATGCCGTTTCCGAATATTCTCGTCAAACTGTCCACCGACGAATCCGTTGAGGTGCGCAAAGCCGTTGCCAGCAATTCCAATGATAAGAATTGGCTGGTGGGGCGTCTCACCAAGGATGCGTCCCCCGAAGTGCGCGATGTCGCATTGCGTAATAAGCGGACATCTTGGAAGATGAGGCTCGAAGGCGCGCAGGATCCGGATATGGATTCGCAAACCCTTGATTTTTTGGGATCCTTGGGAACCGAGATCGAACCGAACGCTCCGGCGGTGCTCGCTTCCATGGTGCGCAGGGCCGTTGCAGTGAACCCGAACACATCCGATCAGATGCTGGAAAAACTTGCGCAGGATGCGTCGGGAGAAGTAAAAAGGGCCGCTGAAAAGCGTCTTTCGGAAAAATAGTTGCATACGTTGTCATTTTTATGAGATTTTTGCGCGTGGTGCATGTGATTGGGGCATAGACTGTTGCTTATGACAGAACAGACCGAAAATGCAACGCGTCTAGCCCGTCCGCTCATTCGTCTGGCAAAGTTGGCGGGTGTCGCCACCAGTTATGTCGGTATGAGCCGTGACTACCACGAAATCGAAGACGATGTTCTTGTGGCGGTGCTCAAGGCACTTGGAATCGACGCTTCCAATGATGATGCGATCGAACAGTCCATCGCCACCATTCAGCGTGAACGCAACACCCGAATCGTCCCTCCGACCGTGCTGCATATTGTCGGTAAGAAGAGCAAGGTCGAGGTCCATGGCGGCGCGCTTGACGTTCCCGCAGCTTCCATCACGTTGGAAGATGGCGAGACGTATGCCGGCAAAATCGAGCATGAGGGCGGCAGCGGTGCCGCGGTCGAGGTCGATGGCGGATTTGTGTGCACGTCGTACCTGGTGCTTCCGGAAGACCTTCCCGAAGGGTATCACACCCTTGAAGTCACCGTGGGTGGCAAGACGGAGTCTGCAACCGTTATCAGTGCTCCGGAGAAGATCGAACTGCTTGACGAGATGAAGAAAGGCTCCCTGTGGGGTTGGATGAGCCAGCTCTATTCCATCCGTTCCAGCGGCTCTTGGGGAATCGGCGATTATGAGGATCTGAAGACCCTGCTCGTCGAATCCAAGAAGAAGACCGGTGCCGACTTCATGCTGATCAACCCGCTGCATGCCGCCGAGCCGGTGCCACCGATCGAGCCGTCGCCGTATCTGCCGATTTCGCGCCGTTTCATCAACTTCAGCTATATTCGTCCGGAATCCATGCCGGAATATGCCGCGCTTTCGCCGGAAGACAAGGCGAAGGTCGACGCACTGCACGAGCAGGTCGAACCCCTCAACGGCGATGCGCAGGTTTTGGACCGCGAAACGATGTGGCGCACCAAGATGCAGGCGTTGTGGATCATCTACAAAGCAGGTCTTTCCGCACAGCGTCAAGCTGAGTTCGACCAGTATCTCGCCGAAGTGGGCGATGAGATCGAATCCTATGCCACGTGGTGCCTGTGCTACGACAAGTGGGGCGCCTCCAATGGCGGCGACAACGATTGGGTGCGTAAGTACAATCGTGATTCCGAAGAGGTCGCGCAGCTTCGCACGCAGTATCCTGACACGCTCGAATTCTACCGTTGGCTCGAATGGGTCGCCACCGAGCAGCTGCATGCGGCCCAGCAGGCGGCGCGTGACGCCGGCATGAAGATTGGCATCGTCGCCGACATGGCGGTGGGTGTGCACCCGGCCGGTTCCGACGTGTGGTGGAATCCTGAGCGTTTCGCCAAGGGTGCCACGGTCGGCGCCCCGCCAGACATGTTCAACCAGCAGGGTCAGGATTGGAGCCAGCCGCCGCTGAACCCGATTGCCCTTGATCAGACTGGTTACAAGGTGTACCGAGACATGGTGCATGGCATGTTCTCCAATGCGGGCGCGGTGCGTATCGACCATATTCTCGGCTTGTTCCGCTTGTGGTGGATTCCGGAAGGCAGGAAGGCCATGGACGGCACCTACGTGCATTACGATTCTGACATTATGCTCGGCATTCTCGCGCTGGAAGCGTCTCGCGCCGGTGGCGTGGTCGTGGGCGAGGATCTTGGCGTGGTTCCGGCTTATGTATCCAAATCGCTGTCCGAGCACGGCATTCTCGGTTGCGCAGTGGAATGGTTCGAACAGTTCGACGGTGTGTTCCGTGCACCGAAGGATTGGCGTCCGTATGCGCTGGCTTCCGTCAACACGCACGATTTGCCTCCGGCGGCAGGCTACTTGGAGTATGGGCATGTCAAGCTGCGCGAGCAGTTGGGATTGTTGTCCGGTCCGGTCGAGGAATTCAAGAAGTCCGCGGAAGCCGAGCATAACGCCATGCTGAACATGCTTGTCAAGGAAGGCTATCTTGACGCTGATGTGCTGGAAGATGAGCTTGCCAACGAAAACGAGATCATCGACGCCCTGTACCGCGGTCTTAAGGGATCGCCATGCAAGCTGATGGCAGCATCCATTGTCGATGCGGTCGGTGAAAAGCGCACGCAGAACCAGCCGGGAACCTGCAACGAGTACCCGAATTGGCGTATTCCTTTGGCTGACGGCGATGGCAATGTCGTGCCTCTGGAAGAGTTGTTCGGCAATACTCGACTGCAGGAGATCGCGGCGATTATGCGCGGCTGGTCGCGTTTGGCATCAGATATTAGATATATAAAACCGGTGATATGAAACGGAACGTCCGTTTGCGTATCGCCGGTTTTTGTTGCTGTGAAAAAAGAGTTATTTTACGTTGATTTCGCTATACGATGTGTCGCAAATGTCAAGGCTGGCGATATACTAGTAGATTGTTGTGTTTCCCTACGGGGTCCTTCAAAGCGCTTTTCCCACTCGCCATCGAGGACTTTCAGGGAGCCCACGGATAATGAGACCTGAAAAACGGCATTATTCCGCGCCCAACCAACGCGTGTAATGCTGATGGATGGTCCGGAACACAATATATAGAAAAGGTACATCGTGAAAACTTTCACTCCGAAGCCAGCTGATTTGACTCACGACTGGTACGTCATCGACGCCACCGACGTGGTGCTCGGTCGTCTCGCCACTCAGGCGGCAACCCTGCTGCGTGGCAAGAACAAGCCGACCTACGCTCCGCACGCCGATTCCGGCAACCACGTGATCA
>OLZW01002004.1_pt1 | contig 13911 bp, 29 predicted proteins | sample 1674281 | NCBI WGS metagenome assembly OLZW01 (sample SAMEA103958157, study PRJEB25191) | human gut metagenome | biome: human-associated habitat [ENVO:00009003]; feature: intestine environment [ENVO:2100002]; material: feces | place: Germany | collected 2013/2015
AGACCTATTGCTATTCATATATATACTTCTTACCATATTAATAAAGATTTTGATTATGAAGTATAGTGTATTCCTCACTAGGTATTAGAAGTTAATGAAAATGAAATATCTTTCTATGAAATGATTGATTACGATACTAGTGATCCTTGGAGGCTTGATCCAGATGCAATAGATTAATATAAAAGAATATTTTCAACAATAGGTAAACAAATTGCGGGAGATTAGTGGTAATGTTCCATCACTCATGATTATCGACGCAACAGCCTAGGATCCCGCAAATCAAATTTATATTCGTAATAAAATAAAAGACTTTAACGCTCTTGGTTGGGAAGCAGAAGTGTTTAGAGCTAATAGTTCAGTAGAGTTAAGATTGATCTTAGACCATGTGAAAGATTGGGATGCTGTAATAGTCCAAATGCCAATAGCAGACGGGATTGATTTCAATTATAATCAAATACCTGTTTCTAAAGATGCAGATGGATTAAATCCAATGAGTAATATTACTCCAGCAACAGTAAGAGGAATTATAGATTATTTGGATAAATGTGGCTTTAACTACGAAGGTAAATCTGCTGTTGTTTTGGGAAGAAGCGATATTGTAGGAAAGCCAATGGCTAAAGCTCTTCTAGATAGAAATATGACCGTATCAATGTGTCACAGTAAAACAGATATAAACACAAAACTCTATTTAACAAGACAAGCGGATTTAATTATCTCTGCGGTAGGAAAATTTAGCTTAACAAGAGAAGCCTGTCCTAATGCTATTGTTATAGATGTTGGTATTCGTAGAAATGAAGCAGGAATTATTCTTGGAGACTTTGTAGAAATTGATGAAATTGCAAGTAAAAATAAGGTATGGTCAACTCCTGTCCCCGGAGGAGTAGGTCTATTAACAAGATTGGGGTTGATGAAAAATTGTTTATAGTTAGCGAAACAGGCACAAAGATAATGAAATTTTCGGAAGATTTTGACAAATATGCTGAAGATATATTGCATATTCAAAATCCCTTTAAAAAATGGTTTAGAAGGTTGGGTGAGGCCATCTCTATTAGTGATGGAACTATAACTGTGGATGTAGACACCTCAAATCAAATAGATAGAGAAACAAAAGTAAACAGAGAAGAATGGATTAAGTTAAGAGATAGGTATGTCGCAGAGAGAATACTGCGGGAACTTGGGTATGAAGTTCTATTAACCTCGTCTTATTTTGAATACTATCCTGATGCTATTCCTTGTGAAGGAGCGTCAGGGCAATGCACGATAGACTGTAGAATGAATGGGTGTAAATATGAGTAAAATGTGTCCTTGTATTGATTATTGTTATAATAGATTCGGTCGGTAGTACACACCAGACTGCGACAATACTTGCGATTATGCAATTAAAGTTAAAGAAAATAAAATTCTTAAAGAATATTTAAAGAGATTGGCGGCGGAAACAAATAGTTTACACACTTTATTTGAAGATTGGGATAATTAAATTATCCACTTCTGCCCAACCGCACGGAAGAAAGGAAACTGCAAATGAAACGAGAAGAGCTCAAACAACACGCGCAATCGCATTACGCAGACATTAAAGTGAGACTCAAGGAAGATACAGATCGCGCAATTATAAACTCTGAAATTTTTGGCCCCAATCTTCCTTTTCCGCAAAAACCGCGAGAAACCCACCATAATACCTTTTATCTTAAAGACCAAGATAGTGTATCCTGTCTATTCGGTTTAACCGATCGGAGCAAGACTGCGATCTTAAATTATGCAAGCTATAAACATCCAGGTGGTTACTTCCTTGGAGGCAGCTCTGCACAAGAAGAGGCATTGTGTCACGAAAGCAACCTTTACCCTATTCTTCTTGCTTTTGATGATACTTATTACGCATGGAATAGACAGAGACTGAATCGAGCCCTATATCTTGATAGAGCTATCTATACTCCTGATGTAGTCTTTGAAAAAGACGATAGTAGAAAATTAGCTGATGTAATTACTTGTGCTTCTCCTAATTATAGAACAGCACATACTTATCAGCAAGTTCCTCTTTCTCTAAACAATAGGATAATGGAAGAGAGAATTAATTTTATGTATCAAATTGCCGAGGCTAAAGGAGTGGAAAATTTAATCGCGGGAGCCTGGGGTTGTGGTGTTTTTATGCAAGATCCATCAACGGTCGCTACCTTGCTCGTAAACGCAGCCCGCAATTATAATATTCCAAATATTTATTTTGCAATTCCAGACCGCAATTCCCGCAATTTTAGAATTTTCTTGGAGGTTTTGGAAAAATGTTCAAGCAATTAATTATCGCAAGACGAGATTTAAATATGTCTCCAGGGAAACTTGCCGCACAAGTTTCCCATGCTTCTATTGCTTTTCTTTTGGAAAAGTTATATTGGGGAAGTAAAGAAGTTGTTAAAGAAAGAGACGGTCTTATGTATCATATAGGAATAAGCCTCGATAGAGACTTATTCCATAACTGGATAGCGGAAGCGGAGACCAAAGTAGTTTGTAGAGCGAAGAATAAGAATGATTTGCTAAAAGCTGTTGCAATGGCTAAAGAATTAGGATGGGAAGAGAATAAAGACTACTGGCTTATTTATGATGCTTGTAGGACGGAGTTAGAGCGTGAAGGCCCGGAAGGGACTTTGACGTGTATTGGATTTAGGCCAATGGAGGCGGAAGAAATTGATAAAATTGGGAAGAAGTATCAGCTTTATAATTAACATAATATTAATCGTATTGTTGTTAACTGCTTGCGGAAAGGAGAACGATCGTTATCCAAGGCTAGAGTATATTCCTACAATGTGGAGATCTGATGCGACTAATATTAAACTAGAGGATGGATATATCTTAAAAGGATATGAAATGATAGAAACTGAGGATGGATATAATTTGATTTTTAATTTTGAAGCAACCGACGATGGATAAGATTATATTGTAAATGCGGAGAGAAGAAGTGAGTTCTTCTCTCTTTTTCGTTATTGAGATTGAAAAGTCGATTTAGATTTTGAAATGGCGTGGCAGAACGATTTTACAAAAAAATTTCCAGTTTTTCCCAAAATACGCGCCCCTCTTTCACATGGTAAAGTATTGAAGTGTAGTTGGCCTCTTTCACTCGTTAAAGTACGAAAGCAAGAAAGCACGCCCCTAAAGGAATACGCGCGTAAAGGGTTTGTGCAAACTGCACAACAAGATGTTATTTATTTTGTGCAAGAGAGAGAGAAAGAAATTTCAAAAAAACTATTGACAAGTGAGCGTTTTGGTGGTAAACTGGACTTGTCCAGTAGGACAGAGACAAAAGCACGGCACTTTGAAAATTAAAAAATTTCAAAAAAGGTATTGACAAACTGCTAAAGGTTTGATACAATACAGACAGAACAAAAGAGAACCACACCACAAAAAGAAAGGGAGTCAAAAGAGTATGAAAAAGATTGATTTTACCAATGAAGATCGAGCCATTATTATGGAGTATATGGCGGCTAAGATGGCTAAGTCTGCGGCGGAGGCGGCGGAGAAAGCAGCTAAGGCTAAGGCTAAAGAGCTATTCTCCAGATTAGGTAAGGCTTTTAAGGCTACGGACAAAACAAGTTATCTATATGGCACGGTACAAATGCAGGGTAAGGCGAAAGCGGTGGTATATAAAGAAACTACCGCAAAAGGAACGGTTGACTGGAAAGCCTATGCTATGGCATTAGGTGGAACGGAAGCCGAAGCAGAGCAATTCCGCAGACCTTCCGATGTTCGTACCTCTTTTGATTGGGCGACAAAGACCCAAGAAGAAGAAATTAGAGGATAACAGTTTATAAACCCTGCCTTGCAAAACACAAGGCAAGGCAGGGTTATAATAATTAAAAGAAAGGGGCATACTATATGTATCAGTTACAAGTTTTAGCCAATGAGAAAATGCGCTATTATGAACCATCCACCCTTTCAATGGCAAGATGGAAGGTCAGTCACGAGATAGTCAATCCTAATCATTGGATTGTGGATTTATCCAGTGGAGAAATCGTAGATTAAAAAGAAGCTGACCTAACGGCTATACGGGGAGAAAGGATAAAAGACTATGAACAATTATATTAAGTGGTTCGTTGGGCCTACTTTTAGAAAGCGTGAATTTATTAAACTTTTGCGGTATAAGATGAATGTGCGTTCCGCAGAGGTAGAGGACGGCATTATCTTAGACCTGGATGCTTTTAATGCCATGCGAGTGGCCTATATGCCACACTGGGCTTATATCAATAGAAAGTTTATCAATAGCAATCTGCATACCAGAATTGCAAGCGAAGACGAATATAAGGTTGCTATGGTCGGAGATACAATCGGTACTGAATGGGTTAAAGAACAGGAGGCAAAGAAATGGAAATGAGAATTATTAAGCGGATAGGAGGCGGCATTTGTGCCGCTCTCCTACTCTGGGCAGTTCTTAGTTGGGCTGATATAGTGGCGGATAACTGTGAGCCAAACCCACAGCACAGCGAATATAATATGTTCGTTCTCATGACTAAATAATAGGAGGAAAAAAATGTATAGAGGGACTTATATCGACGCCATGGGCCGCAAGCGCAGAGAGATGGGATATTTCAGTCTTAATAAGCCCACTCTGAATAAACTCCATATACCAGTAATTGTCCAAGCAAGAGATAAGACAAGTGCGGCGAATAAAATCAATAGGAAATATAAGTTGCGTATAAGTCCCAGCAATCTGCGGGAGGTGCCGATGGGCACGGGCTATCTCATGGAAACCATGGAGCTGTAAAGGAATAATACTTGACTGGCAATCTACACAAAGATTGCCAGTCATTTTTATGCACTTTTCCATATTGACTTTTCGCCGGGCCGCCAGCGTGCGCCGCGGCCCGAATTTTTATTTATTCGGCAATTTCAACAATTATATGACCGAAAGTCTGTGCAATTCGACGAAAGTTTTTCTCCCGAAATTACTTGACATTCCTTTTGCCATGTGTTATTATATACTTGTCCAAAGGGACAGGCCACAAAAAGAATTTGAAAGGAAGTAAAAAAAATGACTTTAGATATGGTTGCTTGGTTACTTTCTCCGCTTGCAGAAGATACTATGTTCTTTGACGGGGAGGGATTTGAAATTATCAATAAGAATACCCAAGCTCATTACCATGAATTACCTGATGGTAGAATAACTCTGGGAGGAGACGTAATCGAGGTATCTAAGGAATGGGTTCTAGGACTTCAGGTAACCGGCATTGAGGCAAGAGATAACAATTTAATCATTTATGTAGATGATTAAGAAAACTTGCGGGAGTGGAGGCCACAAACCTCTACTCCCCACGATAAAAAGGAGGAATAAATATGATTGCTGTTATTAAATTTGAAAGTGCAGAAAAGTCTGTGGAGTTTGGAAACACAATTTGTAATATGGTTGGCTGGTGTTTGGGTCATCCTCTCAATTCCAATGTTACCGGCTGTGTTCGTACACTTGATTTTAATACCGGTGACAAGCAAGATAGAGCCTTATATAATTATCTGCTAAAAATTGGAGCTTTCGAGGAGGTGGAACTAAAGTGAGTATTGAGCGTTTACCGCACACATATCCTATCGGCTCCACTGTCTGGACGGATAAGGGATATGGCACAGTTCTACTTCACATTGGTAAATACCATCTGGTTTGGTTGCAGAGATTAGGGCTGGCGTAATGCCGGCCCTATTGATTTTTTCAAAAAAATATATTATAATAATTATAGAAAAATAAAAAAAGGAGTTTTTCTAATAACCTTAGAAGTGCTGAAAGCGCTTGCGGTTATTTTGGAGTTCTGTTTGAACTAGGATTCTTGCAAGAATTGTCCTATGTCTCAGTTCTGCCAGAAAATGCCTTGCGAGTGGTAAATGTTCCTTCCGATTGTTCTAAATCGGCGATTCCCGTGATGGAGTCGTTTTTCGCACGAGCCTAGGTCACTAGAATTTATTTATCAAAATGCAAGAAACTACTTTCTCAAGGAAATTAGATTCAAGTGGGCGTATCATGATTCCAGTAAGACTGCGAGAGTAGATGGGCCTTGTTTCTGGCCAAGAATACTATTTTACTACTATGGTAAAAGATGGCAGAAAATATATCTGTATCGACTGCGGATCGGTTGATTCCTCGCTTGAAGAAGCTATGAAAATTATCCAAGCAAACGGATTAAAGATTGTTGAAGATGCCGATTGACTTCTCAAAAGAAAGGAAGTTGTTGGTATGCAGAAATTAATGACCTCCTGAAATTCAGGAGGTTCTTTTTTTTTATTCGTTCGCCCGGCCGTGCACCACAGGCGCGGCCGGAATTTTTTATCAAGAGGCAATTTGCACAATTTTAGGCTCGAATTGTTGTGCAATCTGACGAAAGATTTTTTCCTAAAATCGCTTGACTTTCTGCTTTGCCTGTGGTATATTATTATCAGAAAGAGGGAGACAGAAACACCTCGAAAGAAAGGAAAGAAAAAATCATGGAAGAAAAGAAAATGATTTTGGTCACGGACGGATATGACGATAAACCTATCTGCGTAGCGTCTAATACCATCGCCGCCCGCAAGTCTGCTTTGGATTATCTGGAAAATCAATATGACGATGGAGAATGGGAGGCTATTCTGGAAGAAGATGGATATGAAAATCGTGATGACCTTTTCCATGATATGATGTTAGGTATGGAAAGTGAATGGGAGCGTTTCAATATCAACTTTGCGGAAGTTTCCTTTGCGGGGTGAGTATATGACAACTTTTACCATGATAATTCTGATTGCTTTTGTTCTATGTCTGGTATGGCAATTTGTAGCCGCTATTGAAAGAGATTGCATAGGACTTGAAATCATGTTTGCGGCGGAGATTTTAATGTTTGCGTATCTTGCAAAAACTTTGATGTAAGGGGTTGACAAATCGCCCCAACTATGGTACAATAAGACCATGGAAGGGGCGACCCCGATAAATAAAAATTAAAATTAAGAAAGGAAGTTTTGGAAATGCGTGTTAGTAAGGTTGTTCGGGAGTATATTGAAAAGGAAGTTGGAGTAAAGGCTGAAATCAAGAGGCAGGCTGTCCATGAAACCTTTTCCGCTTATGAGACAGAGTGTAAAATCATGCAGGAGAAAGTTAAGCAGGCGGTAAAAGCCCTTAACGACGAACTTCTTTCGGAGGTTAAAAACAAGGGGATGAGTTTCCGCAGATATAATGACCGGCTGGTAGAGGCTTGCCAGGATTGTATTTACCCGCTATGGAGAACGAGAAGAAAAAGGCCATGCGGGAAGTTAGCGACTGGGAGAAAAATGCCGTAACGGAAATTATTCTTACGCTTGAGTTGGGTGGTACTAAAGCTGACCTCGAACGGATGTTGAAAGAACTGGATTAAGAAGGGAGGAAGGGAGTGCAAGACTATAAATCTTGCACTCCCGCAGATAAAAATGAAAGCTACTGGAATTGTGCGCCGTATTGATGATTTGGGCCGGATAGTAATTCCAAAGGAAATCCGTAGAAACCTTCATATTAGAGAAGGCGACCCATTAGAGATTTTTCTTGAAGAAGATGGCGGCGTAGTTTTTAAGAAATATTCTATAATGGGAGAATTTTCCTCTTACGCTAAACAAATGCAAAATGCCCTTTCATCTAACAGAATCGCCGCGGCTATTTTTGACAATGATGGAATTTTATGCGGGCCGCGTTCATTTGGAATTACAAGGGTTCCCGATGACTGGATTGATATTCGCAGTTCGGCGACAAAATGGGAAAGTATGTTTATTACACCAATTCTTGTGAATGGCGACCAGGTTGGTTTTATTTGCTATAAAAATAGCAATAACGAAGAATCTGTCCATGACATGGTTAAACTTTCTGCAAGATTTCTTGCAAATATATGTGAAAGTTAAAAGAGGGCCGAAGCCCTCTTTTTTATCCCATTTTTTGAATAGGTTTCTCGGCGGCGCGCTAACGTGCGTGGCGCGCCGAATTTTCTCTTTTGTAGAAGTTGCACAATTTTCCAACCGAAATTTTGTGTATTTTGCCTCTTGTTTTCTATCCCGAAATCTGATATACTTTAATCAACCTAAAGAAAGGAAGTAAATCAAAATGAAAAAGATGCTCTGCTTTGATATGGATGGAACAATCGCTGACCTGTACGGCGTAGATGGATGGCTGAAAGATTTAATGAATGAAAACCCCTATCCATATACAGTCGCTAAACCTCTTTGCGATATGGAAGAATTGAATACCGTTCTCAATAAACTTATTGAGCAGGGCTGGGAAATTCGGGTTATCAGTTGGCTTGCAAAAGACAGTTCTAACTCATATAAAACCGCTGTCCGTGACGCAAAGCGCACTTGGCTTGCAAAATACAACTTCCCCGCACATAAAGTCCACCTTGTGGAATATGGCACAACAAAAGCAAACTGTGTGCGAAAATACTTCGAGCCGGGGGTTAGCAATTTTATTTTGATTGACGATAATAAAAGTGTGCGGGATGGTTGGCATTTAGGGGAAACAATCGAGCCACATGAAGATTTACCTACGGCCTTATGGCGACTGGTAGAGTAATCCACCAGTCAATCTTAAAATAAGAAAGGAAGTTTTGTAAATGAAGATTAGAAAGGTTAATAGGCTTATCCTCAGCGAGGAAGAGCGACAAGTATTGAAAAATGCGTCCATTCTCATTGGTCAAATTGATCAGGTTATGGCCGACCATGAAATTGATGACGATATTTCGCTTGAAGATTTGAGCTATTGGCTTGACGAGATTATCAATAAAGAATATCTTGGATATTAAGAGAGCTTCGGCCCTCTTATTTTTACTCTTTAATATCGTTTGGGCGGCTCGCTGGCGCACGCGGCTAGCCGAGTTTTTGTTTTTGTCGATGTTGCACAATTTTGGCTTGCAAATTTTGTGCAATTTGCCATCTTGTAATTATCCCGAAAGTATGGTATTATATATTTGTCAAGAGGGGAAGGCCAAGAAATCAAGAGGTCGCGAACTCTTAGAAAGTAAAGGAAGTAAATTTATATTGTGTCGTAAGTCGAGTGAGCGCCTTTGGAATAGGCCGTTCCATCGTCCAGTAGCTTGCAATAAATCGCAACGAAATTTCCTTTTCCTCTTGACACCAAGCCTTAATTGTGCTATAATAATACCATGAAGAGAAGAAAGGACTTGATAGATTATGATTGATAAGCGTAGACATTATGTGCTGGTGGTTGACACTGAAACCGCCAACACTTTAACCGAAACCGTTCCCGCTGAAATCGGGGAAGATGGGGAGATTATCACCCCCGAGCGTGTCCGTATGGATATGTCAAATGTATTGGTATATGACTGCGGCTGGGCCGTGGTAGATACCAAGGGCAATATTTACGAAACTGCAAGTTTTGTAAATCGGGACATTTTCAATGACGAGCGGGATCTCATGCGGACTGCTTATTATAATTGGAAAATTCCCCGCTATATTGAGGAACTGCGGGCCGGCACTCGTAAAATGGCTACCACTTATGAAATCCGCCAAGCTATGCTCAATACCATTGAGCGATACGGCATTAAGGAAGTTGCGGCTTATAATGCCAGATTTGACGATAATGCCTTGAGAGTTACACAGCGTTATGTGACCTACTCCAAGTGGCGTTATTGGTTCCCGTTTGACAGCGTGGAGATTTGGGATATTATGAAGATGACACAGGATGTTATCTGCAATATGCCCACTTATAAGAAATTCTGTCAGGAAAACGGATATGTCCAGGCTAATGGTGTCCCCCGCAAGACTGCGGAAATCGTGTGGCGGTTTATCTCTGGCAATACCGATTTTGAAGAAAGTCATACGGGGCTTGAGGATGTTCTGATTGAGGCGGAAATCATGTGGTATTGTATGCGTCAGCATAAGCCCATGAGAAAGGCCCTGTATGAGAATAAAAGAGAGTTTCCGCCTATGACAGATTTTCAGCGTCAACTTTCCGCAAGTTTGAAAAATAATCCGACAATTCGGGTAGGGGCTTAAAGCCCCGCCCGATAGAAAGGAAAAGAAATGTTTTCAAGACAGTTTACCACTAACCATCTTGACCCCGATTATGTCTATGAGGTTATTCACCTTATGCAGCGGCTGGGATGGTTTGTTGATGGGCCGACAGAAACCGGACTTTTGACTGTAAATATCCTTCTGAATGATATGCCGCTTTGGGATATGGTTTATAGTTATATGATTGATATTTAAGAGGGCTTTACAGCCCTCTTATTTTTTTTTATATCTAAAAGGTCGACGGCCCGCGGATGGCTGACGCGGGCCGAATTTTTCAATGGTAATGTTGCACAAAAATTTCGTCCCGTTTTTGTGCAGAATTTTGCACAAAAACTCTCTCCCAAAATTCCGATTTTTTGTGCAATTTGACGCTTGCAATCTGCTTTTGCTTGTGGTAAAATACATTCAGAAAGTGAGAGAGACGAACGGCAGACAGTGACAGCGAATTTCTCAAAAATCTTTCAAAAACCTCTTGACAAGCCTTTGAAGATGTGCTATAATAAGTACAGAAAACAAGGCAATGTACCTTGAAAATTAAATAAAAAGGGCTTGACAAACTTTCCAAAGTGTGTTACACTATAAGGGAGGTTGAGAGGGCAAACAAGTAAAGGGCAAAAGTTCTTGAAAAAAGTTTGAAAAACCTCTTGACAAGTACCAAATAGTGTGGTACAATATAATCAAAGGACAAGGACAGTCCTAAAAACCAGAAAGGATGTATATTATGGACGAGAAGAAAATCCGCATTACTAAGGCCCAGCGTTTTGAAGACATTAAGGCCCTCTTGACTGACGGCGAGGTAAAGTATGGCACTACCATCGAGGTGGCTATTACTGTCATTGACCATGAGCTGGAGCTTCTGCGTAAGAAGAATAGCTCTAGCGGTGACAAGAAGCTGACTCCCACCCAGCAGGAGAACGAGAATTTTAAGGAGCAGATTATGGAGTATCTGGCTGATCTGGATGCCGATACCGATGGCGTGACCTGCACGGAAATTTTTAAGGCTATTCCTGATCTGACGGCCTATTCTAACCAGAAGGTCGCCGCCCTTGTGCGGCAGTTGAAACTCGATGGTCGAGTGGTCTGCACGGAAAAGAAGGGCAAGTCCCTTTTTAAGATGGCGTAACCCCGTATAGGGCGGGGTGAAAATCCCCGCCCTAACTTATAATATGGGGGTGATATTATATCCAGTCGTATTAGTGACGCTGAACGGATTGCAAGGTATAAAGCCCTGCAATTAACGCCGGAAGAGGAGGCAGATTTATTGGCCTATGATAAAGCGGTAGAGGCTGATAAAAAGACTGAATACGATTTACCGCCAGAAAAGGCGAAAATCGCTCAAAAGTTTGCCCATGCTGGAACGCGCAAACAGCCAACCGCATATAAGTTCACTACACGGCAACGCAAGCCAAACGCCACGAAAGGCGGTATAATCGCGGAATTGGCAGAGTTTTTGGAAAAAAACAGTCAATTCTCTATCGCTGATTTGTCTATTACTAATAAGGAAAGACAGATTGCGTTTTCTATTGGTGGGGATAGTTTCGAGTTGACGCTTGTGCAAAAGCGTAAGCCGAAGAAATAACGGGGTAGGGTCGGCCTACCCCGGCCCTACCAGAAAAGAGGCAAGTTATAGTTAGTTTGCAGACAAGGGGAAAAGAGTTCCTATATGTCGGACATTATATCGACAAAAAGGGGCGCTATATTCTCAAGATTGGTACGACAAATGACCTTGAGCGCAGAGCCGCAGAACATACGAGAAATTATAAGCGGGCGCTAGATTACACCATGCCGGAAGATGGTTCCTTTATCTATGATTGGCATATCAAACTTTCCAAGTATAATACCCTACGATACGAGGATGTAAACCGAACTTTGTGGCAGAGTATGGGAATTGGTCGTTTTATCAGAAATGACCGTTTCTTGTGCGACACTCCCCCGGCCATGGTTACGGTGGTTATTCGCAAGGCATACCCGATAATTCTCAATTAAAGAAAAATCTCCCCTTATGGGGGAGATTTTTTTACGCAAAATTTTGGGCGGGCCGGTCGCGGGCGACTCGGCCCGAATTTCCCCGATCGGACCATAGCGCAAAATTTTCATAGCAACTTGGCCATAACGCAACTTCATAGCAATTTTCCCAAAATTCATAACGCCCTCTTCCAAACACCGATCGGCCCTACTTTACTTCTTCCTTTATCCAGTTCCGATCGGTCCAGCGATATTGGCTCTCTCGTCCAATTTTTTATAATAAAAATCTTAAAATTGTCAAGTATTCACAGTACCAAAACTTTCTAAGATACAACTAGCAATAGCAAAGATATAGCTATGAAAAACAAATACGACCAGAGATTTCTTTCGCGGAACCGATCGGTTTAACACGATTTTATGATAAAAATAGCTCAAAAATAGAGATTTTAGCTAGATAAACCGATCGGCCCGCGATCTTTTACCTCTTGTTATCGCAAAATATAACGAAAAACCTCTAAAATCTTGCAAAAATACGCGTTTTTCTAACAAATTTACTTAAAAATAAGCAAAAAATGCCTCGTTTTTCTCAAAATTTCTTGATATTCACAGAATTAAAACTATTAAAGATACAGCAAACAATAGCAAAGATGTTGCTAACAATTTAAAAAGTAAAAATCTTTTCCGCGGGATTCCGTTAAAGCGATCTTTTTATCTAGACCCGATCGGTTCGACAATATATAAAAAATATAATATAATATATACATAAGATAAAGAAAAGGAGGATTTTAGTTAAGAAGCATCATAACGCTTTTTCTAACTAAAAGAACTTATTATGAATAGTTATGAGATTATGATTCGTGATGCAATGCAGAATGGTTCTACTCAGGAGGAGATTGCAAAGGCATTTACCGATGCTATGAATAGAATCTCCGAGGCTAACGCCGCAGACCGTGAGCGAGATATTCTTCTGGATGAGATTGAGTCTACTTTCTATGAAAATGTTGATGACTTGTCTCTTACTGAGGATGACGTTGGCCGTGTGGCTGCGTTGGTTTATAGCAAGAGCAATCCTAAGTGGACAGCTAAGGATATTGAGCAGTTTATGCAGGCTATGACTGTAACTGCTAAGACTTCCGCTAAGGTTGTTAATGCAGAGAGTCTTGATGAAGTAATTGACATTGCTGTTGATTCTATTTCTGATGCTCTTGCAGGTAGTATGAATAAGGCTAAGACTGATGAGGGCAATATCATGGAGTTTTTGAGACATTTGAAGTAAGATAAACAAGAGGAAAAAGATTAAAGGAGACATTTTGAACAGCCTTTCAACCCCTCCGTCACTTCGTGCCACCTCCCCTATCGCACATTCGTGCGCAGAGGAGGAGGTTAATACTTTCGGCCGTTTCTTCGGTGAGGGGCTGGAATATACAAGGACAATCCCCTCTAATTATCGACTGAACCGTAGATAATATGCAACCGACTTAGATAAAAAGAGCAAAGGTTGGTATGCCTAAACAAAACACAAACCTTTTTCTCAAAAAATAGGACTATCCGTTGTACAGACAGCCCTATCCAAAAAAGTCTTTATTTACTATAATTACAACTCTATATCCCCATTGAACACTTCGTGCCACGGCAGACCTTGTTTGTTGAGCTGTTCCATGAAAGGATCGGGATCGAATTCCTCTACGTTATAAACGCCCGGTTTTTTCCACTTGCCGGTGAGAAACATCATGGCTCCGATCATAGCAGGAACGCCCGTGGTATAGCTCACACCCTGTGCTCCGGTTTCGAGATAGGCAGCATGATGGCTGCAATTATTATACACATAATAAGTAAGTTCCTTTCCATCTTTTCCAATACCCCGAATGCGACAACCGATAGAGGTCTCTCCCGTGTAATTCTTACCGAGGTCTCCCGGATTGGGCAAAACGGCTTTAAGGAACTGGATAGGTACGATCTCTACTCCGT
>OLZW01002009.1_pt1 | contig 13893 bp, 21 predicted proteins | sample 1674281 | NCBI WGS metagenome assembly OLZW01 (sample SAMEA103958157, study PRJEB25191) | human gut metagenome | biome: human-associated habitat [ENVO:00009003]; feature: intestine environment [ENVO:2100002]; material: feces | place: Germany | collected 2013/2015
ACCAGTACCTCCAAACCAAATAAAAACTCATCCCGATTAGAAAGGAACCATGATGGCTTCCAATGTGAACTCCATCATCGCCAGCGGCGACCTCGGCGGCGGACTCATCCCCACCGAATACGCCACCCAGATTATCCAGGACGCCCCCAAGTCGAGTGTGTCCCTCACCCGCATGCGTCAGATTCGCATGAGCACCCGCACGCGCACGCAGCCGGTGCTTGACTCCAAGCCGATCGCCTACTGGGTTGGCGGCGACACGGGCCTCAAGCAGACCACCAAGCAGGCGTGGAGCGGGCTGAGCATCACCGCCGAGGAGATGGCCGCCATCGTGCCGATCCCCGAGGCTGTGATCGCGGACTCCGGCATCCCCCTGTGGAACGAGGTGCAGCCGCGACTGGCGGCCGCGCTCGGCTACAAGCTGGATCAGGCCACCCTGTTCGGCGTGGACAAACCGTCCAGCTTCCCCGACGGCATCATCCCGCAGGCCATCGCGGCGCATAACACGCTCACCCAGGGCAAGGACCTCGCCAAGGACGTGGCCACCATGGGCCAGAAGCTCGCCGAACAGGGGTTCGCCATGAACGGCTTCGCCAGCAAGCCGGGCCTCAACTGGGAGCTTATCGGCCTGCGTAACGCCAACGGCAGCCCGATCTACGTGCCCTCGCTCGCCTCCGGTGCGCCGTCCACCCTGTACGGTTTCGGCCTCAACGAGGTCGACAACGGCGCATGGGATACCACCAAGGCCGTGCTGCTCGGTGCCGACTGGTCGAACTTCGTGGTCGGCATCCGTCAGGACATCACCTACAAGCTGCTTGACCAGGCGGTTATCACGGACGACGACGGCAAGGTGATTCTGAATCTCGCCCAGCAGGATTGTGTGGCCATGCGAGTCGTGTTCCGCGTGGGCTTCCAGATCGCCAACCCGATCAACGACGTGCAGCCGGACAAGGCCAAGCGCTTCCCGGCCTACGTCATCGCGCCGGCCTCCGCCGTAGCGGCGTAGGCCACCGGAAAGTGATGGCCATGGGACTGAAGCTGCCGGCCGCAGCACGCGGCTACGGCATCATCGCATCCCGACATTAAGGAGGCCGCCATGTTCGACGACACGGGAGAAAACCCATTTGCCACGCATTTGGAATTGGCCAAACGCTGGAAGCAGATGCCGGACGACCCCGATTATGTGGATCAGCGTCTGGCCGATGCCTCGCAGTTCCTCCGCGAACAATGCCCGGATTGGCGGAACATATCGCAGGCGACGCTTGAACGCATCGCCTGCGAGCTCGCCAAGGATGCGATCTCGTCCGACATACAGACCGAGGGCGCGGGGTTCGACACCACCGGTGCCAGCAATCTCAGCCTCACGGCGGGGAATTTCACCCAATCCATGACATTCGCGAACCCTCGCGGCGAATTCTACTTGTCCAAGGGGCAGAAGAAGGCGCTCAGGCTCACCGGTCAACGCTTCTACAGCATCGACCTGTCGAACGGGGAGGCGTCATGAGGGGCGAAACCGTGAAAGTGGTGCGCTACACGCCCACGGGCGAGACCGACCCGGGCGGTTCGCCCGTCACGAAGGTCGATATCGAATCGGTGGGCAACGTGCTCGTCTCGCCGGGTGCCATGTCGAATGCAACCGATTCGCTGCGCCCTGACGGAGTGACCGTGGCGTTTACGTGCCTGTTCCCCCGCTCCTATGAGTTCCGCAGCCTGCGTGGGGCGGGGGTGCGCATCGACGGGCATGAATACAAGGTGATTGGCGACCCGAGACCATTGGGCGGCGGCATGAAGCCGACCGCCTGGAACCTCACGGTCGAAGTCACCGACGCGGAGGGATAGTGCATGAAACGGGTGAAACTGCATTATTCGGCATTCCAGGCGTACAGGCGCAACGAGGGCGCTCGCGCCGCCTTGTCGGAGGCACAGAAGATCGCGGCCCGCGCCAACTCCATGGCCGCGCCGACTCACGCGGGGCAGCCGTCGTACACGGCGGAGGGCCCGCGGGCGAACGAGAAGGGCGCGACGGTGCTCGTGCATACGGATAATCTCGCCGCGCGCATCGATAACGCCGTGCGCGACACGCTCGCCAAGGCGTTGGGAGGCGGCTGATGAACGCGGAGAAGCTGGTCATGGACTGGCTCAACGCGGCACCCGAACTCAAGGATTATCCCGCGAGCTTCGAGGTTCCCGCCGAATCCAGCGCCACGAGCCGTATCCCGTTCGTCACCGTGGAACGCACGGGAGGTTCGGAAGGCCGGTTCGTGTCGAGACCATTGATCGCTGTGCAGGTGTGGGCCGCTTCACGCTGGGAGGCTTCGGACGTGGCACAGCGTCTCGTGCTGCCACGGTTGAAACGCATCGTTGAACTGCCCGAGGTGGCCGATTGGGATATCACCGGCCTGACCGACTTCCCCATGCCGGACGGACGGCCACGCTACCAGATACTCATCCAGCTCACCGTCAAGACCGACGAATGAGCATCATTTCCAGAAAGGGCCTAATCATGGCTAATGAAACAACAACGAAGAACGATTCCACAAACGTGTCGTTCGGCAAGTTCAAGGTCGGCGGCTACGCGTACGCGGCACCCGTCGGCACCGCATTGCCCACCGATTCGGAAAGCGCACTCGACCCCGCTTTCCAGCTCATCGGCTACCTCAGCGAGGACGGCATCACGAACACGACCGACACCGACACCGCCGAAGTCAAGGACGCGAACGGTACGACCGTGATGAAAGTCGTCTCCAGCTACTCCGAAAGCTACCAGTTCGTGCTCATCGAGTTCCTGCGCAAGGCAGCGGCGCAGATGCGCTACGGCAACGACGCGGTGACCGGCAAGGACAAGAGCATGGTCATCAAGCATCAGATGCCCGACGATACACCGGTCTCGCTCGTGTTCGAGATCGTTGCAACCGGCAACGTGAAGGACCGTACCGTCATCGGTTCCGCAACCCGTTCCGAATTCGGCGACCGCCAGATGCATTCGAGCGACGTGCTCGGCTATGACCTCACTGTGAACGCGAACGACATGGGCGATGGTGTCACCTCCATCGAATATATCGGCATCCCAAAAGACCAGAGTCTCTGACCGTGACCGCAACGGCTCGACTAGCCAACGCTTCCCCTCGCGGATTCCTTTCTTCTCTCCTTGCCGCGAGGGGAACCATTTTTTAACCGTCAAGGAGAGAACCGCTTTTTTATCAAGGAGAATCAGAATGTCACGCAACCGAAGCCACCGCAACACAAACGCCAACCAGATTGCCAGCCATCCACAGGACCACAAGCAGTCCAAGAATACGGTTCGCCGTGTCAACGTCCGTGGAATCGATATCGGTATCGACCCGAAGGTTTTGGACGATTGGGAGTTCATGGAATCGCTCTACGACCTTCAAGCCGACCCGAAGGGCAACGCCTTGCAGATCATCCCGTTCCTACGCCGACTTCTCGGCGGCTCATACGACAAGGTCAAGAACGGATTACGAGGCGCTGACGGGCGCATCGACGGCGAAACCATGGGCACCTTCCTGACCGAGCTGTTCGAGGAGATGGGTAAGGCTTTCCCAAACTCATGACGCTCGTGCTCCTTCTCGACCGCTGCCCCGACCAGTTGGCGGCGGACATGAGAAGAGAGTACGGGCTTGCCGTCCGAGACCTTCCGCCCATGCAGGCCGCGCTGCTGGCCGTGAATCTGCCGGATGGATCGCGTGTCTGGCAAGAACTGAACACGGCGCGCGCGTGGACGTTCGACCAGTATCTCGCCGTGCTGCGCATCGAACAGATGAACCTGTGGATGTGGGGCAACGAGGACCCGAAGAAACGAGGTCCTCGGCCCAATCCGTTGCCGCGTCCAGGCAATCCACTGCCAAAATCATCCCACGAATCCGGCCAGCAGCCCGAAAACCCCGATGGGAATACCGTACGCCGCACGCGCACCATCAAGGCCGTGGGCATGAGCGTCGAACAGCTCGACCGATTCATGAGCCAACGGTTCACGACCGTGAACCGTGTGGAGAACCGGCCGCAGACCGGACAACCGAACAGAGGAAGGCGAAACAATGGCCTATAATCTCGCGACCGCCTACGTGCCCATCGTCCCCTCGATGGAAGGCGTCGGCAAGGCCATCGAAAAGGCGTTCGGCGACGCATCCCAGAACGCGGGAAGCAAGGGCGGCGGTCAGGCCGGCAAGGGCTTCGCGTCCGGCCTGCTCGCCAAGGGAGGCATCATCGGCGCGGCTGCGGCGGTCACGACCAAGGCTATGGGCGTCATCTCGAACAGCATCGGCAGCGCGGTCGGCCGCGCCGATCAGATGAACAATTTCCCGAAGGTCATGAAAAACCTCGGCTACAGTTCGCAGGACGCGGCCGCATCCATCAAGAAGATTTCGAACGCCTTGGACGGCCTGCCGACCACAAGTTCGGCAATGACCGGCATGGTGCAGCAGCTCGCCCCACTGACCTCGAACCTCGACGAGGCCACCGACATCGCTTTGGCGTTCAACAACGCCATGCTTGCAGGCGGTGCAAGCACGATGGAGCAGGAGAACGCGCTCACCCAGTACACGCAAATGCTGAGTGCGGGCAAAGTGGACATGCAGGCATGGCGTTCGATTCAGGCCGCCATGCCGGGCCAGCTCAACCAAGTGGCCGAGGCCATGCTGGGCGCAGGGAAGAACTCAAACGACCTGTATGAGGCCATGAAAAACGGGTCGATCAGTTTCGATGATTTCAACAAGGCCGTCATGGACCTCAACCAGAACGGTTTCGGCAAATACGCCTCGTTCGCACAGCAGGCGAAGGACGCGACGCAGGGCATCGGCACGGCCATGGAGAACGTGAAGAACCGCGTCGCCAAGGCCGTGCAGAAGGTCATCGATGCCGTCGGAGTGGAGAACATCGCCGGAGCGATTAACGGTTTCTCCAGCCAGTTCGGCAAGGTCGGCGACGCTGCGGCGAGCATGGTCACCGGCGTGAAAGGCTGGTTCGGCAAGGCGGCGCAGGCCGCGCAGCCGCTCGTGTCGATCTGGAAGTCCGATTTCGGGCAGCTCGGCATGTATCTGAAAGGTCTGGCGGCGAACGCGCAGGCATTCGGCGGGAGTCTGCTCGATGTCGTCACGAATGGCGGGGGCTTGCAGAACTTCCTCACGGGATTGAACAACATCATCTCCCCTCTCGTCAACTGGTGGATCGCGCTTACCCGCAACGTGAGCATCTTCATCGGCACGCTTTCCGACAGCGGCGGCGTGCAGGCGTTCCTCGCTTCGCTCAGCGAACTCTGGAAGGGCCTCACGCAACTCGGTCAGGGATTGTCAGACGCAGTAACCGGTTTCCTCGCGGTCGGTCAGAACGGTGGCGTCGCAGCCTCCATCGGCCAGCTCGTGGGCGACGCATTCAACGCCGCCGCCCCATTTGTCGAAAAACTCGCGTCCACATTGCAGTCGCTTGGTGATTGGGCGATCGGCAACGGCGATGCGATACGAACCATCATTGCTGGCATCGCGGGTGGTTTCGCGGCGTTCAAGACGGCGAGCCTCATATCCGCAGCCGTCACCGCATTGAAATCGTTCGACGCGGCGGCGAAAATCGCCGCAGCCGGACAATGGGTGCTCAACGCGGCAATGAACGCAAACCCAATTGTTCTCGTGGTCACCGCGATAGCGGCCCTTGTGTCGGCTCTTGTCTGGTTCTTCACGCAGACCGAGACAGGCCGCAAGGCGTGGGCGGCGTTCACCTCGTTCCTCTCTTCCGCGTGGCAGTCGGTGGTGTCGTTCGTCACCGGTCTCGGCCAGAACATCGCGAACTTCTTCACGCAGACGATTCCTAACGCGATCCAATCCGTCATTCAATGGTTCCAGCAACTGCCTTCCGCAATCGGAACGGCGTTGTCGAACCTTATCACGTCGATTGGCACGTGGGCGGTGAGCTTCGGCCAGTCGGCATTGCAGGCGGGCCAGCAGTTCCTCACGAACCTCGGCACGTTCCTTATGCAGCTGCCGGGCAACATATGGAACTGGCTGACCTCCACGGTCGCGTCGGTGGCGAGCTGGGCCGCGCAGATGGGTGCCAACGCGCTTTCCGCAGGCTCCCAGTTCCTCAGCAACGTCGGCACGTTCATCTCCCAGCTTCCGTCGAACGTAGGCTCATGGCTGAGCGGTGCGATAAGCGCCGCAGCCAGCTTCGTCGGGCAAATGGCGTCGAACGCGGTCAACGCCGGCTCACGGTTCCTTTCGTCCATCGGCTCCTACATTTCGCAGGTGCCCGGACGCATCGGCGCCGGGCTTTCCGGCGCGATAAGTGCGGTTGGCTCGTTCGCCAGCAGCATGGCATCAGGCGCGTTGCGGGCGGGACAGCAGTTCCTCAGCAATCTGGTCAACACGCTTGCATCCATACCGGGACGCATGGTGTCCATCGGCTCGCAGATCGTGCAGGGCATAATCAACGGCATCACGGGCAGTATCGGCCAAGTCGGCAGCGCCATTCTCGGCGGCGTGAAAGACGCCATCGCCGACGTGAAGAACATGCTCGGCATCCACTCGCCATCACGCCTGTTCCGCGACCAGATAGGTCGGAACATCGGCCTCGGCCTCGCCCAGGGCATCAGCAACAGCCAAGCTGCCGTCATGGCCAGCATGAACGACATGGCCTCCGGTGTCGCATCTACGAGGTTCACGACCCCGGACGTAGCTGCCGGATACGGCGTGAAGTCAGTTGGAACCGCCGTTCCCACAAGCAGCGAAACATCGTCCGGTGAGCTGCTTGGCGAACTCCTGTCGGAACTGCGCGCACTGCACGCGGATATGCCGCTGATTATGGAGAAGCTTGGCATCGAGGTGGATGGTCGTGAACTCGGAAGGGTGATACGCAATGCGATCGCTTAGTTATATATGCGCCTCGACCGGTGAGACGATCCCACTGGAAGGGCCCGGTATCTGGGCTCAGACGGCGGATGGGCTGCGTGGACGCGAATGGTCGTACACCATCGGATACCGGAGTCTGACCGGAGTAAGTCGTACGGCGCGCGAGGCCGAGCTTGACCTAACCTATGTCCGCTGCCCCGAGAAGGTGGACTGGACGCGCCGCCTGTTCGATGCCGACGTTGCCGCAGGAACGCCGGGCATGTTTGATGCTGACGGCTGGACGACTCGCGCCTACGTGGTCAAGGCGGAGCCGCAGACCATCACGCCGGTGATAATCCAGCAGAAGCTCACCGTGGTCATGCTTGACGGCATCTGGCGTAAGGCCGGGGAATCGCAGCACTTCTGGAGCGACGCGCTCACGCCCGGACTGGACCTCGACTATCCGCATGATTATCCGCATGATTATCTGGCGATCACGAGGAACGCGGTGGCCTCGAATCCCATGCCCACTGCCATGCCGTTCCAGATGGTGATATTCGGGCCGGTGTCGAACCCGCAACTCACGTTGGGCGGCAACACGTACGCGCTCGACATGGACATACCCTCGGGCTCCTACGTGACCGTCACCTCGATTGCAGGCCGTCGCACCATCGTCATGACCGCCGAGAACGGCGACGAGACCAACGTGTTCGACAAGGGCCGGCGCGGAACCGGTCTCAACGGGGGCGAATACATCTTCCAGCCGATACCGGCTGGCGATTCCATCGTGCAGTGGAGCGGCTTCAGCGTCGATTTGACCGTCTATCAGGAGGAAAGCGAGCCACCATGGCGGAACTGATCGTCACCGATGCGAGCCACGTGGACCAAGCCAGCCTTGAGGACTTCACGCTCGACGCCGCGTGGGGCGCGGACGAGAACGATTTCGAACTGACCGTGGACAGGCTCATCGATGCCGGTAGCTACGTGTATTTCGACGGCGGCGAGTGCGGTGGCGTCGTGGACTCCCTGAAGGACTCGCTGAAGGACGGCCGCAGCACTCTCACCTATTCGGGGTGCACGTGGCACGGCATGTTGGCGAACAAGATTTTGGAGCCTGATAGGGGCAAGGATTATCTCACCGTGAGCGGCACGGCCAGCACGGTCATCGGCTCGCTCATCAGTCGCGTCGGCCTTGACGGCGTGTTCGACGCGGTGGACTCGCCCACTGCCGGCGCGCAGACCATCAAGCAATACCAGTTCGACCGGTACACGGACTGCTATACGGGTTTGAGGAAGATGTGCGAGGCCAACGGACTGAAACTCAGGCTCGCCTATGCGTCCGGCCGGGTCAACATTTGGGCTGAGCCGGTTGCGCATTACGGCGATTCGATTGACAGTGACCTCATCGATTTCGACGCGACCCGCACGTGGCGCAAACCGAATCATCTCATCGGCCTGGGCAAGGGCGATTTGGCGGCCCGCGTGGTCGTCCACTGGTATGCGGACGCGAAAGGCAACGTCAGCCAGACCCAGTCGCTCAGGGGCGTGGACGAGATAACGCAGGTCTACGACTATTCGAATGCCGAGACCGCCGAACTCAACACCAAGACCAAGGAAAAATTGCAGGACCTGCAATCCGAGGGTGACGTGAGGGTCACCGTCCGCGACGACGCGAATGTGGTGTTCGACGTTGGCGACACCGTGACCGCAAGGGACAATCTCACGGGCATCACCGTCAACGCGACTATCAGCAAGAAAATCGTCAAGGTCTCGGGCGGCGTCCTAAGCGTCGATTACGAGGCCGAATAGAAAGGAACGTCATGGCCAAGAACAACGACTGCATCGTCGCCGAATGCGACCGATGCGGAAAATTCGCCTGGTACACCCCATCGAACGCGGACGCCCTGAAAAACGACTGGTGGGACGTGCAACGCCTCGACGCCGACGGCAACCAACACGGCTACTACTTCTGCTCCAACTGCCACCAGGAATACGTCAACCGTCTCAGGGACGCCGACAACAGCTTCGAATCATGGAAGAAGAACGGAGGCAAGCAGAATGGTTGAACTCGTAACCGGACATGCGAACAAGGCGCATGCCACCGCCGAACAGGCCGCAGGATTGAACGCCGGCATCCTCGGCCTGGACGACTATGTGCTCAACGTGCACGATAAGTTCGAGCTTACGGTCGTTTCGGCGAACAAGGTGACCATCGGCACGGGCGAGCTGGTCATGCAGGGGCGTCACGTCAGCCAAGGCACGCCCGAGGACCTGATCGTCACCAACGGCAGTCAGGGGCAGAAACGCAACGATCTGATCGTATGCCGGTACACGAAGGGCTCGCAGTCGGTTGAGAGCGCGGAACTGGTGGTGGTCAGGGGCACGCCAACCACGGGCACGCCCACCGACCCAACGTTGAACACCACCAGCCCGTTGGACGGGGGCACCACCTACGACATGCCCCTGTATCGCATCCCGTTGGACGGCATCACCATCGGCACACCAGTCCCCTTGTTTAACGTTTTGAAGCCGATGAGCGACGTGTGGGATTCCCTAACCCAGCGTTCCACGACATGGCGAGTACCGTACAGCAGCAACAGCATTTTGCTTACGCGCATCGGTGATATCTGTTTCATGGGCGGCAACGTAAAATTCAACAGTAGCGGGCAGAACAATTACACGAAGGCTCAGGAGAAGCTCCCCGAAGGGTATCGACCCGTCAGCGTCAATACGCCCGTGGCCGTTTTCGGTGGTGAAACGACATTCATCTGTTACGGCGAGGCCAATGGCACCGTCACGATGCTCGGCAACCCGAACAGCGCATACGCGGGATGCACCGGCGTATGGAGGACCGCCGACCCGATGCCCGCCGCATAGCTTCGGGACACTGGCTCAGGCGGTTGCACTGTCTTGCAGTGACCCCACGGGTCATAGCGCGTATGAGACGGTCATGCCGAACGCGTCCGTGCCCTGCGTGCCGCCCTGATTGGCGTAGGTCATGGTTCCGTTCGCGTTTACGTTGATGGTCTTCTGGTTCGCGCCGTCGCGTCCGCCGTAGGAGAAGTTCAAGTTCATCGGGGGACGCCATCCTTCGGGCAGAGTGCCGAACGTGCCGTTGTTCCACGAGCCGGAGGCCGACGACTTCCAGTCGATGCGCAACGTGACGAGCGAGCCGCGACGGTAGCCTTTGACGGTACCGTAAGTGGAGTTAATCAGCGTCAGCACTTCGGTCTGGGTTAGGGAAAGCTACGCGGTAATCCAACAGCCGGATATACCGACGAATCGGCCGGTATATCCGGTGCCGTGCAACACCATTTTTTTCCCCCCCCCGGCGTGCCGTAAAGGTAGAAACTGGTCGCGCCGCTGTTGTCGGTGCCGCGCATGACCGCGCGGGAATCGCCGGACGGTCTGAAACCCTCCGGGATTGTCTCGTTGACGGACACGTTGCTGACCTGAGTGAAATCGCTTGTCAGCGTGATATACGCGCAGGCGGTGACGATACGGCCGACGCGAACCAGAGTGATATGCCTATCGGAGTACGGCATCTTGACTTGGCCTGTGACAGGGGTTAGGGAAACTATTGCCTGTTCCAGATTGCGACCCAGCTGCCGAATATCGCGACCCTCCCGCACCAGCGGTTGTCTTTGGTGTTCCACAAGCGGAAGCGAATCTGGTTTACGTCGCTGGTATCCCAACGTTGTGCGGTGTACTCGCCGGCCTGGCCGAAACCAGTGCCGAACGGCCCAATCGTGTAGGCCGCGTAATCGGCTTTCTTCCCGTTCGGAGATTGGACGTTGATGTAGAATGTGCCGTCATCATTCGTGGTGACGGTATGGCCTCCGCACAGAATATACGGCATTCGGGTTAGGGAAAGCTATCGTTTCCATGTTGCCAGCCAGTACAGCCGGACCGGTTGCGCTCCGCCCCAGGCATAGCTGCGGTCGTCTCGCAGACGTACCTGAAAATCGCTGTCGCCGACGGACCAAATCAGTGGCGTGAAATTGTTCGTCACCGAGTCGTTGTTGTTTGGCGCGTAGGTGACGAACACGGCAAACGGTGCTGTGGAATGCCTGCCCCATTTGATCAATACGGCACCGTTCACGCTGGTCGAACCAATGAACATACCGGACTCAATATCAGGCATCTGGGTTAGGGAAACCCGTTCAGGCTATTAGGGCTCGTTCCCAGAGGCGTTGCGCGTCTCGCAAAGCCGTGATATCCGGTTTGAGGTAGTACTTCGCGGTGGTTTTGATGTCGCTGTGGCCGAGCATTTTGCTCACGATGGCGATATCGGCTCCCGCCGCCAACGTGTTCGTCGCCCACGAGTGGCGCAGGTTGCGTGCGGGCACGTGCGGCAGGCTATACCGCTTGCACCAGCCCTTGTACTGGCGTGCCACCTGTGGCGGGGTGAGCGCACCGATGAGTCGCCCTCCCTCGCGCGGCTTGAGCTCGCGCAGACGCTTGACCGCGAAGCGCGGCAACGGCAATGTGCGACGGCTCAATTCGGTCTTCGGCGGCACGACGACCTCATGGCCGCTCACCCATTGCAAACCGCGCTCGATATGCAGGACGCCTGCGCGCAGATCAATGTCACTCCACTCCAAACCGTACCCCTCTTCGGTGCGCAGGCCGCATGAGACGGCGCAGATAAGCCACGCCTCAAGCGGATGCCCGTAAAAGCCCTGCAACAGCGATCGCTGCTGACGGATGCCCAATATCACCGGCTCGTAATGCGGCTTGGCCGGCAACTGGATATCGCGTCTCGTGATATCCACGTCCAAGAGATTCCAGCGGATAGCCCGCCTCAGTATCGCGCGTAGTACGCTCCACGCCTTGCGCGCCGCGCCCGAACTGGCGAACCCGACGAGCCACTTGTCCACCAATTCAACGCTTATCGATTCCATCTGCATTGCGCCGAACCTCGGGGCCACGTGCAACCGCCACGCCGACTCATAGCCGACACACGTGGACTCACGCAGATTCGCCGTGCAATACGGCCAAAACCGGCCGTTCCAAAACTCTTGTAACAGCATTTTCAACCTCCAAAACCCACACGCCCGTTGGCCTATCCAACGGGGACGAACGTGTGGGTTTTACCCACCGTAAAGGAGCTTTTCCATGTCTTTGCTCGCTCACGTCGTCGATTGGCTCGTGCCTTTTATCTGTGGCGGCGTGGCCACGGTTTTGGGCCTGATGTGGCGATGGGGCAAAGCCATGGTCAACGGGCTGCGCGAGCTCCTGCTCTGCCAGTTGGAGGACCTGCGCCGCGAAATGGTCATCGAGCACGACGGAGTGGCGGACGAAGACCTCAAATCACGCAGTCAACGCCTCTACGACAGCTACCACAGCCTGGGTGGCAACGGGCACGGAACCGCTCTCAACGAGGACATCCAATCCGCGCCGATAGCGCCCCGACAATCCTGACCCACGACCGTGGGCCACAAACAAACAATATCCATCCCACAGAGAGGAGAAAACATGGTCAACAACAAGGACAAGCCGAAACCGTGGTATAAGCGGCTGCTCGCCAAGGGCACGGCACTAGCCGCCGCCGTGTGCATGATGCTGCTTCCGGCGACCGCGCACGCGGACATGCAGGGCGTGGACATGTCCAACTGGCAGTGCGGCGCTGACGTGTATAACATGCAGGCGGACTTCGTGGTGGTCGGCACCACATGGGGCACCGGACAGGTCAACAACAACTGCCTCGTGTCCGGCGTGAACACCGACGCCAACCGCATGATCTACCAGGCGCAGGCATCCGGCAAGAAATTCGGCCTCTACCATTACGCCATGGGCGGCAACCCGGAAGCCGAAGCCCAATTCTTCTACCGCAACACCAGCAACTATTGGCGTCACGGCATCGTCGCCCTTGACTGGGAGATGGACGATAATCCGGCGTGGGGTAACTGGGACTGGGTGCGCCGCTTCATGGCGGAGTGCGAACGGCTCTCGGGCGGCGTCAAGCCGCTGCTCTACACCGGCCCCGTGGCCGGCACCATCCCCGGCGACATCCGCGCCAACTACGGTTTGTGGATCGCGCAGTACGCGAACATGGCCCCGACCGGCTACCAGGCCAACCCGTGGATGCTGGGCGCATACGGCGAGGCCATGCGCCAGTACTCCGGCACCGGCGTGGTCAACACGTGGAGTCCCATCGACCTCAACCTGTTCCGCGGCGAGGCATGGCAGTGGGATTTGTACGCCAACCCCACCGGCTCCACAGCCCCGGCCCCGGCAACGCCCGCGCCCGTGCAGCCGAACACTCCCCCGGCCAACACCAACACGGGTGGCATCAGCCACGTCATGCAATGGGGAGAAACCATCTGGGGACTCGCCGTCGCCTATGATGCTTGGCCCCTGTCCGCATGGCATACGCCCAGCGGTGACATCAACCGCTACTACGTGGGCGACGTCGTAACCTACGGCGGCGGCACCGCCCCCGCATCGTCCGGCGGGGTCTCCAAGGTCCTCCAATGGGGCGACACCGTGTGGGATTTCGCCACCGCGCACGGTTACAGCGTCAGCCGCTGCACCGTACCCTCCGGCAACATCAACGTCTACTATGTGGGCGACGTGGTGACCTGCCGCTGAGACTCAACAGATGCCGCCACCCGCTTGACCGGGTGACGGCATCACCCCATCATCATCCCTTATTGATCGGAGCAAACATGACCGACAGCAAAAACACGACCGACACCGGCGAAACACTCCCCGGCCCCGACACGGGCGACTGGCCCGAAACCGCCGACGTCACCCATGACGTGCCCGACTGGCTCATCCCCAGCCGCGTCTACGATGTGCTCAAATGGCTCGGCCTCATCGTCCTGCCCGCACTCGCCCTGTTCGTCAACACGGTCGGCCCCGCATGGGGCTGGACTCACGTGGACGCGATAGTGACCACGCTCAACGCGCTCGGCATCCTCGCCGGCGCGCTCATCGGCGTCAGCGCCATCAAACAACGCCTCGACCGCGCCGCATAACCACACATAGTTCGGCCCCGCCCGGCATCGCAGACAGCTCCACGAGCTTGACTGCGGCCGGCGGGGCCGGTTTTTTCGTT
>OLZW01002026.1_pt1 | contig 13829 bp, 18 predicted proteins | sample 1674281 | NCBI WGS metagenome assembly OLZW01 (sample SAMEA103958157, study PRJEB25191) | human gut metagenome | biome: human-associated habitat [ENVO:00009003]; feature: intestine environment [ENVO:2100002]; material: feces | place: Germany | collected 2013/2015
AGCTGCCGTTTTTGTGTTTTAACGCCGTTATACCTTTATTATAACGGCAAAAAATCCCCCGGTAAACACTAAAGCCCTGCCAAAAGGCAGGGCTTTAATTATTTCAGCAGCGCTTTTACTTCATCCGCACTGATGGTTATAAACTTTTTAACGGTGTACAGGTTTTCGCGCCCGCGGCATTCCCAGAACAGGGCAACGTCAAAATCAGGCAGGCCGTTTACGGCTTCTTTAAGGTTTGCGCCGTGCATGGGCGTAAGCTCAAATTTGGCAGTCATGGTTTTATTGCCGCCCTTGGGCATTACCAGCGCTTCAAAATAATCGTCGTCGCGCGGTACATCTTTTAAATTAATTTTGCCGCGCACCAGTGCTTTGTCGTACTGCTCCTGCGGCAGGTAAATGCGCATAAAAGCGTCAAGTACAAGCCCTTCGTCGCCGCCTTCGTTGGTAAACGGCACATCAACGCTGAAGCAAAGTTTATTATCGGTTTTATCCGTAAGTTCCGCTTTGGTGCGGTTTTTAACATCAAATACAAATCTGTGTTTGGGCTGCATCATAATAAACACTGCCACAGCCACAACGCCCAGCAGGAAAAGCCCGGCGATAATTTCAATTATAAACAGCATCTCAAGCCCTCCTTATTTGGCGTAATTTTTAATAATAACAACAGGCGTTTTCTGGCTGCCGTTGCCGAACGGGTTGTCAATTAAAATTCTGGCAACCTTGTCGGGGTCAACGCCTTCGCTCCAGCCAAGCACGGCGGCACGTTTTAGGTCGTTAACATCGGCAATGGCCGCACCGTAAGCGCCGGTGGCTTTTTTAATGCTTTCGCTTACTTTATGGGGTTCAAACGGGCCGTAAACAATGTGCTTATCGTACGGCGGCATAGTGCCGGTAACATCGTCAATCAGGCGCGCCTGGTAGCCTGCCATCTGGTAGAACACGCCGCGTTTGCCAACGCATTTGGCAGCAAAACCGCAGATAACGGCAATAATTACCTTCATTGCGCCTTCGGCGTCCAAAAGGGCCTGCATGCTGTACCAGCCGCTGATGCTGCCTTTGGCAGGGAACAAATGGCACAGAGTTTTGGCTAAAAAGCCGGGTTTAAAATCTTCGCAGCGTTTGGCGCCGTCCTGCGTAATGGCAACAACGCTTTCGGCCGCGCAAACAACATCATGCGGGCCTATTTTGTCTTTGCCGTATTCCAAAATGGCGTCAACTATATTATCGTGGTGCGTCAAAATACGTGTCGGCACCGGTATAATTTCATATTTTGCTTCCATCAGTGTTTCTCCTCTGCCTGCTCTTTTTGGTAAAAAGCATTAATTCTGTCATAAAAATCGCCGCTAAGGCGGATAATATGCCCGTTATTATCGGTAAACACATTGCGCGAGCAGCCTTCTGCCAAGAGTGCGCCGTCTTTTTTACGGATGATGCGGTAGGTAAAATCCATTTTGGCGCGGCTGAAAGCGGTCATTTCTGCGCAAATTTCAATTTCGTCATCATACAGCGCCGATTCTTTATAATTGGCTTCTACATGAGTAATAGGAAAAATTATGTTGGCGTTCATCAGCTCCCACAGCTCCACACCGGCAGCGCGCAGCCAAGCCACACGCCCCATCTCAAACCAGCGGAAGTAGTTGCTGTGATGCACAACGCCCATCATATCAGTTTCTACATAACGTACACGGTCACAAATGCTTACCATATAAACGCTCCTTATATTTCAGTTATTTCAAATTCATCTTACAGATATTTTATTATACCACTGTTAAATTTAAGGTGCAATTATGCAGTGTATTAAAAAATTTACTTATGCTGAATTAACCGGTTCTTTGCTGCTATATAGAGCAAAATCTGTACTTTACTTCATTATTTACTTCATTATATGTTTTTCATCTGCGCCCAGGCAAAATTAAAAACCGGGAGCAATATCTCCCGGTTTTTATGCCCATGTTTTATAAGGCAGCAATAGTTTCACGTTTTATTACAGCACAGCAAAATTTATTTTACAATTACTACCGGTACTTTGGCATAGTGTACAATATGGTTGCTTACACTGCCAAGCAGCAGTTCCTTAATGCCGGAAAGGCCTCTGGAGCCCATAACAATCATACCGGCACCGGATTTTTCGGCTGCGCTCAAAATCATTTCAGGCGGATAGCCAACCTGGTATTCATATTCTGCTTCAACGGAACCGCCGATACGTTCTTTAGCCTGAGCCAAAAGTTTGTCGCCCAAATCATCAAGGCCCGAAACTTCTGTTGCCAGCATCGGGTCGTCCATATCATACATGGCAAGCAAAGCGCCGCTGTCGCTGGGTTTTAAAGCCGTATAAACAAACAGGCTGCATTTCATGCCTTTTGCAAGTTCTGCTGCGTAATCAAGTGCTTTCCATGCGTGTTCACTGCCGTCAATTGCAACAAAAATCTTTTTCATAGTAAATGCCTCCTTTAAAAAGGTACAGCGCTTTTAATCCCCCAACAGGACAACTCCTGTTTTCACTTATAATGTAACACTATTTTACATTTTTGTCAAAAAAATAAAAAGAAAATATTTGTACTTTTAATTTTGCATAAAGTGTTTTTCAAAAGGATTTGCCAAATATAATATTCTGCAATTTTTACCTATAAAAACAAAACAGGCGCGGATAAAATCCACGCCTTAATTTTTTATTGGAGCCATCAACAGGATTCGAACCTGCGACCCTCTCATTACGAATGAGATGCTCTACCAGCTGAGCTATGATGGCTTAACGGCAATATTATAATATAAACACTGCTTAATTGGCAAGCGGTATTTTAAATTATTCGGCAGCTTTTTCTGCTTCAACCAGTTTTTTGGGTTTGCGGCCGCGGCGTTTAGGTTCGCCTGCATAGCCGTTCTTTTTAACTACTTTTATAAGTTCGGTAATAAAATGCAGTTCCTGGGCAGAGCAGTCTTTCAAGAGGTCAGCCAGTTCATTCTGGAAGATTTTTTCGCTGCGTTTAATGTTATCGCACAAAAGTTCATCCACCGATACATCAAGTACATTAGCCAAATGAATAATGGTCGGTAATCCCAGTTTGGTATTGCCGGTTTCAATGTTGCTGATATGAGGGGTGGACAGACCAATGAGATTGGCGATGTAGCCCTGAGTAACGCCTTTACGTGCACGCGCAGCTTTAATTCTTACCCCAATCGCTTTGTAATTGATATCCATATTCCCAACTCCTTTGTATTTAATTCCGACACGTACCTTCTATCAGGATAAACATGTGGTTTAAATTTAAGTAAAATAGTAATTCTTAAAGCTTATTACATTATACCCTAATATTTACCATTAGGCAATGGTTAAATTAATAAATTTATAAATTTGTTGTAATATTTTATTTTTTAGGTATAGAAAGCAGTATAACGGTAATAATAATGCAGGCCATGCCGATTAAATCTACCGCCGTAAGCGGAGTTTTAAGCCACAGCACAACGGCTATAATTGACGCCAGCGGCTCTGCGCAGCTGATGAGGCTTGCTTTGGTAGAGCCTACAACTTTAAGCCCCACCAAAAACAGCGAATAGCTTAAAACCGTAGCGCCTATAACAAGATAAATAAAGGCAATTACCGCGCCGGTATCCCAGCTGCCGGTAGGTTCAAACGGGTTTACAAAAAAGCACAAAAGTGTGCCCGAAAGAAGCTGTCCCCAGCCAACCACCAGCGTAGTGCTGAATTTTTGCAGAAGGCGCATGGGCTGCACCGTATAAAACGCCAGCGATACGGCCGATATCAGTCCGATTACCAAAGCCTCCGGCGACAGCACCACATTGTTGATATCGCCATGGGTGGATATTAAAAACACGCCCACAAGTGCAAAAATAATACCTAAAAATTCGCGCCCTTCCGGCAGACGGCGGCTTTTAAAACTCATCCACAGCATAACAAACACCGGCGAAGTGTATTGCAGCACCGTTGCCGTTGCCGAGTTGCACAGCGAAATGGTGTAGTAAAAACCAAACTGCGCGCCCAAAAGCCCCAAAAAGCTGAAGGCAAGCTGGTCTTTAGTATCGCGCTTATCCGCAAAAATGCGGAAAATATTTTCGCCGCGCAAAAGCAGATAACCTAAAAAAATAAACCCTGCCAGCACCTGCCGCACCGCAATAAGCCACGGTGCCGTAACGCTGTGAAACTGGTACAAAAACTGTCCGCATACGCCGCCCAGCCCCCAGGCCGCTGCCGACAGCAGAATTAATATGACGCCGCTTTTAAATGACAAGTTTAATCTCCTTAATTCTCTTAACTATATTATAAAACAAATTGTGCCATATTACAAAAAACTGCACTGCAAAAGTTACTTGCCATAACCCTTGCGGTGCAGTTTGTTATGCCGTTAATAATACTTTATTACAAAAGATACAGCCAGGTAAGCAGCAGGAAGGTTGGGATTAAAATGCAGCCGGACCATAACAGGTAGCCGAAGAAGGTAGGCATTTTCAGCCCGCGCTCCTGCACAATGGAAAGCACCATGAAGTTAGGTGCGTTGCCAATATAGCTGTTGGCACCCATAAATACCGCGCCCATGGAAATAGCCATTAAAGTTTTGGCACCTTCCGTCATCAGCACCTGAGCTTCGCCGCCTGCCATGTTAAAGAATGCAAGATAGGTAGGAGCGTTGTCGAGGAAGCCGGAAAGCGCACCGGTCATCCAGAAGTACATGGCGTTGTTGGCACTGCCGTCAGGGTTGGTAACAAGCGCAACAACCGGGGCAAAAGCACCGTCAAGCCCTGCACGCAGCATTTCAAGCACCGGTACAATGGTAACAAAAATGCCGAAGAACAATTTGCCTACTTCCAGAATCGGGTCCCAGCCAAACTGGTTTGCTTCGCGCACTTCTTTGCTTGTTAATTTAAGCGACAAGCCTGCGGCGATAAGGAAAATAACGTCGCGCAGCACGCCTTCGCCGCTTAAATGCACGCCCAGTACGGAAAACTCAATACCGGAATGCCAGATGCCTGCCATTAAAACAGCGCTTACGATAACGGCGAGCAGCAAAAAGTTAATTTTGCCGTCGATGCCGAACGGTTCTTTCGGATAGTGGGATTCTTTTTCAAGGAATTCTTCTTTTTCTTTATTAAAGAGAATGGTATCGGCAATGAAATAAATGAGGAGCAATAGGCCTACTGCTGTTGCCATCGGCACAATTAAATGCTCGGTAGTCCAGAAGAACTCGACACCGCGCAAGAAGGCCAAAAACAGCGGCGGGTCGCCCAAAGGCGTAAGCGAGCCGGCAATGTTGGCCACAATAAAAATGAAGAACACAAAAGTGTGCATATCGTAACGCCTGTGCGCATTGGCCGCAATAAGCGGACGGATTAACAGCATGGCCGCGCCGGTGGTGCCCATGATGTTGGCACATACAGCGCCCAGCGCCAGAAACGCAGTGTTAACCGCCGGGCGCCCGATAAAGCTTGAACGGATATGAATGCCGCCCGCAACCGTATACAGCGAACCGACGAAGATGATGAACGGAATGTAATCGGCAATAAGCGCATGTGCGATGGAGTTAACCGCCACACCGCCGCCGTAGGAAATGAACATCGGCACGGCACACGCCAGAGCCCAGAAAACAGCTACCTTGCCAAAATGATGATGCCAGAAATTTGGCACAACCAGCGGACAGATTGCAATACATAAAAGCACGCCTATAAAGGGCACGGCCCACACAAATGACAGTTCGCCGCCGTTAAGCCCTGCCGCAAATGCGGGCTGCGGCAGCATCATGGCACTGAATGCAGCCAGTGCAGCCAGATTATTGCGCTTAAACATTAAAACCACTCCCCACAAATTTATTAAACCAGCGTATTAATAACAATACTGGTATATATTTAGACAAAATTTTATAAAATCCTGCATATAGCTTATGTATACAATCAGCCTTACAGCAGGCTTATTTCTTCAAAACTGCTTCTTTCCATGTCAAGCATCCGCTCTGCAATGGCTTTGCTGCGGTTTAAATCGGCCGTAAAGCAAACCCTGCTGCGCCCCGTGCCCTGCGTTTTTAAAAGCCCTGCGCGTTCCAGAAAAATTCTTGCCTGCAAGGCGGTTGCTTCCGCCGGGTCTAAAACCGTAACGCTTTCGCCGAAGCCTTTTTCAATTTCCGCACGGATAAACGGGTAATGCGTGCAGGATAAAAGCACCGTATCCACACCGGCCTCCTTCAGCGGCGCAGAATACCTCGCAACGGCGTCTTCAATTGCCGCCCCGCTGAAAACGCCCTGCTCAATCAGCGGCACAAAATCGGGGCAGCCCTGCGCAAAAACTTCCGCGTCTGCGTCAAGCGCGTTAACGGCAGCCTTGTGCGCGCCGCTTGCCACGGTAAAAGGCGTTGCCATTACGCCGATTTTTTTGTTTTTAGTTACGCCAAGCGCCAGTTCTGCGCCCTTACTCATGCCGACAACGTCAAACGCATAACCGTTTCTGATGCTTTCCGTTCCCAAAACGGTAATGGTATTACAGGCCACAACCAAAAGTTTAATACCCGCATTGTCAAGATAATCCGTCAGGTCATGCACCATGGCACGAATTTCCTTTTCCGGGCGCTGCCCGTAAGGCGTGCGCGCCGTATCGCCGATATATAAAAAATCCTCGTGCGGCAGCGCCTGCTGCAAAACTTTCAGCACGCTCAGCCCGCCCACGCCGGAATCAATAACGCCTACCGGCAAGTTTTTATCCATTTATATCTCCCCCAAAGCAAAATTAAATCATAGCTCTATTATAGCCCTTTTGCCTGCAATTTTATACAAAAAATTTTTATAAAAGGCATATTTTATTAAGCCAAAGATATTTTGTAATATTTTTAACAGTTTGCCGTATTTCTTTCATCAAAAACAAATTCAACGCGTCTTGCCATGCGGCAGATAATCTCAAGCGCAAAAACGCGCCTTATGCTATAATAAACTCAAACTAACCTTTAAATTAGGAGGATTTTAACATGCCGCAGCAAACCGGTTCCGCCCGCAGCTACGAACTGCTTTTAATAGCCGTTATCGCCGCAAGGGCAACAAGCTTTATTTTCAGCAAAATGATTTTGGAAAGCCTTGCGCCTTTTAACCTTTTGGCAGTGCGTTTTATAATTGCTTTTGTGCTTCTGGCGCTTATTTTTAATAAAGCAGTGCGCAGCCTAGCCGCGCGCGATTTACTTGCGGGCACAGTTATTGGCACAGCCTTTTTTATTACCATGGCGTGCGAGATGATTGCCCTGACGCAGGCGGCATCATCGCTTGTATCACTATTGGAAAACTGCGCCATTATTTTTGTGCCGCTGCTTGAAATTCTTTTATATAAAAAGCTGCCCGGCAAACTTACAGTAATCAGCACCGGCATGGCCATGCTTGGCGTTGTGCTTCTGGCACTGGGCCAGGGAGAGTTAAGCGGCGGCTTTACTTGGGGGCTTTTGGCAGGCCTTTGCTATGCGGCGGCAATAATTGTAACGGAGCGCCTTTCGCACGGCAGCAACTCCACGCTTGGCATAGGCATAGTACAGGTTGGCACCATGGGCGTGCTTTCGTTTTTGGCCATGCTGCTTACGGAAACGCCTCAGCTGCCGCAGTCCGGCTCGCAATGGCTGATGCTTGCCATGCTTATAATAGTATGCACCGGCTTTGGCTTTACCTTGCAGCCCATGGCGCAAAGCCATGTCAGCGCCGCCCGCGCGGGATTGTTCTGCGCCGTAAGCCCCGCCATAGCAGCCATTTTAGGCGTAACTGTATTGGGCGAACCCTTCGGCACGCTTGACGTTTTGGGGCTTGTTTTAATACTCGCCAGCATTGTTATGCCGTATGTAAAGGATTAATTATGATTACTTCACAAATACAGGCAACTTTACCCTACAATATAAAAATCGTATGGCAAGCTGTTACCGACATAAAAAATTACCACTGGCGCAGTGATTTAAGCCATACCGAAGTGTTAAATCCGCATCAATTTATCGAATATGCCGTAAACGGTACAGCCACACATTTTAAAACCATAGTTTTTAAGCCTTATCATCTTTGGGAATTTACACTGCAAAATAAATTTATCTGCGGACACTGGCGAGGAACTTTTTTACCATCAGGAACTTCCACCCTAATAGATTTTACAGAAGAAATTACTGTTAAAAAGTTTTATTTAAAACCATTTATAAAATTTTACCTGTACAAACAGCAAAAACTCTTTGTTAAAGACTTACAGAATTATCTATATAAAGTCTCTCAAAAGGAGCCGCTCTATGATAAACAACCAAACCTACATACAAAACCTTAAAATTACGGATGTGCCGTGGCACCGCCTTACTACGCCTTACGGCAGGGCAACGGATTTTCCAGGATATTTAGCTGTTCTTGAAAAGGCAGATGATATTAAAGCCGCCGAAAAAGCCCTGAACGAACTTGCCGGCAACATTGAACACCAAAGCACTTTATGGCAAGCCTCGCCCTTCGGCATGGTATTTTTAACGCGCATCTTCACGCAGGCGCTTGCAGCAGGCGAAACAAACCCTGTTGCGCGCTATATAGCAGCAGAACTGTTCGATTTTTTTACGCTCATGGCCAATGTCTGCGAAGAAATTGAAGAATTTGAACACCCCGAGCCGCTGCCGTTTTTCGGCGATATGCTTAGAGAAGAATACCTGTGGAGCGAAGAATATAACGAAGAAGACGACGAAATGCGTTACGAAGAAGAAGAAATCTTTGCCGACGATTTGTTTTACAGCTTTTATTATTATTCGCGCCAGGCGCTTTTAAGCATTAAGCCGCAGCTTGACGGGCTGCTGTTTGCCACACGGCAAAATACCGAAGGCACGGTACTTAAAAATACACGCGGCATACAGATAATTAAAATTACCGCCGCTAAAAAAACAATACCTGCCGCTGCTTTTACTGGCAGACGAAGAAGAAGCCATGATAGACCGCTATTTGAACCGCGGCGATATGTATGTGCTGAAAGACGGCACCGTTAAAGCCGAATGTGTTGTAACAGATGAAGGCGGCGGAATTTTGGAAATAAAAAACATCGCCGTGCAGCCGCTGTTTCAGCGCCGCGGCTACGCCAAAACCCTGCTTGAATTTATAGAAAGAACATATAAAAGCAGCTTTAAAACCTTGCAGGTTGGCACCGGCGACAGCCCTGCCACCATACCTTTTTACCAAAAGCTCGGCTTTGTACGCTCGCATATTATAAAAAACTTTTTCACCGATAATTACAGCCGCCCCATCTATGACGGCGGCGTACTGCTGACAGATATGGTTTATATGCGCAAGCGGTTATAAAGGAGGATTTTATGCAGCTATACGAACTCGTCAATAAATATCATGTAGGCACAACTTTAAGCTGCGCCGAGGCTATGTTTAAAGCCTGCAACGAATATTACGGCTTAAACCTGCCGGAAAATACGCGGAAAATGTTCTCCATTATGGGCATCGGCATGCAAACGCAGCTTTCGTGCTGCGGCGCCTTTACCGTTGCCGTTGGCATTATCGGCCTTGTTACCGCTACGGATAGTGCTTTTATATTGCCATCTTAAGGCCTTTTATCAGCCTTTTTTAAAGATTCCGAGCGGTTTGCCAAGCGGCCAGAATACGCGCCCGAAGAAATTATTTAAAAATACCGCGCCTGCGCCGTACATCGAAAGCAGCGAAATCGCCAGTTCCGAATAAGCAGCAACATCGTGCGCCCAGTGCCCGCCGATACCAAGCGTATCAAGCCCCAGGCACAAAAGCAGTACATCAATCAGGAGCATATCCACAAATAAAAATGTGTTGGCTTCTGCTGCGGCAATCGTGCCGATGCACGCAAACATAAAGTACGCCAGAAAGGCAAAGCCAAGCGCTTTGGGGTATACCCCGGCTGCCAGCCCGGCACCAAAAGTACCGGCTTTAATCATCCAGCTCATCGCTACGCCCGACCAGAAAAAGCCGAATGCGCCGAAGATTGATGCTCCAAAAATATTCTTGTGGCAAAAATCGAAATAGGCGGCGAGCAGTTGAGCAAATGAACCGCAGACCAGTGCCCAGGGAATGACCCACGAAACATCGCTGACCACACCCAGCTTCTGCATGGATGCAACAAACGTCACCACGGAAAGTCCGAACAATCCGAGTGGAGTCGGGTCGGCGACGGTAATCTGCACATGCCTGGTTTCATTGTTGTCTGAACTCATCGTTTATTCCTCCTTATTAAATTTTGTATTGATATGCCTTGGCATAAATACCTTTAGTGTGCCTTACACAAGATACAGCCATGTCAGCAGCAAAAAGATGGGGATTAAAATGCCCACCGACCACAGCAGGTAGCCGAAGAAGCTCGGCATTTTCAGCCCGCGGTTCTGCACAATGGCAACTACCATAAAGTTCGGCGCATTACCGATATAGCTGTTGGCGCCCATAAATACCGAGCCCATGGAAATAGCCATCAGCGTCAGCGCGCCTTCCGTCATCAGCACGGAAGCATCGCCGCCTGCCATGTTAAAGAAGGCAAGGTAGGTCGGCGCGTTGTCCAGAAAGCCCGAAAGCGCGCCCGTCATCCAGAAGTACATGGCGTTGTTGGCCGTGCCGTCGGCGTTGGTAACCATTGCCACCACCGGCGCAAACGCGCCTGCCATACCGGCTTTTAACATCTCAAGCACCGGCACAATGGTAACAAAAATGCCGAAGAACAGCTTGCCGACTTCAAGCACGGGCTCCCGTTTGCACTGCGCACATCAGCAGGCGTTAAAGCCAGTGAAAGCCCTGCCGCCGCGAGGAAAATCACATCGCGCAGCACGCCCTGGCCGGTTAAATGCACGCCCAGCACGGTAAATTCCATGCCGCTGTCCCACACGCCGGCCATTAAAACGGCGCCAATAATTACGCCCAAAAGTGCAAAGTTAATTTTGCCTTCCACGCCAAACGGCTCTTTGGTGCAGGTGCTTTCCGCAAGTAAGAACTCATCCTTTTCTTTATTGAAGAAAACGCTGTCCATCACAAAATACAGCGCCAGTAAAAGGCCCACAGCCGTCAGCATCGGCAAAATTAAATGCTCGGCCGTCCAAAAAAAGTCTACCCCGCGCAAAAAGCCCAAAAACAGCGGCGGGTCGCCCAAAGGCGTAAGCGAACCTGCAATGTTGGCAACAATAAAAATAAAAAATACAAAAGTGTGCATTACATAACGGCGGCGCTCGTTAGCCGCAATAAGCGGACGGATTAAGAGCATTGCCGCGCCCGTTGTGCCCATAATGTTGGCAAGCACTGCGCCCAGTGCCAAAAAGCAGGTGTTGGTAAGCGGCGTGCCGGTAAAGCTGCTGCGGATATGGATGCCGCCAGCCACCGTGTACAGCGAACCTACAAAAATAATAAAGGGAATGTAATCACCGATAAGCGCGTGCGCCACACTGCCTGCCGCAACACCGCCGCCGTAAATTACAAACAGCGGCACAGCGGTTGCCAGCGCCCAAAACACTGCTACCTTGCCGTAATTGCCGTGCCAGAAATGCGGCACCGCCAAAGGGCAGATGGCAATGCATAAAAGTATGCCCGCAAACGGCAGCACCCAGCCGATGGAAAGTTCCGCGCCGTTAAGCCCTGCCGCCAGTGCAGGCAGCGGTAAAACAAGCGTTAACAAAAATGCCCACATACCTAAAATTACATTTTTCATAGCGTATCCTCCTGTACTATAAGGCTGCGCCTGTAATTAATATAAATCAAAACGGAAATTAATATTAAATAAGCTGCGCACCACTATTTTACTGGATAAATTCCTACTAAGTCAATAATATTTCGTCAAATTTTCAGAAAAATTTTTTAAAGTGCAACTTCCTTCCTATATATAATATACAGCAAAAATAAAAGCTGCCGCCTGCAACGTACGGGCGAATAAAATTCAGGCAAATACTTGCAATTTGCAAATATTGACAGATGGCGTTTACGGTGCTATGCTGAAATTTATAAGCACCGCAATGCAAACGGCAGCAAAGCGCTGCCAGACAACAGGAGGCAAAGCAAATGGTTGAAAACTGCTCGCATAACTGCGAAGGCTGCACCGAAAATTGCAGCGAACGTACAAAAGAAAGTTTTTTGGAAAAACCTAACGAAATGAGCCACATAAAAAAAGTAATAGGCGTAGTCAGCGGCAAAGGCGGCGTCGGCAAATCGCTCGTAACCTCGCTTTTGGCAGTACTGTCCCGGCGCAAAGGCTATAAAACAGCAATTATGGATGCCGATATCACAGGCCCTTCCATCCCCAAGGCTTTTGGCCTGCACGGCCACGCCGAAGCAAGCGAATGGGGATTGTTCCCGGTAAAAACCGCCGCAGGCATCGGCGTTATGTCGCTTAACCTTTTGATGAAAAACGAAACCGACCCGGTTGTATGGCGCGGCCCGCTTATTTCCGGCGCCGTTAAACAGTTTTGGACAGACGTAATCTGGGGCGATGTTGACTACATGTTTATTGATATGCCTCCCGGCACCGGCGACGTAGCGCTGACGGTATTCCAGTCCATTCCCGTGGACGGCATTGTTATAGTTGCCTCGCCGCAGGAACTTGTAGGCATGATTGTTGAAAAAGCTGTTAATATGGCTAAAATGATGGATGTGCCGGTACTGGCACTGGTTGAAAACATGAGCTACATTACCTGCCCCGACTGCGGAAAGGAAATACATGTTTTCGGTGAAAGCCACATTGATGAAATTGCCCAGAAACACGGCGTTGAAACCGTTGCCCGCATGCCGATTGACCCGAAACTTGCAGCTGCCTGTGACGCAGGTACGATAGAAAGCTTTAACGGTGCATGGCTTGACGGCGTACTTGAAAAACTGACAACTGCAAATAAATAACAAAAAGCAATTACTGCCCAATTTTTAGGACGGTAATTGCTTTTTAGTTGCGTTATGTTATAATAATTACTGCAAAAAGAGAGATTTCTGATGGTCGGTTCCTCCCAATGCAGGGAGGTGGCAGTACATGAGCACATACGAAGCTTTGTCTTTAATGATTGCTTTCGGTATTCTTGTAGCTACCATTATTTCTGGCAAGCGCTGAGTTTTTACAACTTTGGCGTAAAATGAAATAAGACCGCCAAAGTCTGGCAGCCTTTTTTTCAAACTCAAAATTTACAAGGAGAGGGCTGACGGGCAAACATCAGATTAACTCTCTTTTTGTATTATACAACAAACAAACGGCATTTGCAAACGGCTTTTAGCATTTTGCCAAACTTACATTACCAAAATATACACGCAGCCCAACAACAGCAGCCCGGTAATTACGCGCATGGCAATAATCATAGTGCGTCCTGTATTTTTATTTATCTTTGCAGCATAATAGGTAAACAAATGCCAGTTAAAAATCCACAAAGTAAATGCCGGTAAAATAACGCCGCTGTTAAAAAACACGCCGTAAATAACCACAAGCATGCTTAAAATATTTAACAAATTGGAAAATAAAAATAAATTATACGTTCCGCCGCCGTTAAATATTTCCCGGCGGCTGTTTTTTAACTGTTTTGCCGAATTTAAAATTTGTGCAGCACCAATCAGCGCCACTAAACCCCATACTTGTTCCATAATAAACTCCAAAAATTATACCTATAATTTTAATAATAGAAAATCAGTGTTTCAAATACTATAATTTACGTTAATGTTTATTAGTAATATAGTATAATCTACCTTCTTTAGCAATTAAACGAACTTCTTTTTCGAATAAACTTTCATCCGTAATTTTAGATTCAATAGGATAAGACAACATTTGTCCTTTTATCATTTTAACCATATTATCATCAATAGCACAATAATTATATTCTTCATCTATAAGCCCAGGAATACGATGAATAATTCCATCTAAGCCATCT
>OLZW01002043.1_pt1 | contig 13736 bp, 16 predicted proteins | sample 1674281 | NCBI WGS metagenome assembly OLZW01 (sample SAMEA103958157, study PRJEB25191) | human gut metagenome | biome: human-associated habitat [ENVO:00009003]; feature: intestine environment [ENVO:2100002]; material: feces | place: Germany | collected 2013/2015
CTTACCACCATCAGCTTCTTCCTCTAATGCAGGGCATAAAAGTGCTCTCTTTAAGCCGCAGCAACATTCAAAAAACAAGCGTGAGTTACCCAATAGCAGTGAAGGAGCAGCAACTCATTGCCTACTACTTCAGCCAACTCGACAACCTTATCACCCTTCATCAACGACAGCCATTTTTGCAGTCACCTCCGGATATTTCTCTGATTGTCCAACTGACACCCCCTTTTTATACATTCTCTTGGGAACAGCGTAAGCTCGGTGATATGATGAATGTTACATCTGTTAAGCGCATCCATCAATCAGACTGGACAGACAGTGGAGTAAGGTTCCTTAGAGCAAGAGATATTGTTGCTGCTGCAAAGAATGAAGAGCCGGATGACTATCTCTATATTTCAAAAGAGAAGTACGAAGAATACAGTACATTGTCGGGAAAAGTCGGTGTTTCAGATTTGCTTGTGACGGGTGTTGGTACTATCGGAGTGCCTTATTTAGTGAGGAATTTGGAGCCTTTGTATTTCAAAGACGGTAATATTATATGGTTCCAAAACTCAGATAAAATAGATGGCAAGTTCCTCTTTTATTCGTTCTCGGCGGAGCAGATTCAAGGCTTCATAAATGAATCAGCTGGTATCGGTACTGTTGGAACTTATACCATTGAAAGTGGGAAAAAGACTCCCATTTCGCTTCCCAATCAGATAGAACAAGCAAAAGTTGGAGAGTTTTTTCAGCAGCTTGACAACCTTATCACCCTTCATCAGCGACAGACAATTGTATATGCGGTAATTCGCAGTATACGAAAAGTAATTTTAGCCGAAAGACAGTATTTTGCTCCACCGATGATACGAAAATCCCCCTGATCACTCTCTGCGAATAGTTTGCTATACTGTTCTAAAAGCATTAATGCGATTGTAATGCGAGCATCGGGAAAGGGCGACGTTTTATGGAGAAGAATTGCACCATAATGTCCATTGTTTTTTGAAATATCTCACTAATTTGTTTATGGCATTTTGAAACACATATTTGATTTCGATCGACCAAAAATGCCATCAGCCAAAAAGTATGCCTTTTGGTGCATAGAGGACCAGCTCTAATGGGGCTGGCCCTCTGTTGACTTACTGGAGTTACATCCAAATAAGGAAGAAGTAGAAATTGGCAGTAAAAAAGTTGAGATTGCCATTTCATCCTGCGCTCGGTATAATAGTAATATGTCAGAGATATCCATGCATGAGAAGATGTTCGTTTATGGAGGAACGAGGAAATGGGAATGACTGTTATCTGTTTTCACAACAATAACGAAGAGAATGGATACCTTAGCAACTGGTATCCTTCCACATTTACGCACAATGGTATCACCTTTTCCTCAATGGAGCAGTATATGATGTACCGCAAGGCACTTTCCTTTGGCGATGAAAAGGTTGCCACACAGATTCTTGCTACGGATAATGCTGCCGAGATAAAGGCTCTTGGACGGCTTGTATCCGGCTATGATGAGAGCCTATGGAACGGTATTCGACAAATCGTCGTCTATGAGGGGCTTTTCGCAAAGTTTACGCAGAACCCTGATCTAAGGGAGAGACTGAAAGATACTGGAAATGCATTTCTTGCTGAGTGTGCTGTAAATGATCGGATTTGGGGCATTGGTTTATCCATGCGTGATCCAAGCAGACTTGACCGGGCAAAATGGCAAGGCCAAAATCTACTTGGTTATGCCCTTATGATGGTGCGTGAAAAACTCTAAGAGGGTCTTGCCATTTCATTCCATAGGCACCTAAACAATTATACAGAAAACAAAATAACATCAAGGAGAAAAACTATGAATAAAACCGAACTGATTGCCGCAATGGCTGAAGCGAGTGGCCTTTCCAAGAAGGATTGCGAGGCTGCTCTCGCTGCATTTATCACGACTACTGAGAGCGCTTTGAAGGCTGGCAACAAAGTGCAGCTGGTGGGCTTCGGCTCTTTCGAGGTCAAAGAACGTGCTGCCCGTACTGGCAAGAATCCTGCAACAGGTGAGCAGATTGATATCCCTGCATCTAAGGCACCTGCGTTCAAAGCAGGAAAGGCTTTCAAAGACGCCATCCAGTAATTTGAAAACCCATAGAGAGGCACTTACGGTATTGATCCGTAAGTGCTTCTTTTTTAGCTAATCTCATAACGCCCCAACGCAACTGCCGTTTAATTGCGGCAAATTCGCCACAAATAAAATGCAGTTTCTGCTTTCTATTGCTGATAATTTGTACGAACCTGTTGTTGGTTACCAAACCTCCTCGTAAGTATTGATATAGATTACTTCACAGGAGGAATGCAAAATGAAAAGTTGCCAGTATAAGAGTTCCGATGAGCTCCCCCTTATCCTCAATGTTCAAGAGGTGTCCAATTTTCTCGGCCTCGGGCTGTCTCAGGTCTATGAGCTTGTGAAGCGCATCGACTTTCCTGCCTTCAAAGTTGGAAGTCGTATCTTCGTGCCGAAAGACAAATTCCTTACCTGGCTAAATGTGCAAACGGAAGAGAAGGACTCTCTCTTCTATACGGAGTGACAAGGATGGACGATAGTAAGATGCCGCGAATCCGGCGCAAAGAAGATCTTCCGGATGTGATGACGATGCCGCTCGTTGCAAAGACCCTCGGATGCAGTCTTACGGTTGCATATAGACTTCTAAAGAGAGATGACTTTCCCCATACGGTAAGTGGTCAAAGGGTCTATATTGACAAAGGAAAATTTCTCTCGTGGCTTGATGCTCAGACGCAAATGGAAAAGAGAGATCATTATGGCTGGTAGGCAAAGAGCGAATGGCGAAGGCAGCATTCGAGAGAGATACCCCGGCTGTTGGGAAGGTCGATATACTGCCGGCTACGATATTCTAACGGGAAAGCGTATTCAAAAGGGCGTTTTTGCTAAGACACGAAAAGAATGCGCAGCGAAGCTGGCACGAGCCATCCAACAGGATACAGGGCCTTATTATCGCAAGGGCAAAGGATATGATTCACAGCCCCTTTCTACATGGATTCGGCTTTGGTTTGATTCCTACACAAAGCCAAATCTTCGCCCCAGCTCAGCAGATGGTTATAGGAGCATGATCGAGAACCACATCATCCCGGTTTTGGGCCATATCCAGCTTTCAAAGCTCAGCTCAATCCAGATTCAGCGCTTCTACAATGATCTGCACACACAGGGCCGCTTAGACAACCATGGAAATCGGAAATATGAGCCATTGTCTGCAAGCACCGTGAAGCACATTCATGCGGTATTGAGCGGCGCTCTGAAACAGGCAGTTAAGGAGCGGATTATTCCCTTCAACCCTTGCGATAACTGCAAAATTCCAAAGCGTGAAAAGAAAGAAATGCACGTCCTGCCGCAGGACAAGATAGGTGCATATCTGGATGAGGCAAAGCGACTTGGGGTCTATACGCTTTTCTATTTGGAATTGACAAGTGGGCTTCGACGGGGAGAATTACTTGGCCTGGAGTGGGCCGACTTGAATCAGGAAACACGAATGCTGACGGTTAACAAGCAGCTCACTCGTTCTGGGGGAGAGTTGTGCATTTCTGTACCGAAGACTGAGAATTCGATTCGAACAATAGCTCTTCCGGAGAATACTGTTGCTTTGCTCATAGATGAGCACAACAAGCATCCGGATAGTCCCCTCATGTTTTGGTGTCCAAGAACTAATGGTTACTGGAGTCCGGACTCTCTTCGACATTTACACAAACAAATGCTCGCCGCTGCCGGAGTGGATGAAAGCGTTCGCTTTCATGATTTGAGACATACATTTTCGACCTTAGCAATTCAGAGCGGCGTAGATGCAAAAACGGTCGCTGGCATGCTCGGCCACTATAGTGCCGCATTCACGCTGGACACTTACACGCATGTGACAGAACAAATGAAGCGAGGCGCGGCTGAAAAGATCGGCGTTTTTATGAACGCAAGTGTCAATGTGCAGGTTAATGTCGTTCACTCACCGAGTGCGGTAGTGCGTGGTGATTATGAATCGGATCTGGCTAACTGCCTAAACCCGTCGAATTCGACGGATTTAGATCCAACATCACAGTAGACATTGAACAAGGAAAAGGGACTCTGAAATCAGCAATTTCAGAGTCCCTTTTTTCGTTGCCGTGTGTCGACAGAAAAGATACCACCGTCAAAGCCTTGCGCCGCAATGGTTTTGCGGTTTTGCAGTCTTATGCGCAAGAGAAATACCCACCGTTAAACCTCATCCTCTTTACGATCTCCAAGCCCATACTTTTTCATGAGTTCTACAGCAAGCCGCTCGCCTTCGGCTGTAAACACGATCGGTTTTTTTGCGCCTTCACCGCAGATAAGCCCCTGTGCTTCCAACCTTTCCAGAACCGAAAAATCATATCCCTTCCAGCAGCGGCGCAGCAGCGTATCATCAGTCTTGTGCGGTTTTCTGCGAAGTCCTATTGTTCTGCGTTCCTGCCACGAAGTCAGGTACATCAGCAAAAGTGTCAGTTCCTGAATCTGCTCTGGCATATGTATAACATTCTTACACTTGGTTTTGAAACAGCAAAACGATGGAACTACATCGCAGAGATTCCCAACACCAAAGGTCCATCCGAGCACTACAAGAGGCGTAAAGCTTGGTCTGCTGAGTATATTTCAAAAATTCTCGATCAGATTCAAGAAGATCCCATTCTCCATCTCTCGCTTCACCTGGCCTTTGTATGTTCACTTAGAGCAGGCGAGATTGTTGCTATTGACATTCACTCAATCAACCTTGATGACGGCAGCATGTGAATTTCCCAAATTCTTGAACGTGTCTCTGACGAGGCCCTCAAAAATCTCTCCAGAGAAAAGATTGCTAAAGTTTTTCCGAAACAGTTTTCTAACGCTAAAAGTCGTCTTGTCTTAAAAATTCCAAAAACAGAAGGCAGTTTGAGAAAGCAATACCTGACACAAGCCCATTGGTTCAAGAAATCAAAATCTATGCTTCTTGAGGTCCAGCTTAAAAAAAGAAAAACCTTGAAACCATTGCCTTAACAGTGATAAGGAAGTGATTTAAACATGACTGTTAGCTGACGGATTCGGGTGCTAAAAAGGACACCTATTCTTTCGAATAGATGTCCTTTTTTGTTGTGTCGAGGGGCTGTTTTTGAATTGGGTCAGATGGCCCAGCTCTGGCTTTCGGTCTGCAGATCCACCATGTGCGTGTACTGGCCGTTCCGGGCATAAAGTGCATCGGGCGCGCCCTGTTCGGCCACCACGCCGTCGGACAGCACCACGATTTTGTCCGCCCCGGCTACGGTGCGCATCCGGTGGGCGATGATAAGGACAGTTTTGTGTTTTATGAGCCGGGAAAGTGCCTCCTGAATGGCAGTTTCGTTCTCCACATCCAAGCTGGCGGTGGCTTCGTCCAGCAGAATGATGGGCGCATCCTTCAGGAATGCGCGAGCAATGGAAATGCGCTGACGCTCGCCGCCGGAAAGGGCGCAGCCGTTTTCCCCGATGTTCGTGTTCCACTTGTCCGGCAGCTTTTCGGCAAATTCCTCGCAGTTGGCAAGGTGCGCCGCCGCAAGTACCTCCTCGTCGGTGGCACCTTTGCGCCCCAGACGGATATTTTCCAGTATCGTGTTGTCAAACAGAGTCACATCCTGAAACACGATGGAATACAGGCTCATGAGCTTTTCCGGGTCGATTCGGGAAACATCCATGCCGCCCACGGTGATGCTGCCCTTCTGGTAGTCCCAGAACCGTGCCGCCAGCCGGGAAACGGTAGTCTTGCCGCCGCCGGAGGGGCCCACCAGTGCCGTGACCTCGCCCTGCTTTGCGGTAAAGGAGACATCCCGCAGCACCGTCTCGCCGGAGTTATAGGCAAAGCCCACATGGTCGAACACGATATCGCAGCCCTGATTGGTCAGCTGCTCGCTGCCGGTCTGCAGGGGAGCGTCCAGAATCTCGTTCATCCGCCCCACATTGGTGCGCATGGCAATGACCGCCGCCAGATTCTGTAACGCGCCCTGCATAGGGTCATACATCCGGGAAGCCGCCATCAGGAACAGAAACAGGGTCAGCACATCGATACTGCCCTGCACCAGCAGCACCGAGCCGGTGAGTGCCACCGATGCAATGCCCAGCTTGAGCACCATGCTCGCAGAGGACACAAACAGCGCTGTTTCCAGTTCTGCTGCGATGGACTGCTTTTCCACAGCCCGAATTTTGCCGGAAAGACCGGACAGATAACGCTGCTCCGCATTGCTGGCTTTCAGGTCCCGGAGAGTCTCGATGTACTCCTGAATGCCGTCCGCACAGGCCATTTTCGCCGCCATGGTCTTGGCCTGCACCTTGTCCTGCACCCGGTAGCTGCCCACCACGATGGCAACGGATACCGGGATGACCCACAATGCTGCCAGAGCCATCCGTCCGTCAAAGGCGAACAGGCTCAGAGCAATGAGCACCGTGGAGATGAGGGAACCGAATAGACCGGGGATGAAGTGGGAGCAGTCCTTTTCCAACACCTCGCAGTCTGCCATGATGGTGCTGGTCAGGTCGGCAAGGTCCCGCTTGCCGAAAAAGGACAGGGGCAGCTTGCGCAGCCGCTCCGCAAGGGTCAGGCGGCGGGTGCCGCTCTCTTTATAAGTCGTAAAATAGGTGCCATTGTACTGGAACCATGTGGTCAGCAGGATCAGCGCAAAGCAGGCCGCACACCCCAGCAGATAAAAACCTTTTCTCCCGCTCGTGGAGCCTGCAAGCATGTCTTTTACCAAGAGATACAGCAGCCCGGTGGGCAACATGAATGCCATGTTTTGGAACGCACAGGCCAGAACGCCCTTTACAAGCCCTTTTGCGCCCTCCGGGGAGCTGGCTGTGGCGTGTTGAATTTTTCCGATCATCTTTTACCCTCCTTTGCGACCTTCCACTGCACCGAGGCCTGATAATCCTGCCACATCCGGGCAAACAGGCCGTTCTGCGCGCACAGTTCGTCCTTTGTTCCGGATTCTGCAATTTGCCCATCCTGCACCACATAGATGCAGTCGGCGTTGGCTACGGTAGACAGGCGGTGTGCGATCATCAGCACGGTTTTGCCCTTGGCAAGCCGGGCAAAGGCTGCCTGCACCTTGGCTTCATTGTCTGGGTCGGCAAAAGCGGTGGCCTCATCCAGAATCAGGATGGGCGCATTTTTCAGCATAGCACGGGCAATGGCGATGCGCTGCTGCTCGCCGCCGGAAAGATACACGCCCTTGGTGCCAATGACGGTATGGATGCCCGCTGGGAACTTTTCTATAATATCCATGCACTGGGCGGCCTTGAGCGCCGCCAGCACCTCGGCTTCGGTGGCCTGCGGTTTGCCCAGACGGACGTTGTCCAGAATGCTGCCCTTGAGAAGGCGGCTGTTCTGGAACACAAAGGAAATGGTATCCATCAGCTCTTCCTTGGAAACATCCCGCACATCCGCTCCACCCACCCGGACGCTGCCGCTCTGCACATCAAAGAACCGGCAGATCAGGTTTGCCAGCGTAGATTTTCCGCCGCCGGAGGGACCTACAAAAGCCACAGTCTGTCCCGGCTGGATGTCCATGGAAACGCCCCTGATAACATCCGCCTTGCCGTCATAGCTGAAATGCACATCCCGCAGCGTCACGGAGCCGTCCTGCGGGTGCTGGGGCTTGCTGCTCACCGGCACAGGCGCTGCATTCAGCACGGAATCGATCCGCTGCAGGGCATCGGCCACCACCATCTTGTTTTCGCTCATGTACATGATCTTCGTCAGCGTCAGGGAGATCACCGGCGTAATGATGATATAGAACAGCAGATTCAGCAGGAATTCCGGTGTCACGCCGTGTGTCGTGAACAGCAGTCCGCCCGCAATCAGAAAGGCGAACACGCCGTTGACGGCGGCGGTGTAGAACATCATGGGCAGGCGCAGGTCTTTGGTGTAGGAGATGACCCACTTTTCGTACTCATCAATGGTGGCCTTGAACTTTTTGAAGGAAAATACCGATTGCCCGAAGGTCTTGACCACCGGGATACCCCGGACGTACTCCACGGCCTCATTGGACATAGCCTCCAAGGCGTTGCCGTACTGCCGCATTTTTTCAGCCATCCGCTTGCCGGTCATGGTCGCCATGATGAGGAAAGCCAGCACCACCGGCGCAAGGCTCAGCAGCCCTAATCGCCAGTCGAACGCCAACAGCAGCACCAGCAGCCCCACCGGGGTGGCGATGGCGTTGTACTGGTCGGGCAGCTGGTGGGCAAGATAGGTCTCGGCGGCTCCGGTGCTTTCGTGGATGATCTTGCGCAGCTTGCCGCTGCCAAAAGTTTCGGCAAAGCCCAGCGGCAGCACCGCCAAATGCTCCGACACCGCCAGCCGCAGATTGGCCGCCACCCGGAACGCCGACAGGTGGGAGTACATCAGCGCTGCAATGTAAATAAGGTAAGACAGCACTGCAAACAACACTGCCATCCAGCCGTAATGGGGGATCTTCACCGCCTGTGCATAGTCAGGTGCGACAGCCAGCACATCCCGCAAGATCATCCAGATATAGAGGAACGGGATCAGCGCCATCAGTGCGCTGACAGCGGAGAGCACCAGTGAAGCATAGGTGAATACCCGATGTCCGCCTGCATAGCCCATCAGCCGGGAAAAGTCCGATCGTTTTTTCAATCAAATCACATCCTTACCGTAATATTGCCATGCGTACCGCCTGACATGATCGGGTGCGCATGTGCCGTTTATTCTGCCTCAGACAAATTTTCCGTGACGAAAAGTTCAATGACATTTTCCATAGTTGACTGATCATAGTCCTCTGCGATGGCGGCAGCATTCCAATAAGCATAATTTCCTTCATACCAGCTCTGCAGGTCGTCGAGATTCTCTGCATAGCGGAATTCCAGATGATACGTCGTTTCCATCGTATCGGGCGCAAAGGCAAAGTAGGTAAACTCCCCGGAATCCGCATCCTCGCTCTGGTAGAAGAGGAAGCTGTTTTCATTGTCCACATCCAGTTTCTGGTAGGTGTGTGCAAACACTTCCTGTCCTTGCGCATCCAGACCGGTGATGGTGTCGCCATTCATCACGAATTTTTCCACGCCGCCCAGAAAATAGCAGTTGAACGCCGTGCTGTCCGGATCTGCTGCATATTTTTCAACAGCCTCCTCGCCATACGGCTCTGCCATGCACATTCCCAGCAGCATATCCGTAGCCGATTCCGCATTGTCCTCGCCTACCAGCGGAGTCGCAGCGTCGATCCACAAATTCCGGTATTCACTCTTTGCCATCTCCGGGAACAGTTCCACATAAGTCCCGCTGATACCAGACAGATAATCCTCCGCATCCATTACCTGACTTGCGGAAGCCGAAGAAGCCACCGAGGAGGAAACGCTGGATGCCGAAGACGCTGTGCTTGCGCTCTGCTGGCCGCAGCCGACAGCAGACAGCAGGCAGACCGCAGACAAGGCCACTGCAACAAATTTCTTTTTCATCATCATATGAAAGTACCTCCGGTTTTAAAGTAAGTTTGTTCTAACCGCTCTGTACTTTAGCATATTTTTCGGCCGTGGACTACTCCATTCTGATTTCCCTGCTCCGTTTTGCGAGTCCATTTGCGTGGGTGCGGTACTGCGACGGGGTCGTTCCATATCGTTTCCGGAAAGCCTCCGAAAACTTGCTGGCGTTGTCATATCCTGCATTCTGTGCAATCTGCGTAATGGGCTTTGCGCTCCGGACAAGCTCTACGGCAGCCTGTTCCAGACGGTATTCCTTGATATAGTGGTATACTGGCACACCGTAGACCTGTTTGAACATTTTTTGCAGGTGCGAAACCGAGATCCCGTGTTCTTCTGCCAGCTGCGCAAGGGAGACATACCCCTCCCGGTTTGTCAGAAGGTGATCCCGGAGATGGTGTGCCAGTTCGGTCTGTTCGGTAGAACAGTACAAGTCCGTTCCTTCCTCCTGCGGAATGCGGCTCAGCAGCATCAACAGCTCCACCACCTTGAGCCGCAGGAACCGGAGATCCATGTAGGGCGCATTTTCGTACAATTCCCGGAAAACGTGCTCACAGCGGGGTCCTGCCGTACCGAACATGAACCATCGGTTTCCCAGAAGATTCTGCTTCAGTACCGCAAAATCCACCGAAAAGCCCGGTGCGTTCTTCTCAAGCCAGTTCTGAGCGGCTGCTGGATCAACTTCCAGACACAGCCCTTCGTAACAGCCCAGCGGGAACCGTGACTCTGAACGTGTTCCATGCCGTCCGTCGTAGCAGCTGACGGCCATATCCCCCGGCTTTAGCAGAACGCTGTCACGCATGGAAAAGCTGGTTTCAAAACGGCCATTGATGCAGAAATTGATCTCTATCATACCGATCTGCGTGCGGATTTCCGTATAGGTCTCCATCTCCAGCCGCAGCAGCATGATCCCCACGCCATCAAACAGCCGGTAATAGTGAATTTCTCCACTTCCGGCCGCATTTTCAAAGCCGCCTGTTTGTCCGGGATTATAGGGAGTGACCCCCGTTTTGTCATGAAAAATGATATCAATCATACTGTTTATTCAATCCGATCTCCACAATCCGTCTTTTGCAGGGCTTGGAATGGCAGCTGTGGTCAACTGGCAGATCTCTGTCTTTCATATTTTTCCTTTCTTCGCCCCTTGCATCGCAATTTTCTCAACCATGCGCTATCCCAGTGCCACATCCAGTACCATCATCACGCTGAAGCCTACCGCAAAAAACACCGTGCCGACGTTAGAGTGCTGCCCCTGCGACATTTCCGGGATCAGCTCCTCCACCACCACATACAGCATGGCTCCGGCGGCAAAGCTGAGCAGATAGGACAAAGCGGGCACCACAATGCCTGCCGCCAGGATCGTCAGTACTGCCCCGATCGCACCGAGAATGCACCATCGAATCAGCATTTTCGTTTTCTCCGTCTTCATCTTTTTTGCCTCCGATTGCAGTTCATGATTCTGCTTTTCATTTGGGCAATTTCCAACTTCTTAGAAAATCAAATGGACAATACCGCCGGCAATTGCCGCTCCCGCAACCCAGATCAGCGCCAGTATGCTTCGCTTTTTCAGCACCTGCCTCCATGTCTGCACGAACGGCGCATCTTCAAGCCCTGGCAGCACCCAAAACTGGCTGTGCCCGACCCATAGCTTGTCGATTACAACGCCGTCATAGATATTCATAACCTCAAGAAACAGCAGCGCCTGCCAATAGGCCTCACCAAAGGAGGAAGCCCCGTTCCACAAACCGATGATCAGCACAAGAGCAGCAAGCATCACGATAAAGAACGGTATCATAAAGCATTTTCGTTTCCGGTTCATCGTATTGCGGTCGATCAGTCCCAGTTCGATGGCGCGATCCTGCACCTCCTTGGGATAAAAGTACAGCCCATTGACAGCACCGCCGATCACAGCGATTTTTACCACTGCGGTAAACAGCAGACAATAAAGCAGCAGTTGCAGTACGATCATTGTTTTTCTCCTCTCAGTCTGCGTGCGAATCGGGCATCTGGCATCATCGCGGTGTAGCGGATTCCTTGTTTTCCCTTATGCTGAAGCTGCTGGATATGGGCTTCTGTTGTTTTTCTTTTTTCATGCAGGACTTTTTTTATCACACGCATAGAAAATCTCTGCCTCCCAAAACGATTGCTTCTGTCACACGTCCTCAAAGCAGCGCGCAAAGCCACGCTGCCACAGCGGAGGCGGGAATGTAGATCACAAAGTGCCGGATATGTGTTCGCTTGTTATAGCCGAACATATGCGGACCGACCACGCCCTTCAGCTCCGGATAGAAATGCGGAAAGAAATTGGAGTGGCACAGCAGCACCCAGTCAAAGAAAATGATGTCGTAGATCTCCATGGCGTAGAGCACGGCGAGAAACCGCACAAAGAAGTCCAGGAAGCCGAAGCCGTTTCTGACGCCGTCCCATACGCTTAGTGCCGCCGCAGCGAGAAAAAGCAGGATGGCAATGATCTCAATCACCCAGCCGATACTATGTGCGCCGGGAAATCGTTCCTTTGTATCGGGGATTGCGTCCAGATTTTCCTTTGGTGCGGATGAGAAAAAACGCTTGTCCTGAATGAAACCCACCCCGCCGTATAAAACAAGAAAGTATGCCAGAAATACCATGAGCGTTACAAGAACCGTGATTTTCATTTTGATGTTGATGCCTCCGTACTGACAAACTGCTGCTTTTCCGCGTCCGGTTTTTTGATCAGGTCATACAGCTTTCCAAATTCGCCGATATCCCGCACTCCGGCAAGTTCCATGCCCAGATGTACATATTTGTCGCACTTAGATTTGGCATTCGTTTCCAGAATCACCGGCACGCCCAGCCGATTGCCCTCGGCAAAGGCAATGTCCAGCACCTTTCGCATATATCCCTGCCCCTGATATTTCTCCCGCACACAGACAAGTCCAACGAAAATGTAGGGTTTCTTTTCCTTGTCCATGCGGTCTTGCAGGGAAGCTTCTCCCCGCTTGATAGCGATACCAAACCGCAGAAGGCGCTTCAGGGTGGAGTTGCGCAGCATTCCGCAGGCAATGGGCCACATCGTCTTGAGTCCCGTCTTCTCCTTCGGCAGCTTATAGGCGATATAGCCCTCACCCTGCTCGCTGGTAGTGTGCAGAAAGCCGCCCCGCATCACCCCGCGCACATAAGCACAGATATAGTTTGCAGTGGCTTCTTTCCCGGAAAAGGCAGCGGACATTCCCGTTTCCTGTCCGTAGTCATAATAGCCGAAGGCATGGCCGATATCACGGATGGATTTCTCGTCTAATGTTGTAACTTTCATTGTATTTCACTTTCCTGATTCTGCTGCGCATCTGCCACTGTCTCGCCGTCTGCCAGAAAGTGCTCCATCTCCGACACAAGCAGTGCCGGATGATTGATGATCTCGCCATGGCCGAAACCGGGGAAACAGCGGACGATCAGGCTCGGATATGCCGTCCGCAGCCGCTGGATGGCCTTTTTCATGTGTCCTTCTTTTTCTCCGTACCAGCAGGCGACCTTTGCATCGGACTGTACCAAAAAGTCCGTTCGATAGAGATAAAGTCCTGCCTCCCAAGTGGCCCGGACGGATTCCAAGCTGATATGATCCGGGATACGGCGGAGCATAGTCTGCATTCCCTGCTCCGTCTGCCCCATAAAGCGCAGTGCCCATGCAGGCATGTACTTTTCATGTGCCGTTCGATATTGCTTTTGCGGCATAACCTTCAAGATCAGTCGATTCAGCACCCCGAAATCCAGATACTCCGGCCCGCTGAGGATCATCCGACCAATCCGAATGTTTGGAGAAGCCTTCAGAAAAACAGCCGGTCCGCAGCCCAGCGACTCTGCAAAAAGCAGATCCAGCCGTCCGTCAAGCTCTTTTTCAATATAAGCGGCCAACTTGTCCGCCTGATTCTGGGCGGTCGTGTAGGTTGTTTTGCCTGTTCCGTCAAAGCCATCGAAGCTGACGGCATACACGCAGAATTTCCTTTCCAGCAGCGGGATCAAATCCTCAAACTGCCGCCAGCACATAAGATTTCCGTGCAGCAGCATAATGGTCTTTCCCCGCATATCGCCGAATCGTTTGATCTCCATGCCAATATGCCTCCCCGCTATTATCTGACCTTCATGCAAAAATCGCAGCGGTCATTTCCGCGCCCCAGCGTCATGGTTCTCTCCCAAATCAGCTTCGGATGCAGCCCGGTATAGCTGATGTCATCACTGTCACAAAAACAGCGGCACAGCTCCGGGCAGCCGTATTCTGCGCAGGTGTCGTGATAGGGACACT
>OLZW01002045.1_pt1 | contig 13722 bp, 7 predicted proteins | sample 1674281 | NCBI WGS metagenome assembly OLZW01 (sample SAMEA103958157, study PRJEB25191) | human gut metagenome | biome: human-associated habitat [ENVO:00009003]; feature: intestine environment [ENVO:2100002]; material: feces | place: Germany | collected 2013/2015
CACTGTGATGCCTGTGGGCATGTGCTGGGCGTGTCGGATCTGGTGCCGCTGTTTTCGTGGCTGTGTCTGCGGGGCAGATGCCGTTACTGTGGGGCAAAGATCCCGGCGGAATCGTTCTGGGCGGAACTTGTCTCGGGGATCGCGTGCTGCCTGATTGTATACCGGTTCGATGTTTCGGTGCTGGCACTGCGGGGGATGCTTCTGTGGATTGTGCTTTTGTGCCTGACGCTCACGGATCTGCATGCGTGGATCATACCGGATCGCCTGCAGGTGGCAGGAGTCCTGATTTTTTTCGGAACGGCAGTCTGTCTGCCGGAAACGGGCGCACAGATATTGCGTGGTGTTCTGACGGGGGCTGGCTTGTCGGGCGGTATGCTGGCACTTTCACTTTTATTTGACCGCCTGACGGGAAAGGAAAGCCTGGGAGGCGGGGATATCAAGCTCTTTTTTGTGACGGGGCTGTACCTTCGTTCTATCTGGGAGGTATTGTTTTTTCTGATTCTCAGCTGTGTGCTTGGAATCGGATGTTCGTTGGTTTGGAGAAAGGGGAAAATCCCATTTGGACCGGCGATTGCGGCAGCTTTCTTTCTGATGCTTCTGTTTGGCGAACAACTGACAGGGTGGTATAGGGGGCTGTGGCTTTTGTAAGCTGTACACGATAAAACTCTTTTAAGGGGAGTGCAGAGATGAAGAATTGTTTAGGAATTGAAATTGGACATTACCGTATCAAGATTGCATATGCGGAAAAGGGTGAACTGAAAGAGTTCATCAGCGAGCGGGTTCAGGGAATGGATCTGACCGATATGCACGTCTGCGCGGATTTGATAAAGGATTTATTGAAGGAATATGCGATCCGGTGCCGGAATGTGGTATTTGTCATCCGTCAGGAGGATGTGTATGTGCGGCGGTTTGAGATGCCGCTGATGACGGAAGAACAGCTCCGGCTGAACCTGCCGTATGAGTTTCATGACTACATCGGCGATGAGATGGACAAGTATGTTTTTGATTACGCGATGATTCAGACGAAAGAGGGGACGATGGATCTTCTTGGTGCGGCGTGCACGAAGACGCTGTCGCAGCAGTTTGAAAAGCTGGCAAAGATGGCGCGCTTGAAGCTCGTCGGCCTGGTCCCGGCGGTGCTTGGCCTGGAGCGGATTCTGGAGTATGCACAAGAGCGAAAGGATTACGCTGTTCTGGATCTGGGAACCCAGGCGCTGCGGATTCATTTCTTCCGTGAGGGGGTTTATGATATTACCCGTACCATGGAGCCGGGCTGTGAGGAGATCGAGCAGATCCGTTTGGGAGATAAGAACAAGATGCAGGAACTGGGAATTGAGGTGGAGGAAGAAAACCGCGAGGAGACCGACAAAGAAAAGCTGGCGGCTGTGCTGGAGGAGCAGTACCGGACCCGCGCCGTCCAGGTCATGCGAGTTTTGAACTTTTATAGCTTCAACAATGTGAATAATACGATCGACAGCCTCTATTATTGCGGCGGAGGCGCACGATACGGGGAATTGATTGATGCGCTGAAAGAAACGCTGGATCTGCCGGTGCGGAGTGTGGCGGAGCTTCTGCCGGAGGCCTCTCTGGATGAGGAAGACGAGTGGATCGACAGCCCACAGGCATACGGTGTATTACTTGCATAAGGAGGAAGAGCGGTGGCTGATTTAAAATCAATCGCGAATATGCAGATTGGCGGTCCGAAGTATCCGAAAAAACGGCGCATCAATCTGTATCAGAAGCAGACTAAAAAAGGAAAAATAGCGGCGGAGCTGGGCGCGTTTGCCGTTTTTATGGTTTTTGTCTACGGATTTTCGAGATTTGGCGTAATGCTTCCCCTGCAGGAGGCAGACCGGGCAGAGGCGGTTTATGCGGCGACGGAGAAGGAGCTTCGTACATTGGAGAAATCCAACGAGGTGTACGGTGAGGTCCTGGCAGAGTACGCGCATTATGGAAATGGGTATCTGAATGAGGAAGAGAGTAAGCTTCCGGACCGCCGGATGATGCTGGATTCCCTGAAATCACAGATTTTCCCGCTGACGGCAGTTTCGAGTGTTTCGATCACCTCGGATCAGATGTCATTGGAAGGAACCATTCCCAATGGTACACTCTTTCCGCAGCTGGTCCGTGATGCGGAGGCGGATCCGAATGCGCGCTATGTGACCGCTTCGCTGGAGGAAACAGTGAAGAAAGATGGCGAAGAGAGAGTTCTGGCATCCTTGAAGCAGGTGGGAGTGTCAATGGCTGTATTTTTTAACGAACCAGAAGAGGGCAAAGAAGAATGAATTCGTTAGGGAAATATGTATTAACAAAAACACAGAAAATGGTGCTGCTGGTTGTAGTCTTTGCCCTGATCGCGGGCGGCTACTATGCCGGATTTTACCTGCCGGTGCAGCGGCGGATTGAGGCGGCGGACACAGCGGAGCTGGATGCCCAGATTCAGCTGGAGCAGATGAAAGCGATGCAGATCCGGCAGATGGAGGAAGAGATCGAGGAAAACAAGGCATCGAATGCGCCGATGGTTCCGGCCTACAATCATTTCAAGACGGAGACGGAGGAGCTGAACCGTATTTTTGCGAATGCGTATGATTTTACTTTCCAGTATTCAGAGCCGCAGGTGGACGGAATGGAGATCCGCCGCGCGATGAATATTTCTTTTACGGCGGATTCGTTTGATCACGCTGTTTCAATGCTTCATGAGGTGGTCGAAGGACCGTACCGCTGTCTGATCGAGGATCTGAGCATTCAGGATGATAAAGATCTGGAAAATGAAGAGTTAGAGGATATCCGCATCCACCCGGTGGCGGTGGCGTTCCAGCTGACCTATTTTGAGACCCGCTACGATGCGGAATCAGAAGAAGGCCTGGAGCTGGAACCGGAGGAGACGCAGGCACCGTCGGGACTGGCAAATGCGGATGTGTCGAACCTGCAGCGTTCGGACCTTGAGACAGCGGCAGAGGCGGCGCTGGGAGAATAAAGCATGAAAAAAGCAGAGAACAGTGAAAAACGCCCGGAAATCTGGAGGCAGGTTTTCAGGCGTATGAAAAATCAGGATGGCGCCAGCTTGATGGCGGCGCTCCTGTTTTTTGTGTTTTGCGGGGTGGGCGCGTCGATCATTCTGGCGTCCGCTTCCGCGTCGGCTGGAAAGATCCGCCACCTGCCTAGGGAGGACCAGAAGCGGTATGCGGTAGACTCGGCGGCGGCATTTTTGCGGGATGAGCTGCAGAAGACGGAGAATATAGTCAAGATCAAGGAAGTGATCGTGCATGACAGCCGGGATGACGAGGAAGACGATGAGGATGATTTTTACTGCTACTACGTCGGCAGCCGGAAAAACACGGATAATGAGGCGACGTGGCAAAAGTTTTATGGAACGGATTCGGGTTTGTCAAGCGCAGAGAGTGCGAATAGCGCGGTTCTCGATTCACTGATCGTGGATATTTATAGAAATAATGAGTATCGGAAGCTGGCAGACGGGGAGAATGCATCGGAGGAAGAAATGGCGTACAAAGATTTTACCCTGTCAGTGAAGAAAGCCGGAACGAGCGGGAACACGATTGGCCCGTTAAAGACCAGTGTACGCCTGTGGATGACGGATGATTATAAAATCAAGGCGGTTATCTCAGATACGGTAACGGCGGATGACAAGAAGGAAGAGCGGTGCGAGAAACGGCTGGAGCTGGAAGCAGCACATAGCTCCGAGAGTGAGACGGTCACAGTAGCGGGCGATGACGGAGATTCGGATGACGACGATTCCTACACGATCACGACGACGACCATCATCACGACGATCCGCTGGCAGAACGGAACAATAGAGAAGGAGCTGCTGCAGGATGATAAGTAGAATGGAATGGGCAGCTGGAAGAAAGCTGCGTGCCAATGCGGGAGAGACGCTGACAGAGGTACTGATATCGGTTCTTGTGATTGCACTGGGAATAACGATGTTTTTGAGTGCATTTCTGGCGTCCGGCAGGATGCTGCAGCAGGGCGAAGAGCAGATGGCGGGCTATTATGACAGCCGCAATCAGCTGGAGAACAACCGGACAGCGGAACAGGCGTCGGGCAGATATGTTCTGGAGCTGGAGGCATCTGGAACCGGCGGCATGAAGAAAAGCCTGGCGTCAAATGCCTACCAGACAGGCACACAGACGAATTACCGGACGGGACAGTATCCGATCGTACTGTATGTGAGCCAGGCTGATTCGGATGCAGAAGAGGAAAAGGTAAACTTACAAGATCTGCTTTACAGATACCGATAGAGGAGACAGAGATGGGACAGGAGAGAAGTGAATGTCGCGGATGCAGAAATAGGCATTGCAGGCAGCAGAAACAGACGGCATCCAAGGGTCACTGCAAGCTCTTTTCAGTATGTCAGAAAAAACTCCGGTCAAAGAACGGTATGACGCTGACGGAGCTGCTGGCGGCGATTGTGATTCTCGGAATGATCGGCACGGTGCTTGGCGGCGGCGTGATGATGGTAAAAAATGTTTACCAGAGGACGCAGGATCAGGCAGATGCAGAGCAGGCGCTGTCGCTCACGGCGCAGCTGATGACCGATGAATTTGCCAATGCGCTGGAAGTGAAAAATTCTGCTGGGACTTCCGAAACAGGAGAAATGGTAACACCTCTTTTGCGGAGTGGAAACAGCCACCTGTGGCTGCACTTTAGTGCGACAGACTGGTCTGGCACGGGCATTGAAAAATGGTATGGGGATTATACTTACGATGATGCGTATAATAAGATACCTCTGCTGACGCAGGCGGCGATCTCGGATGAATATTATACGGCATTTGACGGCTATACCTATTCGGAGGAGACGGCGTGCTTTACGGTTCAAAATCTGGCGATCTACCGGAAAAAAGATACGATGGGAACTTCCCGGAAAGCGGTGGTAAAGCCGATTAACCTGATCGTGCGTGCGGTCAACCTGGATCAGAAATAAAATTAAAAGAGGAACGAGGACAGATGGAGCAGAAGAGACAGAACAAACAGAAGAGAAGGGCGGCGTTTACGCTGGCGGAATTTTTGACGGTGATTGCGATTGTCGGTATTCTTGCCAGTCTTTCTTTTGTTGCGGTGATTCGTTACCAGAGAAAGCTCCGCCGTCTGGAGATGGATCAGACAGCGAAGGAGATCTTTCTGGCGGCGCAGAATCATCTGACACTGGAAGTCTCCAATGGGACGATTCCGCGTCTGCTCCATATGGAGGCACAGGGGGAATTTTCGGACGATCAAAAGCAGGCAAAGCTGGGAATTTCGGTAGAAAATACAGTGCTGGCGGAGGAGAAAGAGGGAAATATCTACGCGGTTCTCTATGTGCCGGAAAAACAGGCAGGGCAGCCTGAATCGGAACAAGAAGAGTCTGGCGGTGAGGCAGCGCTGGTGTCTGCGAATGTGACCGAGGAGATCCGGCAGCGCCTTCTTCCATTTGGATCGATGGATGAGGCTGTCCGTGCAGACGGGAGCTATCTTATTATCTATGATCCGGAGGCAGGACTGGTCCGCGAGGTGTGGTATTCGGATCATTATCAGTTTGTGCAGACAGATATCGGAAGCGAGGCACTTCTGGCGGCGGCGTCTGATGCCGGAAAACGGGAGCGGTTTACGGGTGCCAACTCCAATTATAAGGATCAGAAGCTGCCGATCGGATATTACGCATCAGGAAATCTGGAAGTTCCGGAACTGCCGGTGGAGAAATTCGAGGCACCGACAGTGAAATTGGTGAATGATGATATTTTATATGCGGAAATCGGGGATTCGAATAAAAATGAACATTCGCTGAGCCTGTTTGTAAAGGGAGAAAAGAGCGGTACAACCGGCTACATCGAGATCAATGCCCCGGGAAGCAGCCGTTCGGCGCGTGTGGCGAAGGTGTCCGGAACTTCGGGCGATTCGGATGGAACGTATCAGGTCATTCTGGATGACATAGCGGCGCCAGCCGGCACGGGCGGAAGTACAGGATTCAAATTTATGGATTTCAACCAGCCGGCACAGACGGATATGACATTTCAGCAGGATGAAAGAGGTTTCGCCTCCTTTATTCCGGGCGAAAATATCTTTGTGTACGCGCAGGTTTTCAACAATAAAGCGCTTTCGCAGGTTAAGACGAGCAATACAGATTCAGGCAGCAGCCTCTTTGCATCGATCGGTACGGACCGAAGCGTGGGGATTGGCAGCTTCCGCCATCTGGAAAATCTGGATGAGCGGGTTTCAGGCTGGGATCCGGATCAGCTGTACACGGGAGCGGTGACTACATCCAAAACGGTTACGGCGATGCAGAATAGCGATTTGACCTGGAAAGCGGGAGAAAACACTGCGGACGAGAGCGGTTACTGCGGACATGTGGCGAAGCTGCATACGGCATCTGGATCGAATTTTTTGAATCAGAATGCGGAAACCATCTCGATTGCCTACCGGGTGACGGATGAAACGAATGCAGATCGGACGAACCCGACGGCACAGACATATACCACGGAGGCGGGAAGCTATCTTCCGCTTAGCCTGCCGTATCCACTGGACTATCAGGGAAATACATACCGGATTGATGGTCTGCAGGTAGGAAAAACGGCGGCAAGTTCAATCACAGCAGTAGATGGGACGGGCGGACTGTTTGGAACGGTAACGCAGGATATGAGTGTTAAAAACCTGCTGATCTGCCAGCCAGTGGTCCGGACGAAGGCGAATGCAGGCGCTTTGATCGGCGCGGTGATGCCGGGAACGGATTCCCGGGGAACTATAAAGCTGCCAACGGTGGAAATTAAAAAGGTGCAGGTGGAATATCCACAGGTGCAGGCAGAGCAGACCAGCGCTTCTGCCGGTGCGTTGATCGGCACATTTGAGGGCGGCAGTCTGACCGTCCAGGATGCGCTGGCGGAGAATCATTTCCGTGATAAGCTGGGAAGCAGCACAGAAAAAGCAGCCGATCTGAAGCTGGAGGAAGAAAGCAAATACCGGATCCGCGCTTTAAAGGGAACGGCGGGCGGCCTGATCGGCACGGCAAAGGGAAAAATTTCCCTGACCGACAGCGCAGCGGCACTCTATGTGGAAGGTATGTATGCCGGCGGTCTGGTCGGAACTGCTGAGAAAGCAGCAGCTGCAGCCGCCGCAAGCGGTTCCATGGTGCAGATTCAGAGTTGTTATGTCGGCGGTCATACAGCAAACAAGAAGTTTGATACCTCCCAAAAACCAGGGAATGGGGCAAACGCCAATACAGCTTTTGAGAATCTTACCGGACGTTATAACGTAGCGGCATATACCGGCGGATTCGCAGGGGGGCTCGCCGCACAGCTTCCGGCAGACAGTCAGATAGCGAATACATATGTATCGGCGTCGGTGTATTCGCCGACGGCTGAGGAAAAATCGGATGAAACGGAAGGTGGAAGCGGTACGGCGGCGGATGAAACAGAGGATCCGGCGATGAAAGCACCTGCGTTTGTTGCGTTCTATGATTATGCAAGTAGAACGAATGGAATACTTCCATCGGAGACGAGTGGTACAGGGACGAACAAAAAATCCGTTTATCCGGGGTGCTATGTGTGCAGTAAGGTGAATGAGAAGTATGTGCTTGCATATGACGAGGCTCTTGCAAGTCTGTTTGGTGTAAAGGATCCGAGTGCAGATAGCAGTGAGGAAGAAAATAAAGATACGGAGGAAAAGCGGAATACATATCCGTATGATCCGGAATTAAAGAAGGCAGAAATACCGATTTATCCGATGCCGACGATCCAGAAAGTAGCGGAAAAACTTGCTGCGCAGGACGCTTCAAAGGGATTTTCGTGGTTTCTGAATAACCATGTCGGGGACTGGGACAAGGGCGAGAACGAAGAGGCGCTGCATACTGGAAACAGGCTGCATATCGATTATGTCTCTCCGTCTCCGCTTGAAGAAAATCAGAGAATACATCTGATATTTTCGATTACCGGCGAATTGAGCGGTAAAACGATGTGGTATGTTCTCCAAGTCAATACTGGTGATTTGCAGGAAAATACTCTGAGAACGGGATCGAAATTTTGCTTTGTAGATACGGAAGAGAAAGCTGCCAGCTGTGCAGAAAATGAGGCAAATGGCAGTTGGACGAGCTTTGCTGCAGAAAACAGGGTAAATCGTTTTGAAATAGGCATAACGGAAGAGAAAAAGTTGAAATTGCGTTTCTATCTGGATGATTTATCACGTGAGGGTGGAAATTTCTGTAGTCTGGGTACCTGGGGAGGTTATCAGCCGGGCGGTTACATAAATGGAGAAAATGTTATCGTAAAATTGAGCGAGGATGGCTATCCACCAACAGAAAATACAAAGCTCTCATACAAGTTCAACAGCTGCTTTGCCGATGTAATTGAACCCAATGATGATGGAACGGATACCTATACGGTTAAGGTCGCCAATGGACGTCATCTGCAGAATCTGAATTTCTGCGGAGAAGGCTATGGTGGTTTAAAGATCACACGGGTCATCCAGACTGATAATATTCTCTGGCAGGAGGATGATTCGATTACCTCGCAGACGGAAGCGTATTGTAAAGAGGTGAAAGATGCATACGGAGAGATGACGATCTACAGTCCGGGAAATTCCAAGTATGAAGGTGGAAGTTTCTGGCCGATTAACAACCCGGATATTATCTCTTATGATGCGGAGGTGGATGAGAAAGAAAAAGCAAAACTGGGTGAATGTTATACGATTGCAGGCTTAAAGATAACTCCTGTTGCCTGGAATGGTGCGGCTTTATTTCAGAAGACGGATCATCTGACGATATCAAACTTGAATCTGAAGGATCCGGACATTTCCTGTCAGGGGCAGAATACAGCAGGGCTGGTGGCACAGGCAGGCACTTCGGCGGACAGCTATCTAACGATTAAAAATATCCATATATATGGAGAAAAATCCCGGATTTCTGGAACGCTGGCAACAGGCGCGGTGGTTGGAAGCACGAATAGTGGCAGTCTGACACTCGACCATGTAGTTGTAGATGCACCGACGCTGCAAATAAGTGGAGGAAAAACCGGAGGCTTGATCGGGGAAGCAAAAGTAAGTGATTTAGTGATGAATCACGTATATGTTTCAGGAAAAAATGCACGGATACAGGGAACCGATGCTAGCGGAGGTCTGGTCGGCTTTGCCGAGAGCTCTGGTCAGATGAAGTTGGAAAACAGCTTCTTCTCTGGGTATGTGGATACAACTGGAACCGCCGGAGGTTTGTATGGATACCTGAAAAACAACCAGAATGGCGGAACTGCCGGGAAAGAATTCAGCATTGAAAACAGTTATGTCGGCGGACGGAACCGCTCTTACGGTTATACGGAAAGTGGTGCGGAAGTGCTGTCAGATAGAAAGAATGTGTCAGGCGGCTGGTGTGCCGGAGGCCTCGTGGGGTGGATGGATGGTCCGATTTCGGTAATACAGAGTTTCAGTGCAGCGGATGCGTGTGGAACGAATACATATAATGCCATCGCAGGCGGTTTATTTGGAAAATATGATTCTGCAAAACTGGTTCTTTCGAACTGCTACACAACAGGAAGTGTAAAAGCGGCTGGAACCTCAATGTTCCTTGGACACTATATTGGTCAGTTGAACAATACCTGGTGGCAGGGCGCACAGCTGGAAGCTGGCAGTCTTTCGGTTCCGGAAGAATGCTGGTATCTGCCGAAGTTAAGCGAAGCAATCATCGGCGTACCTTATGTAGACAGCAACTCTGTAAAGGACAGCTATTTCAGTATTACCAGGACAGGTGCCGCTGACCTGTCGTCCAAAACAGGCACCAATGGCGTTGATCAGACGATCGCAATAGATGATTCTCTGCAAGGAAAAGCATATCCATATCCAATTTGGACGATCTATGAACCAACAGCTTGGCAGACTGGCACACGCCTGTATGTGGGCGACTGGGATTAGGGAATTAAGAAAAATTAGAAAACAATTAAAAACCAGAAACAAGCGCTATCCCACGTACCGGGCGGAACCATCAAATTTTTGCCCGGCAGGCAGGATAGCGCTTGTTTCTATAAAAATGCCGGATGGGCAATCAGCGAAATTCTCCAATTCCCTGATGTAAATGCAGACAAAATATGGTATGATATAAGGTACGAGATTTCGAACCGACGGAACTGTGGGAAGACGAAGCAGTTACCGGGACAGGATAATGAAACGGCAGGTGATAGGAATGAAAGAGAGAATTAACCGGCTGGCGAAGGGAATCATCGATTCGGAACAGCCGAAGATGACCTGGTCGCCTGAAAAGATAGACGAGACGCTGCGGATGAATACCCTGATGCAGAGAAATTTATGGATCGGGAGCGAAAATGGATTAAGTGTGAAGGGATTTGTGTATTCCTCGAACCTGCGGGTGCGGATTCCGGGGGATAACAATTCGTTTGGCGGACTCCGGTGCCGGATCGTATATGAAGTGGACACTTCGTTCCTGACGGCAGGCGACACGATCACGGGTTCTTTTTATCTGGTGACAAACTGCGGGGAAGAGGAGATTCCGTATGAGTTTCACGTCGAGGTGGCAGACGCCGGGAAGACTTTAGGTGATCTGAAAACGGCGGAAGATTTTCTGCGCGTCGCGGAAAATGATATGGAGACGGCGCTCCGGCTTTTGGAGTACCCGGATTTTGTGGAAGTGCCGTTTATGCAGGATCTGCATGTGCGGGCACTCTATGACGGCCTGAAGGGGCACGGCAGCCGGGCAAATTTTATGGAAGAATTTCTGGTTGGACTGGGCGTGAAAAAGCCGGTCGGTCTGACGATTCCGGGCAGGGCGCGCGTATATGCCGAGCTGGCTGAGAATGCCGAGGACACGATCGAGATCCGGATGGATAACTGGGGCAGTGTGTACCTGGAGGTGACGGCAGACGGCGAGTTCCTCCATCTGCCGAAGAAGAGTGCGACGCAGGCGGATTTTGAAGATGGTCTGCTCCGTCTTCCGGTAAGGATTCTGGCGGAACGGCTGCATGCCGGAAAGAATTTCGGTGCCGTCCTGATTCACACTGCCAGAGAAACAGTGCGGATCCCGATCGAGGCATCGGCTGCCGATGCGGGCGGATGCGACCGGGCACATATGTCATTCCAGAAAGAGCTTGGAAATTATCTGACTGCCCGTCTGGCGTATGAAAATGGGATCGGCGGTACGGAGGCGGTTCACCAGATGCAGCGGGAGCTGGATCTGATGAAAATGACGCACTATGACGCGGGACTGCGGCTTTTGCAGGCGGAATTATACCTTTTGACTGATCGGCGCGAGAAAGCGCAGACGATTTTAAAGGAGCTGCAGGATTCAGCGGCGCTTAAAATATCGGGCGACCGGAAGCTTAACTGCCTGTACCGCTATCTGTACGTGACGCTGACCGGCAATGCCGAGCAGAAGGACACTTTGATCCGCCTGCTGCAGCAGTATGCGTCGGAGGAGACGGGCAGCAGCCTGTTTTATTATCTGATGCTTCTGCGTCTGGATGAGGAACTGCAGAAAAATCCGGTTACGGTGCTGATCAGCATGGAGCAGGAGTTTAAGGACGGCTGTCACAGCCCATTCCTCTATGCGGCGGGACTGAAACTTCTGGAGAGTGATCCGATCCTTTTAGACAATGCGGGCAATTTTGAGCTTCATGCCCTGTACTATGGGGCACGCCGGAAAATTATCAGCCGCGAGCTGGCACTGGCGGCGGTCCGGGTGATGCGTGCGTCCCGTTCGTACCGGGAGTTTTACAGACGCCTTTTGACGGAACTTTACGGGCTGTATCCGGAGACGGAGATTCTGGAGGCGCTCTGTGCAATGCTGATCCGGGGAGACTGCCGGGAGACAGCCTGTTTTGAATGGTATAGCCGGGCGCTGGAGGCAGATTTGAGTCTGACGCGCCTGTATGAATATTATTTATATGCGATGCCGGAGAATTATGACCGCCTGATGTCGCGTGAGGTATTTTTATACTTTTCGTATTCGGCAAATTTGGATGCGGGGTCACTGGCGAAGCTTTATGCGAACCTTCTTACATATGGAACGCCGGATTCGGATATTTACCGGATGTACGAGCGGGCGATGGAAGAGTTTGCGGTGGATCAGCTTTTCAAGGAACGGATAGACGGTGCCCTGGCGGTCCTGTACCGGAAATTGATCTATCCGGAACTGATCGATACGCAGATGGCGCGTGTCCTGCCGGGGATTTTGAAATCCTGCCGGGTAGAATGCCGGGAACCGGCGATGAAATACGTGGTGGTGCGCCATGAGGAGCAGATGACGGAGGACGCGTATGTGCTGAACGAGGGCACGGCGTATGTGCCGCTGTTTTCGGAGCGCGATCTGGTTCTATTCCAGGATGAAAATGAGACGCGGTATGCGCGGGTAAATTGCGCCATCCAGCCGGTATTTACGGATATGGAGGAACTTTTACAGACCTGTTTTGAAATGAATCCGATGCATCCGTTCCTCTTTATGAATGCGTGTGCAAAAGCCTGCCGCAAGGAGGTGCTGACCGGGGACGATGCGATCCTTTTGGAGCACGCGGATCAGAAGATGGAGCTGCACCCGCTGTTTAGGGCAAAGGTACTGTCAGCGATCGTGCGGTATTATAAGAGGATGGCGGATGGGATTGAGGATGAGAAAAAGGATGGAAGTGTTTCATACCTTCTGAGTCTTGACAAGGACCAGCTGACGCGGGATGAGAGAAACGGCGTCTGCGGGACGCTGATCCGATGCGGGCATTTCAGCGAGGCGTATGAGATGGTGTGCCGGTATGGTCTGGAAGGTCTGCCGGTCAATCTGCTGCTGCGGCTTTGCGGGAGAATGCTGCTTCAAAATCTCTTTGACCGGGATGACCACCTGCTTTATCTGACCTGGTATGTCTTTGAACACGAGAAGCCGGACAGTGTGATTCTCGATTATCTCTGCGAACATTTCAACGGTACGGTGGATCAGATGTACCGCGTCCTGATGCAGGGGCTGCGACTCCGGGTGGAGACGTACGATCTGGAGGAACGGCTGGTGGCGCAGATGCTCTTTACCGGCAATACAGCAAAGTTAGACCGGGTGTTCGAGCTTTATGCGTCACGCAAGAAAACAGGGGAAATTATCGTGCGCGCGTATTTCACGGTCAAGAGCGTGGAATATTTTCTGGAAAACCGTCCGACGGACGACAAGGTGTTCGCATTTTTGGAGGGTGCTGTGCAGGGAAGCTCGGATCGGGAACGGATCCCGGATATTTATCTGCTGGCGCTGACAAAGTATTATGCGACGCTGCCGGAGCTTTCGGAGGAACAGCGGCGCCTGTGCCAGTCGGTGGTGGATGTGCTTTTAGATGCGGGCATGATTTTTGCCTATTTTAAGGATCTGGCGCGGTTTATCCATATCCCGGGCAATATTTTAGATAAAGAAATCATCGAGTATCACGGAAACCGGGCGGTGCGCCCGTATCTGCGGCTGCGGATTCTGCCGCAGGAGGAAGAGTTCCACTATGAGGAAATGCGTCTCGTTTACCGGGATATTTACATCCGTGAAAAGGTAATTTTTGAGGGCGAGACGCTGGAATATCAGATCGAAGAGGAAGAGGACGGCGTCCGGAAGACGAAAGAAAAGGGAGAGATTTCCTGTCGGGAGATTCCGGGACGCAGCCGGGAAAGCCGGTTTGCGGCGCTCAATGAGATGAGTCTTTCTTTAAAAGTAAATAACGAGACGGCGCTTCGGGAAAAGATGCGGGAGTACCAGAAGAGAGATGCGGCGGTAAGCGCACTTTTCCC
>OLZW01002065.1_pt1 | contig 13621 bp, 10 predicted proteins | sample 1674281 | NCBI WGS metagenome assembly OLZW01 (sample SAMEA103958157, study PRJEB25191) | human gut metagenome | biome: human-associated habitat [ENVO:00009003]; feature: intestine environment [ENVO:2100002]; material: feces | place: Germany | collected 2013/2015
GGATGCGTTCTTTGCCTCTGTCGAGCAGCGCGACCATCCGGAGCTTCGCGGTCTTCCCATTGCTGTGGGGCACGCCGACCGAAGAGGCGTCGTCGCGACGGCAAGCTACGAGGCGAGGAAGTTCGGCGTGAGAAGCGCCATGCCGTCGAGCCGGGCGAAGATGCTCTGCCCGAAGCTGATTTTCGTTGAGAGCCGTCTGCCGCGCTATCGCGAGGTTTCCGAAGCGGTCCGCGAAATCTTCCGGCGCTATACCGATCTCGTTGAGCCGCTCTCCATTGACGAAGCGTTTCTCGACGTCACCGAAAATAAGCTCGGCATCGAATACGGCACCGAGGTGGCGCGCCGCATCAAGGCGGATATCCGGCGAGAACTCAACCTCACTGCGAGCGCCGGCGTTTCCTACAACAAGTTCCTCGCCAAAATTGCTTCCGACTGGCGCAAGCCCGACGGGCTCTTCACGATCCATCCGGACCGGGCTCAGGACTTTATCGACAGGCTTCCCGTTGAATCCTTCTGGGGCGTGGGCCCTGCCACCGCGAAGCGCCTTCATGAGATCGGGATCACGACGGGGCTGGAAATGAGGCTGAGAAGCTTCAGGTTCCTAACGGAGCGCTTCGGCGCGGCGGGCGCGCTTTTCTACAAATGCGCCCGGGGAATTGACCTGAGGCCCGTTCGGCCGACGAGGGAGCGTAAGAGCGTCGGCTGCGAGGAAACCTTTTCCGAGGATATTCCTCCGGGAGAGACGCTCAATGTCCGCCTCTCAGACATTGCCTCCCATCTCGTGCGGCGCCTCACCCGGCACGAATTCAAAGGGCGGACCCTCACGCTCAAGGTCCGCTTTGCGGACTTCACGACAAAAACCCGAAGCGTTACGGCGCTCCGGGCTTTTGAGGATGAGGCTTCTCTTCGCCGCCAGGCGGGCGAACTTCTTGCCGGGCTGGAAATACCGAAGGAAGGCGTGAGGCTTCTCGGGCTCTCGGTGAGTCAGCCCGAGCATTCCGGTCCCATGGAGGAAACGCTTTTTTAGCGCCCGGCGTCCGTCAGAAGCGGCGCGTCATTGAACCGTCGTCCTTCGTTTCGAGGTCTTCGGGCATCGAGCCGTCGGGGAGCGACCCGGAGAAGATGTCGCGGAACATCACCCAGATGCCGGCCTGGCCGATGGAGGTGAAGAAGGCGGCGATGATGGGCGCGAGGAAGGCAAAGAGCTGCGGGACGCCGAGAAGGCCGAAGATGACTTCGAGCCCCATGAAGATCAGAAAAGCGGCGGCGCCGGCCAGAAGCACCCAGACGAGTACGGGACCGATCGCGCGCAGGACGCCGAAGAAGGAATAAAAGAGGCTTTTTCCCACTCTCTGGCGGTTCTGCACGATGAGGAGCGGCGAAAAGAGCGTCATCATGAGCAGCGGCAGGTAGACGAGGAACATCACGGCGAAGGCCGTGTAGGGGAAGTTCGACGTAATCGAGGCAAGGTCGATGCCTTCCGTCGTGATTTTCCATTTGTCGAGCTCCTCCGCGCCGAGCGTGCTGAAAATCAGCATGTCGACTTCCATCCAGACGCTCGAAATCAGGCCGAGCATCAGGAGCGGATAGCGCGAGGTCTTGTCGCGGAAGATCGCGATGAGCGTGGTATAGACGGGCACGCGGCCGGCCAAAGTATCTCTTGCGGCAAAGCCCGTGAGGACCGACGCATAGGGCATCCAGAGGCTAGCAAGCAGCGTCCCGATGAAGGGGATGCCCGTGAGCATCCCGCTCACGAGGAGCGAAAAGATGACGATGGCCGGGTAGGAAAGCGGCTGGAGCCGGACGGCGCGGCAGGATTCCCTGAACCAGGAGAGACCGAGCGAGAGCGGAAGTGCTTGAGACATGAAAGGAAAGCGTGGGTTTCGAAAACGGATGCGTGAGGAATTGGGCCTTTGAGGCAGCGGCCTCTCAATTTCCGATAGAAGAGGGCGCCGGCCCCGCAAAGGAGCTGGCGCCCGTCTTCCCTCAAAGAAGCCTCTTCGGAGGCTTTATCGTTACCAGCCGAACTCGATCAGTTTCGGCGTTCCGAGCGTGCCGCTCGGATTCTTGCCGGGCGTCGTATCGATCGGCCGGTCAGCCTGGTTTTCGATCCGGTAGGGGATCTTGGTGCTGCCCGGGGTAACGACGTACTCGGTCACGTGGTTGTTCGGATCGCGCACGGCTTCGATTTTGGTGCGCTTGTCGTTGTTGCGCGGCGCTCTGTCGCCGCGCTCGCGTGCTTCGCGCGCACGCTCCATGTCTTCTTCCGTGGGCGCGATCGACATACCGGCGTCGGGCGCCTTGGGTTCAAGGCGACGGGCAGGCTGAGGGGCGGTCTCTCCCTGAGCAGCAACATCCCCCGCATAGGGCGGAGGCGCGTCAAGAGGGGCGGCCTGAGTGCTCATCGCAAAGGCGAGGCCGAGGGCGGCGGAAAGAAGAATTTTTTTCATAAGCCTTTAAACCAATGCCGGCCGGAAGAAATGGCGTCCTGCTTCCGTCCGCATGAGAAGCACTTCAGGGCTTTTTCTCAAAAAAAAGCATTCGGGCTTCCATATTCAAATTGTGCCACGCGGCGGCCGATCGTGGCGCTTGCAGAAGCAAAGCATTTCGTGTGCGGATATTGCCTGAATGAAGCAAAGCCGCGTGAGAAGCGGGATGTCGGGAGAAAGGAAGGCGGGCACGCTCGCGCTTCCTCGCGTATGCTTCTTCCTCAACAAAGGATCCGCGAGATTTTCCCGGGTGAATGTGATGCCTAAGCTTCTTCTTATTGACGGTTCAAATTATCTTTTCCGCGCCTATCACGCGCTTCCGCCCCTCACGACGTCGACGGGCGAGCCCACCGGAGCGATCAAGGGCTTTCTCGGAATGCTCTCGCGCGTTCATTCGCTCGCGAAGCCCGATATGGCGGCGGTCATTTTCGATGCGCCGGGAAAGACCTTCCGTCATGAGATGTATCCCGAGTACAAGGCCAATCGCCCGCCCATGCCCGACGATCTCCGCGTGCAGATCGAGCCCCTTGAAAAAGTAGTGGCGGCGCTCGGCTGGAAGGTGCTCATTGTCCCCGGAATCGAGGCCGACGACGTCATCGGGTCGCTCTCCAGAATGGCGAAGCGCGAGGGCGTCAAGTCGGTTGTCGCTACCGGCGACAAGGATCTTTCGCAGCTCGTCGACGACGATGTCGTGATTCTCAATACGATGAACACGAAGTTCTATGACCGCGCCGGCGTGATTGAAAAGTACGGCGTGCCGCCCGAACGCATGATCGACTACCTTGCGCTGATGGGCGACAAGGTCGACAACGTCCCCGGGATCAAGGGGTGCGGTCCGAAGACGGCGGCCAAGTGGGTTGCGGAATTCGGCGGCATCAATGAAATCAGGGCCGCGGCTCCCGCCATGAAGGGAAAGATCGGCGAAAACCTGCGTGCGGGGCTTCCCTTCCTCGATGAGGCGGTGGCGCTCGTTACGGTGAAGTGCGACGCGGAAATCCCGGGCGTGAGTTCGCTCGCGGATCTGGCCTTCGGGCCGAGCGACGCCGATGCGCTCAACCAATTTTCCGAACGCTGGGAGATTTCGAGAACAACGCTCGCCCGGGCAGAAGCCCAGCGCGAGGGGGCTCCCGGAGCTCAGTCCGCAGCCACGCCCGCGCAGGCCGGCGGCGCGCCGAAGGCCGTGCCTGCGGCGAAGCCCCGCGTTCCGGCCGAGGAGCGTCCGGAACTGCCGACGGAGGGAGAACCCTTCCCTGAGGACTATCAGAATCCGGACGCCATCCCCTTTACGGAAGTGACGGACTCCGATCAGCTCGATCAGCTGGTGAAGGTGCTTGAAACGCCGCGGACGGAACCCGTTGCGGTGGCGCTTCTTTACGACGGCGCGCCGCGTCATGCGGACTTCGGGGGCTTCGGCATTGCGGTGAGCCCCAAGGAAGTCTATGTCGCTCAGTCCTCGATCGGACTCTCGATCGACAAAATTGCGGCGGCGCTCAAGCCCTGGTTCGAATCCAGTGCGCCGAAAATTTTCCATGACGGCAAATCTGCGCTTCATGCGCTCGCAGCGCAGGACATTTTCGCTGCAGGGACGGTCGACGACGTGCGTCTGATGGATTACACGCTCGAAGCCCATCTCTCCCACGATCTCGAAAAAATTGCGCGCCGCTTGCTGAGAAGAAAGCTTCCCACCCGGGACGAGGTCCTCGGGAAGGGCGCGAAGCGCCGGCACTGGCGCGAGGTCGAACCCGAAGCCTCGGCGCTTCTCCTCTCGGAAGAGGCGGCCGCCATCCGCGCGGCGGGTTCGGTTCTGCGCGCGCGCCTCGATGCGGATCCCAGGCTTGCCAGCATCTATGACGCCATCGAGCGCCCGCTCCTCCCGGTTCTCTACCGCATGGAAGCGGTCGGCATCACGCTTGACGCAAAGCTTCTGAGAAACGAATCCGCCGAGCTTGGGGTGGAAATCGAGAAGCTCGCCCAAGCTGCGGAAAATGCAGCGGGCCGGCCCTTCAATCTGGCTAGTCCCAAGCAGCTCGCCGAAATTTTGTTTGTCGAGCAGAAGATCCCCGTCATCAAGAAGACGGCTTCAGGGTCGCCTTCGACCGACGAAGAGGTGCTGAGCGAGCTTGCGCTCGACTATCCGCTCCCCAAAATCATTCTCGAGCACAGAAGGCTCACGAAATTAAAGAGCACGTATCTCGACAAGCTCCCGCTCATGATCGATCGCGACGGGCGCGTGCACACGACGTTCGGTCAGGCGGTGGCCGTCACGGGACGTCTTGCGAGTTCGGATCCGAATCTGCAGAACATTCCGGCGAGAACGCCTGAGGGCCGGAGAATTCGCGACGCTTTTGTCGCACAGGACGGGTGGACGATCGTCGACGCCGACTATTCGCAGGTGGAGCTTCGCATCATGGCGCATCTCTCGCAGGATGAGGGACTGCTCTCGGCCTTCGCGCGCGGGGAGGACGTGCACCGTTCAACCGCGTCGGAGGTGTTCGGGGTGCCGCTCGACCGGGTGACGCCCGACGAGCGCCGCATGGCGAAGGTGATCAACTTCGGCCTCATCTACGGCATGAGCGCCTTCGGGCTTGCGCAGCAGCTCGGGCTGGACCGGAAGGTCGCGGCGGCCTACGTCGAGCGCTACTTCCAGCGCTTCCCCGGCGTGCGCCGATATATGGATGAAACGCGCGCCCGGGCAGCCGAGGACGGATACGTTGAGACCGTATTCGGCCGCAGACTCTGGATTCCCGACATCCGTTCGAGCCGCCCGATGGTTCGGGCCGGTGCCGAGCGCGCCGCCATCAATGCTCCGATGCAGGGAACGGCCGCCGACATCATCAAGCGCGCCATGATCTCAGTGGAAAACTGGATCCGCGACGAGAAGCTCAAGGCCCTGCTCCTTCTTCAGGTGCACGACGAACTCGTGCTTGAAGTGCCTGAAGACGAAGTGGAGCTCGTCAAAACGAAGCTCCCGGAGCTCATGGCGGGAGCGGCTTCCCTTTCGGTGCCCCTCATTGCCGAGGTCGGCACGGGCCGCACCTGGGGCGAATCGCACTGATCCTCGATCCGACGCTCGCATAAAGAAAAGCCCGGCGTTCAGAAGGAACGGACCGGGCTTTTCTCTCGGAAGAAATATTCAATCCGGCATCAATCGCACTTGCCCGCGCGTTCGGGGACGAGCGTGACGATCTTTTTGCCGTTGCTGTCCCAGAGGTCGATGCCGTCGCCCGCTTCCGTAACGTAGCGGACCTGACGGAGAAACCCGAGGAATTCATCCTCGACCTTCATGAACTGAGGGGCGCAGAGCTTCATCGTGGTTGCAACCTCGCCGAGGTCGAGGCTCGTTCCGTCCTGCTTATATTGCCCGAGGAGCCGGTTGCAGCCGGCAAGTCCAGAGATGCGGCCTTCCTCGCTGAAGGAAATCGTGGGCGGAAGTTCGCAATCCTCGCTCACGCCCCCCGTCCACATGAAGGATTTGCCGGCGAGCTCGGGGGCTTTCCCCTGAGGACCGGCATTGCCGCCGGTGGAGGCGCAGCCGGCGGCAAGAACTGCGCAGAAAAGAGCGGGAAGTAAAGGCTTGAAGCTCATTGGTCATCTCCTGATTATGTTTTCGCGATGACTGCAGACAGTGTGAAAGCCACAGGCAGTCGTTCAATTTGCCGTGGATGCTACCCGACTTTCATCGATGGCGCTTTGCACCGTAAAAAACAGAAATGATTTTCTTCGTCCGCGGCGCGCAAAAAGAAAGGCTCCGTTTCCGGAGCCTTTGGGGAGTGAATCCTCTTCAAGGGGAAGCGAAATCAGGCTTCGCCTTCCTGATAGGGTTCGCTGTTGAGGTCGCCCTCGAGGTTCGTGACGACGATGGCGGAGGCAACGTCGCCCACCACATTGATCGACGTACGGATCATGTCGAGGATACGGTCGATGCCGGCGATGAGGGCCACGGCTTCAAGCGGAATGCCCACCTGCGTGAAGACTACGGTCGTCATGATGAGGCCGGCGCCCGGAACGCCCGCGGTGCCGATGGCGGCGAGAACGCCCATCAGAACGACGGTAAGCTGGTCGGAGATCGAGAGGTGAATGCCGAAGACTTCAGCCGCAAAGATTGCGCAGACGCCCATGTAGACCGCGGTGCCGTTCATGTTGACGGTGTTGCCGAGCGGGATCGAGAAGGAAGCGATCGACTTCGTGGCGCCGAGGCGCCGTGCGGCCTTGAGGTTGGCAGGAAGCGCAGCTGCGGACGAGCAGGTCGTGAAGGCGACGAGCCAGGGTTCGAAGATGCCCTTCAGGAACTTCGCGGGACCGGTCTTGCCGAGGAACATCACCATCGGGATGAGGATCAGGAAGACGAGCACAACCGTTGCAATGAAGGACGTGAGGATGAGGGAGAAGAGCGGGAGGAGCACCGAAAGGCCGTGCTTCGCGACCGTGAAGGCAATGAGGCCGAAGACGCCGATCGGAGCGTACATCATGACGTAGCCCGTCACGCGGATCATCACGTCGCCCACGATTTCAAAGAAGTGAAGCACGGGCTTGCCGCGTTCGCCGAGCGCCGCGAGGCCGAAGCCGAAAATCACCGCAAAGAAGATGATCTGGAGCATCGAGCCCTTGGCCATCGCTTCCATCGGGTTGATCGGCACGATGTTGAGGAGCGTTTCGGAGAGGCTCGGAGCCTTCACGGCCTTGGCGACGAGACCGTCGGTCGAGAGGTCAAGCCCGAGGCCCGGCTGGATGAGATTGGCAAAGAGCAGGCCGATTGCCACGGCAATGGCGGTCGTGATGGCGTAGACCACGAGCACCTTGCCGGCTACGCGGCCGAGCTTGGAAGTGTCGGAAATGCCGGCAGCGCCCGCGATGATCGTTGCGACGACGAGCGGTACCACCACCATGCGGATGAGGCGGATGAAGAGCGTGCCCAGGGGCTGCAGATAGGTCTGAGCAAACTGAGAGTCAACGATCGCGCCGACTATGACGCCGAGCGCGAGGCCGATCATCATCTGCCACGCGAGTGAAATCCTGCATTTGGATGCCATGATTTATGTCTCCTGCACCGGAATACGGCGCATTTTCTTTTTGAGTCAGAGAACCGAGAGCCGGACGGGAAGCGTCTGATCGATTTGATGCAGATCAGAAAACGACCGGCCCTGAACACTCCGGCTTGATTTGATTATAGGAAGGTGTTTTCGCGAAAAATCACTGAGTTGTCTTACGTATTTCTGCGTATTGCGTTCTGTTGCAGAATGTATTTCCAAATCAATTCCATGTATTTCAAGGGGACTTTTGAAGCGCGCTTTCCGGCTTAAAAATGCTTTTCTTTGTTCGAAAGCAAAAGGCAGGTAATTAAATCGGCGAAGAAAGTCCGCTCGCCCGGGGAAATATCCTCTACGAGTAGGAAAAAGAAGCAGCAGGAAGGGAAGAATCAGGGCATTTGCGGCTTTGACCCTTTAGAGAATTCCTGGAGTTCGATAAATAGGGATTGTCCCTTACGTTTTTTCCACAAGGCGTAAAATGCCTCTATTGTTATTTTTCGATTTTTTCGGACACCATGAGCCTTCTACTTTGCCTTGAGGTGTTCCTCGCCAATTTCATCACCCGGGGAGCCGCTATTCTCTGCGCCTTCTGGCTGGTGACGCGTCCTTTCGCGCGCTTCGGAGACGTGATGCTTGCCGCGGCGAGCGGATTTCTCCTCACCATGTCCTTTACGCATCTGCTTCCGGAAGCATTTGAAGTTGAAGGAGCGGACCCGCATGCGCTCGGAATGGCGATGCTCGCGGTCGTTCTCCTCTTCATCATTTCCGGATGTCTTCTTGGCGGCGGTCATGCGCATGAAGCGCAAAAGGGTGAGACGAAGAGCCTTCCGGCGCTTTTTGCGGCGGCGTCGCTCCACAGCTTTGTTGACGGCATTCTGATTGCAACCACATTCCTTGTGAGCGAATCGGCCGGGTGGCTTGCGGCTCTCGCGGTACTCATGCATGAACTCCCTCAGCAGGCGGGATTCATGGTGATTCTGAAGAATGCGGGAAAGTCTTCCCGATCGGCGCTTCTTTTCTGCTCCGGCATTGCGCTCTCTGCGGTGGTTGGAGGCTTTGCAGGGCTCGCTGCGATCGGAAGCTTTGAAGGGCTTCTTCCCTATGCGCTCGCGATGTCGTCCGCTTCCTTCGTCTACATCACCCTCTTTGCGCTTCTGCCGGAGGTCTTTGAAGGGGCTGAAGAGAAGCGCGCCCGCTTCAAAAGCCTTCTTGCCGTGCTCGCAGGCTGCGCGCTCTCGCTACTTCTCCTTGGCGCCGCGCATGAGCATGATCACGATCATGCCTCAATAGAAGGCTTTCATGCGCCGCATGAGGATGTCCGCCTCAAATGAACGGCTCGCGTCTTTCCATGAAAAGGACGCCCGGGGCCTTCCATAAAGGAAGACTTCAGTCTCCTGCCGCTACAATCACGGGCAGGCCGCAGGAAGGCGGGAAAGTCTTCCCGGCCTCCCGAAACATTCTTTCTTCCATCAGCCGAGGGATACATGACCGAAGCAGTCCAAAAGCCGGCAAGGCCGCCGGAAGAGCTTTCCTTTGAGGAAGCGCTCGCCGAGCTCGAAGCACTGACGGCGCAGATGGCATCCGGAACCGTGACGCTCGAAGAGAGCGTGAAGGGTTATGAAAGGGGCGCGAAGCTCCTCCTTCGCTGCCGCTCGGAGCTCGCGCGCGCCCGCGAGGCGATTGAACGCATCCGCGCCGAAAATCCCGGTGCGGCCGACGGCGACACGCCTTTCTGATGACAGACCTCAAGTGAACGGAGACTAGACATGACGGCTCGAGAGGAGCAGGAATCCGCAATCGGCTTTGAAGCCTGGTCGCACGAGCGGGCGAGACATTTCGAATGGGCGGCGGAATCGATGATGCCGCGCCCCGGGGCAGGTCCGAAGCGGCTGATCGGCGCCATGCGCTACGCCGTCCTCGGGGGCGGGAAGCGCATCCGGCCGCTCCTTTGCTACGCCGCGGGCGTCATCTCCGGTGCGGATGAAGCCGTTCTGGACCGTGCGGCGCTCGCGCTGGAAATGATCCACAGCTACAGCCTCGTGCACGACGACATGCCGTCGATGGACAACGATACGCTTCGCCGCGGGCGGCCTACCTGCCACGTCCAGTACGGTGAAGCGCTCGCGATGCTTGCGGGCGACGCGCTCCAGGCGGAAGCCTTCACCGTTATTTCCGCGCCCCAGGTTCCGGCTGAAACTGCCGCGCGCCTCACGCAGACGCTTGCGCGCGCCGCAGGCGTCTGGGGCATGTGCGGCGGTCAGGCCCTAGATCTCGCCATGGTGGGCGAACATCCGGGCGAAGCCGAGCTGCTTCGCATGCAGGCCATGAAGACGGGCGCGATGATTCTCGCTTCCGTTCTGATGGGCGCACAGGCGGGATGCTGGGAAAAGCTCGGCGACGGCGCAAAGGCGGGGCTCGTTCAATACGCGCAGTCGCTCGGCGTTGCCTTCCAGGTGGTCGATGACATTCTCGACTGCACGCAGGACACGAAAACGCTCGGGAAGACGGCCGGCAAGGACGAAAAGGACGATAAGCCCACGTGGGTGTCGCTCCTCGGACTTGAGGGCGCCCGGGAGCGTGCGGCGGAGCTCGAAAAGGATGCTCTTCAGGCGCTGAGGCTCGTCGAGGCCGATCCGGAGGTGCCGGAGGCGGCAGCCGACCGCCTCAGGGAAATTGCGCTCTACGTAGTAAACCGCACCCATTAAATTCAAAAAAACGCCAAAATACCTTATTTGCACCCCTCAGGCTACCCAGCATGTTTTCAGGCACTTCGCATAAAACCTCTTCGTCGGGAGATATCGACTACGGCGCTCCCATGGACTATCCGCTTCTTGACGAGGTGACGGGCGTGGAGGCGCTCAGAAAACTTCCTGTGGAGGAGCTTCCCGAGCTCGCCCGGGAGCTGAGGCACTTCATGGTGCGCTCCGTCGCGAAGACGGGGGGACATCTTTCGAGTTCGCTCGGCGCCGTGGAGCTCGCGATTGCGCTTCATTACGTCTTCAATACCCCTTACGACCGCATCGTCTGGGATGTGGGCCATCAGGCGTATGCGCATAAGATCCTGACGGGGCGCAGAGAGGGCATGGCGAAGCTGAGGATGCTGAACGGCCTCTCCGGGTTCCCGAAGCGCTCCGAGTCGCCCTTCGACGCCTTCGGCACCGCTCACAGCTCCACTTCGATTTCAGCCGCACTCGGCATGGCAGTCGCGGCGCACCTTGAAGGCGAAGACGACCGCTGGGCCATCGCCGTGATCGGCGACGGCGCGCTCACCGGCGGCATGGCGATTGAGGCCCTGAACGACGCGGGCGTCTGGAAGAAGGGCCTGAGGCTTCTCGTCATCGTGAACGACAACGACTGCTCGATTTCTCCCCCTGCCGGGGCGCTCTCGAAACACCTCGCGAAAATCGTCTCGACGCGGGCCTTCAACAGCGCGCGCGAAATGAGCAAGCGCATGATGAAGCCGATTCCGCGTCTCTGGGAGGTCGCAAAGCTCGCCGAACGCCAGACGATCGGGTTCCTCAGCCCCCAGTCGGCGCTCTTTTCGGCTTTCGACATCAATTACTACGGGCCCGTTGACGGACATGACGTCGAGAGCCTCGTGAGCGTTTTGAAGAATCTCCGCGAAATGGACCGGCCGCTCGTGCTCCATGTCGCGACGATGAAGGGAAAGGGCTACGCGCCGGCGGAAGCTGATCCCACGCTCTACCACGGCGTCTCGCCCTTTGATCCTGCGAAGGGGATCGTCAAGTCGAACGCTCCCTCGAAGCCCACCTATACGCAGGTCTTCAGCCGCTGGATCTGCGACATGGCGGCGCACGACAAGCGCCTTTACGCCATTACGCCCGCCATGCGGGAAGGCTCGGGCCTCGTGGAATTTAAACGCCTTTATCCGGACCGCTACCGCGACGTGGCGATCGCCGAGCAGCATTCGGTCACCTATGCAGCGGGCCTCGCCTGCGGCGGCATGAAGCCCGTGCTTGCCATCTATTCGACGTTCCTTCAGCGCGGCCTTGATCAGCTCATTCACGACGTGGCGCTGCAGAACCTCCCCGTCATGCTCGCGATCGACCGGGGCGGCATCGTTGGCGCCGACGGCGCGACGCATCAGGGCGTATTCGACATTGTCGAATTGAGAAGCGTCCCCAACATGACCGTGATGACGCCCTCGGACGAACGCGAGACGAGGCTGATGCTCAACACCGCCTACTTCATGGAAACGCCCGCATCGGTGCGCTATCCGCGCGGAAAGGGCCCGGGCGTTGAGGCTGGCACTGACTTTGAGACCATTCCCATCGGCGTTTCGAAGACACTGCGGAAGGGCTCGAAGGTCGCGTTCCTCGGTTTCGGCGCCATGACGGGCGTTCTGAAGCCCGTGGCGGAAGTGCTCGACGGGACCCTGATCGATATGCGGTTTGTGAAGCCCATCGACCGCGACGCCATTCTGGAAGCCGCCCGCACGCATGAGCTCATCGTGACTGCTGAGGAAGGCGCCCTCATGGGCGGAGCGGGCGACGCCGTGATGGAGGTGCTTGCAGACGCTGGAGTCGTCCTCCCCGTCATGCGGTTCGGCATCCCCGATGAATTCATCGAGCAGGGCACGCAGAAGGAAATCTACGAACTGCTCGGACTCACCCCGCAGGCGATTGAAGCCCGGGTGCGCGAACGCTTGGCGTCGCTCGATAGCGAAGCGGCCGAAGCCTGATTGCCTCTTCTCTCCAAAGTCTTTCGCCCGGAAGTTCTCCATCGAGTGCTCCCGGGCGAAATGTTTTAATGCGTCTGAATGCCTTCCTATAATCTTCTGGATCCTACCCGGGAAATGCCGGGATCTACGTTGTGAGGTTAGACATGATAAAAATTGAAGAAAATTATTCACTGAACGACCGCACAACCTTTGGGGTCCGGGCAACCGCTGAAGCCTGGACCGAGGCCCAAACGACGGGCGAACTCATGGAAGCCGTGAAGACGGCAAAAGAGCGCGGCTGGCCTCTTCATATCTTGGGAGGCGGCTCGAACGTGATTCTGATGAGCCGCGTTCCCGGACTGGTTCTTCATCCGGTTTTTCACGGCATTCGAAAGGAAGATGAAAAGGACGGCAGCACGCTCGTCATCGCAGGCGCCTCTGAAGCGCTTGACAAGCTCGTGCGCACCTCGATCGAATGGGGTCTCGGCGGGCTCGAAAATCTCGCGGCCATCCCTGGCACGGTTGCGGGCGCCGTTGTGCAGAATGCGGGCGCCTACGGACTTGAAATCGCCGAGCGCCTTGCCTGGTGCCGCGCTTTGAATACGGAGACGGGAGAAGAAAGGGTCTTCACGACCGAAGACTGCGACTTCGGCTACCGCTCGAGCTTCTTTAAATCGGATGCAGGAAAGCCCTTCATTATTCTCGAGGCTGCTTTCCGCCTGCCTGTCCGCTGGACTCCGGTGATTGCCTATAAGGAGCTTGCGCTTGCGTTTGAAGGAATGCCCTCCGACGCTGTTGCGCCCGCAGCGGTAGAGGCAAAGGTGCGCGAAATTCGCGCTGCGAAGCTCCCTGACCCCAGGGAAACCGGCAGCGCCGGGTCCTTCTTCAAGAATCCGGTCGTTACGAAGCTGAAGGCCCGGGAACTCATTACCCTTCATCCATCGCTCGTCACCTATCCGCTCGCCGGGGGGCGCGCGAAGCTCGCCGCGGGCTGGCTCATCGACGCAGCGGGACTCAAGGGCTATGCGGAAGAGAAGGTCGGCATCTGGCCGAGGCACGCCCTCATTCTCGTCAACCGCGGCGGCGCTACGGGCGAAGACGTGCTTCGCTTCGCGCATGAGGTGAGAGACCGTGTTGAGCGCCGCTTCGGCGTTGAACTCGAACCCGAACCCGTCATCATGGGCGGCAGCTGGGACGATTGAGTCTCTGAAGCGTTTGTTTACGCTTTTTGCTTTTTCTTCGGGTTTCCACTTAATCCTTATCCCGTTCAGAGGCTAATCTCTCCGGGAGAATTCCACTGTGAGCTGCGGGGAGGTTTTCCCCGCAGCAGCAAACAGTTCATCGGTGCGAGAAGAGGCTTAAGTTATGGGAAATTCTGAGAAGTCGGCGCTCAATGCGCTCGGCGGCTATAGCGTTCGGGAGGA
>OLZW01002068.1_pt1 | contig 13611 bp, 10 predicted proteins | sample 1674281 | NCBI WGS metagenome assembly OLZW01 (sample SAMEA103958157, study PRJEB25191) | human gut metagenome | biome: human-associated habitat [ENVO:00009003]; feature: intestine environment [ENVO:2100002]; material: feces | place: Germany | collected 2013/2015
TGACGGTGCTGGTGCCCTTGGCCACGCTCAGCAGCACACCCATCAGGGGCTGCATGTCGGTGGGAAAACCGGGATGCGGCATGGTGTTGATCTTCAGGGGCAGGATGTCGCCGGTACGGCGTACCCGCACGGCATCGTCGAACTCTTCCACCTCGGCACCGGCACGGCGCAGCTTGGCGGTAATGGGCTCCAGATGCTTGGGGGTCACGTTCTTGATCAGCACATCGCCGCCGGTGGCAGCGGCCGCCACCATGTAGCTGCCGGCCTCGATCTGGTCCGGGATGATGCTGTAGGTGCAGCCGTGCAGCTTTTCCACACCGCGCACCTTGATCACATCGGTGCCGGCACCGCGCACGTCGGCACCGCACATGTTCAGGAAGTTGGCCAGGTCCACTACATGGGGCTCCTTGGCGCAGTTTTCCAGAATGGTCTGGCCTTTTGCCATCACAGCGGAGAGCATGCCGTTCATGGTAGCGCCCACACTGACCTTATCAAAGAAGATGTGTGCGCCGTTGAGCTCCTTGGCACGCACCGTGATCATGCCGTAGTCCACGCTGTCCTCGGCACCCAGGGCACTGAACACCTTGAGGTGCTGGTCGATGGGGCGGGGGCCCAGGTTGCAGCCGCCGGGCATGGCCACCTGCGCCCGGCCAAAGCGGGACAGCAGAGCGCCCAGGAAGTAGTAGCTGGCACGCATCTGACGGGACAGATCGTCCGGCACGTTGGTGCCGGTCAGATGGGTGGTGTCGATCTCGTAGGTGTTGCGGTTGAGCATCTTGACCTGCGCGCCCAAGGTGCTCAGGATCTTCAGGCTCACCGCCACATCACTGATATCCGGCAGATTTTCGATCACACAGACATCCGCCGCCAGAATGGTAGCAGGCAGAATGCCGACCGCCGCATTCTTTGCACCGGAAATGGTGACCTCACCGTGCAGGGGCTTGCCGCCCGTAATAACAAATTTCTCCACTTTTATGATCTCCTTGTCAAAGGCCTGTGCCACAGGCCTGTTAAGGTTCCTGAAAGCATTCATATCCGCTGCCTGTGCCCGTCCTGTGTACAAAGCCAACAAAGCCCGCGCACAATTACAGCTATCTTATTATACACAAATTACACAAAAAAGCAAAGCCCCGATTGTACGAGTTCCATTATTTTCTGTTTTGCCCAGAATCCGTTCCGATATTCTGAAAATTTGTCTCTTTTTTTCAAGATTCCGACACATTCCGGCGGTCAGACGCCGGTTTGTCACATTTTACCACACCTGATCCTCACTGCGGGTCTCCTTGATCCAGCCCAGCTGATAGGCCGTTACCAGCTGTTTGAGATCGTGCACCCGCTCCCGCAGCACCTCGCCCTCGTCGGTGTCCTCCACGAGGATGCGGTGGTTCTCGGTCTCCAGAATGTTTTTCTGGGAAATGATATCCAAGTTTTCACGCACCGCCTTTTCGGCACTCTCAAAGGGTTGGTGGGTGCGCAGCGACATGGAGCGGCTGGAATACACCAGCGTGTAGCCCGCAATGCCGGTTTTTTCGTGGTAGGCACGACAGAACCCACCGTCGATCACCACCAGACGGCCGCCGCCCTTGATGGGGCTCTCGCCGTTCTTTTCCCGCACGGGGACGTGGCCGTTGACGATGTGGCTGGTACCCGGCAGGCCGAACTCCGCCAGAATGCGGCGGCAGGCGGCCTCGTCGTTGTACCAGGTATAGTAGGGATCCTTGACCTCCTCATGGGTGGCGGGGTCTGCCACATACAGCCGCTCGAAGGTGGTCATAGCGCTGCGGCCGAACAGCGGTGACAACCGCCCGCACCACAGATACCACAGAAAATCCTGTCCGTTCTGACGTTCGGCGCTGCCCTCCGGCGCGTAATAGCCCCGCCGGGCCCGGGCATCGCAGTAGTCCATCAAGGCACGGCCGGAATAGCGGCGGCCCTCAAAGCGTTCCACCGCAAAACTGCCCTTTGCGGTCATGGGCACCACACCGTGGTACAGCAGGTTGCCGTTTTCAATGTGGTACACACTGCCCTTTGCATAGAGGAATTCCACATGCTGCTGCAGCTTTTCGCTCTGGCGGAAGGACTGCACCAGCTTGCGCAGCACCAGCTTTTCGTCGTCGTTCAGGGCCGCCGGGTCGGCAGGGTCCACCGTGGGGAAGGCCGTGTCCCGCAGCGGGTAATCCTGTTCGCCGATGCGGACAGTATGCTTTTCCCAGTCGATGCGGCGCAAAAAATCCCGCCCCTGCATCTGGAAGTCCGGGTTGCGGTCGATGACCTGACATTCCAGCTTGAACATCAGGATGCTGATGGCCTTGTGCATCACCGCGCAGCGGTGCAGCATGCCCTTGGTATAGGGACCGCGGGCCGCGTCGGTGTGGGGCATCCAGATGGACAGATCGTCCTCCCCATAGAACTGCTCGGCCATGCGCTGCAGATGCCGCAGGTTGATGCCGTAGCAATCCTCGAGCATGCCGTGGTTGTGATAGGCCAGCGTGGTCTTGAGCACCGTGCAGATGCAGATGGGGCTTCCGGCGGCGGCACCCATCCACACCACGTCGTGGTTGCCCCACTGGATGTCCACGTTGTGGTGGCGCATGAGCAGGTCCAGAATGATGTCCGGGCGCGGGCCACGGTCAAACAGGTCGCCCACGATGTGCAGCTTGTCCACCGCCAGATGCTTGATCAGCTCGCACAGCCGCACGATGAAACGGTCTGCCCGGCCGTTCTCGATGATGCTGCCCACGATCTGCCCATAATACAGGTCTTTGTCGTGGTCCTCAAAATGGGCGTGGAGCAGCTCGTCCAGGATATAGCCGCAGCTGGCCGGCAGGCACTGCCGCACATGGTCGCGGGTGTGTTTGGACGATACCAGCCGACAGATGTCAATGAGCCGCAGCAGGGTGTCGGTGTACCACTGGTCCAGCGCTTCCTCGCTGGTGCAGCGGTTCTTGAGCTGCGGCAGCTTTTCGTTGGGGTAGTAGATCAGGGTGGCCAGCTCGGCACGGGTCTGTTCCGGGATGGCATCCCCCAGCACCAGGTCCACTTTTTCACGGATGACACCGGAAGCGGAGTTCAGGATGTGGACAAAGGCTTCGTTTTCGCCGTGCAGGTCGCTCATGAAATGTTCGGTGCCCTTGGGCAGCTTGAGCAGGGCCTGTGTACTGATGATCTCGCTGGCCGCCGCAGCCTGCGAGGGGTAATCCCGCGAGAGCAGGGTCAGATATTTGAGGTTATCGCGGATCTCATCGTTCTCGGTGCGCATGAGGGTTCCTCCTGAAAGCAGTTATTCTCTTTTTATAGTATAGCACGACCCGTGTAAAATGTGGTATACTGGGGGCAACAAACTTTACACAAAGGACTTTGGATATTATGCCGAAAACCGATCTTGTCTCTCCGCCCTCCCACTGCGCCCTGTGCCCCCGCCGCTGCGGGGTGGACCGGGCTGCCGGAGCCGTGGGCTTCTGCGGCGCGGGCCGCACCCTGAAAGCCGCCCGCGCTGCCCTGCATTTCTGGGAGGAGCCCTGCATCAGCGGCACCCGTGGCAGCGGCACCGTGTTCTTTTCCGGCTGCACCCTCAAGTGCTGCTTCTGCCAGAACTACCCCATCAGCGCCGAAGGGCTGGGCAAGGAGATCAGCGTGGAGCATCTGGCCGAAATCTTTCTCAGCCTGCAGGCACAGGGAGCCCACAACATCAATCTGGTCACGCCGGGCCAGTGGCGGCCCTGGATCACTGCCGCACTGGACCTTGCCCGGGCACAAGGCCTGCATCTGCCCATTGTGTGCAACACCGGCGGCTATGAGACCGTGGAGAATGTGAAGGCCTGGCGCGGGTACATCGACATCTGGCTGGCCGATCTGAAATACGTCTCCCCCGCCCTGTCGGCGGAACTTTCCGCCGCACCGGACTACTTTGCTCAGGCAAAACCCGCCATTGAAGCCATGATGGCCCAGGCCGGGCACCCGGTATTCGACGCCGACGGCATCCTGCAGCGGGGCGTCATCCTGCGGCATCTGGCGCTGCCGGGCCATGTGGACGACAGCTTTGCCGTGCTGGACCAGATGGCCGCCTGGAACGATGCCGACCCGGGGTGCTTCCTGCCCAGCGTCATGAGCCAGTATACGCCGTTCTACAAGGCTGCGGAGCACGGCATCGGGCGGCGCATCACCACCTATGAGTACCACCGGGTGGTGAACTATGCCATGGACAAGGGCCTTGTGCAGGGCTATATGCAGCAGAAGAGCAGCGCCAAGGAGGAATACACTCCCAGCTTTGACCTGACGGGGGTGTAACGCGAATTCTCTCTTTTCGTCAAACTACCCAAATTTCGGTTCTTATTTTCTCTTGCATTCCCGCGCAAATGCTTGCATTCCGGCGGTGCGCGCACTATAATGGTTACATGGATACAACGATGTGTCAAAAGGATCCACGGTGAGTTTTTTACAATATCAGGAGGACCGTTATGGAACATTTCAATCCCATCCTTGGCAACGAGACCACCGGCCAGAAATTCATCACCTGCGGCGAGATCATGCTGCGCCTGACTCCGCCGAACTACGAAAAGATCCGCATGGCGTCTGCCTTTGAGGCCAGCTACGGCGGCAGTGAGGCCAACATTGCGCTGGCTCTGGCAAACCTGGGTGTGGACAGCACCTTCTTCAGCGTGGTGCCCAACAACAGCCTGGGCAAAAGCGCCGTGCGCTGGCTGCGCTCCAACGACGTGCACTGCACCCCCATGATCCTCACCGAGCCGGACGAGACCCCCTCGAACCGTCTGGGTACTTACTATCTGGAGACCGGCTACGGCATCCGGCCGTCCAAGGTCATCTACGACCGCAAGCACAGTGTCATCACTGAGTATGACTTCTCGCAGGTGGATCTGGACGCCCTGCTGGACGGCTTTAACTGGCTGCATCTCAGCGGCATTACCCCGGCACTGGCTCCCAACTGCCGCAGCCTGATCCTGGACATGCTCAAGGTGGCCAAAAAGAAGGGCCTGACCGTGAGCTTTGACGGCAACTTCCGCTCCACCCTATGGACCTGGGAAGAGGCCCGCGACTTCTGCACCGAGTGCCTGCCCTATGTGGATGTGCTGCTGGGCATTGAGCCCTATCACCTGTGGAAGGACGAGAACGACCACAGCAAGGGTGACTGGAAGGACGGCGTACCCCTGCAGCCCAGCTACGAGCAGCAGGACGAGATCTTCCAGCACTTCATTGAGCGCTACCCCAACCTGAAGTGCATCGCCCGCCATGTGCGTTATGCTCACAGCGGCAGCGAAAACAGCCTGAAGGCCTTTATGTGGTACGACGGCCACACCTTCGAGAGCAAGCTGTTCACCTTCAACATTCTGGACCGCGTGGGCGGCGGCGACGCCTTCGCCAGCGGCCTGATCTATGCCATGCTGCACAACTACAAAGCCATGGATATGATCAACTTTGCCGTGGCCAGCAGCGCCATCAAGCACACCATCCACGGCGATGCCAACATCACCGACGATGTGAGCAGCATCCGCAATCTGATGAATATGAACTACGACATCAAGCGGTAATTCACCGCACGATGCAGCAGGGCCTGCCGGAAAACCGGCAGGCCCTGTTTGTTTCCGGTGCGCAAAAAAGGCACCCACCCCGGAGGGCAGGTGCCTGTGCAGCTGTGCTCAGTTGGAAAGGATCATGCGGTCGTTGGCAAACTCACCGCCGCTGGCGATCTGGAACTTGGCCAGCAGGTCGCTGACGTGCAGGTTCTTTTTCTCTTCCCCGGACACGTCGTAGATGATGTGGCCCTCATACATCATGATCAGGCGGTTGCCATACTTGATGGCATCCTTCATGTTGTGGGTGATCATCATGGTGGTCAGATGGTTTTCCTCCACGATCTTAGCGGAGAGGGTCAGCACCTTGAGCGCGGTCTTGGGGTCCAGTGCTGCCGTGTGCTCGTCCAGCAGCAGGAGCTTCGGCTTATTCATGGTAGCCATGAGCAGGGTCAGCGCCTGTCGCTGACCGCCGGAAAGCAGGCCCACACGGGCGGTCAGCCGGTCCTCCAGGCCCAGGTCCAGCGTCTTGAGCAGCTCACGGTACTGTTCCCGCTCGGCCTTGGTGATGCCGATGCGCAGGGTGCGCCGCTTGCCGCGCCGGGCAGCCAGCGCCAGGTTCTCTTCGATCTGCATCGTGGCGGCGGTGCCGGTCATGGGGTCCTGGAACACGCGGCCGATGTAGGCAGCGCGCTGATGCTCGCTCAGGCGGGTGACGTCCACGCCGTCAATGAGGATCTTGCCCTCGTCCACCGGCCACACACCGGCCACAGCGTTCAGCATCGTGGACTTGCCCGCGCCGTTGCCGCCGATAACCGTGACAAAGTCACCTTCGTTCAGCTTCAGGTTCAGGCCATTCAGCGCCGTTTTCTGGTTGACCGTGCCTGCGTTAAAGGTTTTGGAAACATTCTGGATCTCAAGCATTTTTTGCATCCTCCTTCTGTGCCTTTTTGACCGGCTTCGAGAAGTATTTGCTCTTCCAGTACGGCACGGCCAGGAACACGGCCACCACAGAAGCGCTGAGCAGCTTGAGCAGGTTTGCGTCAAAGCCAAGGGTCAGCACCAACTGGATGACAACATAGTAGATGATGGCACCGATGGAGACCGACACCAGCTTGAGGGCAAAGTTGTGGAAAATGCGGCCAAATACGGCTTCGCCAATGATGACGGCGGCCAGACCGATGACGATGGCACCGCGGCCCATGCCCACATCCGCAAAGCCCTGATACTGGCTCAGCAGAGCACCGGACAGGGCCACCAGTGCGTTGGACACGGCCAGACCCAGCACGATGTTGAAGTTGGTGTTGATGCCCTGTGCACGGGACATGGCGGGGTTGGAACCGGTGGCACGGATGGCACAGCCCAGCTCGGTGCCGAAGAACCAGTACAGCACGCCGATGACCACCGCCGTGACCAGAATGATCATGATGATGGGGTTGTGCAGGGCAAATTCCTTGACCCAGCGCAGGGAGATGAGCAGGCCGTACTTGTCCACGTTGATGGACTGGTTGGCCTTGCCCATGATCTTCAGGTTGATGGAGTACAGAGCCAGCTGAGTCAGGATGCCGGCCAGAATGGCGGGGATGCCCATAAAGGTGTGCAGCAGGCCGGTGACAAGGCCGGTGGCCAGACCGGCCAGCACCGCCACCAGCAGTGCCAGCCAGACGTTCATGCCGGAAAGCAGGCACATGACGCACACGGCGCCGCCGGTGCCGAAAGAGCCGTCCACGGTCAGGTCGGCCACGTCCAGAATGCGGTAGGTCAGGTATACGCCAATGGCCATGATGCCCCAGATCAGGCCCTGCGCACAGGCACCCGGCAGAGCACCCGGCAGGTTGGCAAGTCTTGCAATGATCTCCAAAACAATTTCCTCCTAAACGTTACACTTTTTTATCTCCCGTTTTGATACGGGAAAGCGGAGAAGAGTAAAAATATGCTCTCCTCCGCTATTTTCGTTTTGGTTCCCGCTGTTGTCAGGCCTCGATCTCCTCGTAGCCTTCCGGCACGGTCAGGCCCAGATCATCGCAGATGGCCTTGTTGTACTTCTTGGTCACGTCGGTGTACTCGATGGGCATGGTGGAGATATCGCTCTCGCCGTTCAGGATCTTGACGGCCATCTCACCGGTGGTGTAGCCCAGATCGTAGTAGCTGATGGACAGGGTGGCCACGCCGCAGCCGGAGCAGATGCCTTCTTCACCAGCGAACACGGGCTTCTTGGCCGGGCGGCAGATGCCGTCCACGATGCCGGTGTTGGCCGCCACGGTGTTGTCAGTGGGCACATACAGGGCATCGTTCTCATCGGCCGCTTTCTGGCACACAGAGGACAGATCGTTGGAGTCGGAGAATGCGTACTGGGTAGCGGTCACACCCTTAGCCTCCAGATACTTCTGCACTTCATCTACCTGATAATACGTAAAAAAGAAAATAATTCCTGCCAGCAGCAGGACAAGAAGTCCGCCAACTGCTTTCAGTGGCTTTTTTTTTGATGTTTTCATAAAGTTCCTCTGTCCTTTATCAGCAGACCGCCCAGTGCGGTCAGATCCTCACAGATATGTTCATAGCCTCTTTCTATGAAACAACAGCCCCGGATCCTGGTAATCCCCTGCGCGGCAAGTGCTGCGATCACAAGTGCCGCACCACCGCGAAGTTCCTCTGCTTCCACAGTACAACCGTTCAGGGGCTGCCCTCCGTATATCACGGCAACTCCATCCCGGATCTGGATCTGTGCTCCCATTTTACAGAGCCATGAAGCTGTTTTATATCTGTCTTCAAAAATCTTCTCGCGGATCCTGCTCACTCCCGGGATCGTGGCCAGTACCGCCATCGCAGGAGACTGCAGGTCTGTAGGAAATCCCGGATAAACTTCTGTTTCCAGAAGCTCCAGGGGAAAACCTGTATTTTTTCCGTTGACTATTAGTTTACCACCTACCCTGCGGCATTGTCCACCCATTTTCCGATATACGTCCAGGATTCCATCCATTTCCTCCAGAGGCGGATTTTCCAGGATGATCTCTCCTCTGGTTGCCGCCGCTGCCATGAGATAGGTCCCGGCGACAATACGGTCTGGTGGAATGCAGCTATCGCCAGCTTCAAGCTTCTCCACTCCTTCAATACAGATACAGCCATTTTCACGAATCCGGATCTTTGCACCCATTCCGGTAAGATAATGGCAAAGCCAATAAATTTCCGGTTCACAGGCGCAGCCGTTAAGGACTGTTTTCCCCTCTGCAAGGACCGCTGCCAGAATGCCCTGCTCTGTAGCGCCTACACTTCTTTTTTGAAAAAACATCTCTGCGCCTCGGAGTTTTCCACAGGATGCCCGGATCATCCCGCCGTTTTCCACCACAGCTGCACCAAGGCGGCGCAAAACCTGGATATGAAGATCCACCGGCCGCTTCCCGATCACACAGCCTCCGGGATATCCTGTCTGTGCCTTTTTGCTCCGCCCCAGCATTGCTCCCATTAAGATCACGGAAGAACGCATTTTTCCGGAATAACACTCCGGTATCATGGTGCCGTCCGCATGGCTGCAGTCCAGATAAAGATCTTGACCTTCCCACCAGGTTTCTGCCCCCAGATATTTCAGGATCTTTTCCATCAAATATACATCACTGATTCTCGGGCATCCCCGCAGTACACTGGTCCCGGTGCTTAAGAGTGCTGCTGCCATAACCGGAAGTGCCGCATTTTTTGACCCCTGGATCCGGACGCTTCCATGCAGCGGTCTGCCTCCGGTCACGATGATCTCATCGATCTCATTCAAGTATTCCACTCCTAAAAGGGCCTCTTACTTGTTATTCTATGTGATCCTTCCATGTCTGTGACTGCTGACACTTAAGGCCAGCCCCATTTCCCCCAGAAGAAAAACAACAGAAGTTCCGCCATAGCTTACAAAGGGCAGAGTGATCCCGGTGTTGGGAATCGTATTCGTTACTACTGCAACATTCAGGACTACCTGGATCGCCATATGTGCCATGATCCCGGCGCACAGCAGCGTTCCCTGCAGATCCCGGCAGTTTAATGCCAGAATACAAAGTCTCCAGATCAGAATACCAAACAGAAAAAGTGTCAGAAAAGCTCCCAGTATCCCCGTTTCCTCACACACAATAGAAAATATCATATCATTCTGGGCTTCCGGGACAAATCCCAGCTTCTGCAGACTGTTCCCGAACCCCTTGCCGAAGATCCCTCCGCTTCCGATTGCATACAGGCCCTGTATGGTCTGAAATCCTTTTTCATATTTTTCCGGATCCCGCCAGATTGCCAGGCGTTCCAGACGATAACTCTCCGCGGCAAGAAAAACCGCAATAAATCCTATCCCCGCACCTCCAAGTGCGAGAAACTGCAGATACCTGGGATTGGCCACAAAAATCAGCAGCACACCGATCCCCAGAATGATCACCGCTGTGCTTAAGTTATTGGAGCCCACCAGACCTGCTACCGGAAGCAAAGTCATCATAGTCCTGCAGATAAACCAGAATCCGGTTGTTTTGCTTTTTGTATTGCTGATCTGCCACACCAGAAACAATATCACTGCCACCTTGGAAAACTCCGATGGCTGAAAGGAAAGCGGCCCCAGGTTCAGCCACCTCTTCGATCCATTGATCTCCTGTCCGAAAAGCAGGACTGCAGCAGACAGGAAAAGCGAAAAAATATAGGCAGCCGGCGCCAGCTTTACAGACAGCCGGTAATCTACCCGTGATGCCAGATACATAACAAGCAGCCCCAGTGCCGTGGCAAAGAGCTGCTTCTTAAAATAATAGGCAGAGTCGTGGAAACGTACTCTGCCATTATATTCACTTGCCGAAAAAAGCGCCCCGAGTCCCAATACCACCAGAATCAGAACCAGTACCCAGAGAACGGTATCTGTCTTTCCGGTCTGTTTCTGTCCTGCCTTCATGCATGGCCTCCACAGTGGTCTTTATTTCAGCTTATGTATGTATTTTTCGGATTATTACAGTGCTTTCACGTATTCCTTGAACATGTCACCGCGCTGCTCATAATTATCAAACTGTCCCCAGCTCGCACATGCCGGTGAAAGCAGAACTGCATCTCCGGGATTGGCTTTTTCCGCACAGACCTGGACAGCTTCCTTCAGATCCTCGCAGAGGATGATATCTGTAAATCCAAGACGTTCTGCTGCTGCTTTGATCTTCTCTTTCGTCTGACCGATGAGAACAAGATAACGGACTTTTCCGTCGAAGGATTCTATCCACTCATCATAGCTGGATTCCTTGTCATAGCCACCGCCGATCAGAAGAGTCGGACGGTTCATTGCCTGAATCCCCTTGATGGCCGCATCCGGATTGGTTCCCTTGGAATCGTTGTAATATGCAACACCGTTTTTCTCTGTCACATACTCGATCCTGTGTGGAACTGCCACAAACTCACAGACACTCTTGCGGATACTCTCCACAGAAACACCCGCATAATATGCCATGGCGGCTGCTGCCATTACATTCTCGTGATTATGACGTCCCAGGATCTTAAGCTCTTCGGTTTTTACGATCGGTATCTCTTCTTTTTCTGTTTTGAGAATGATCTGGTCTCCGTCCAGATAGATTCCCTGATCCAGTTTACGAAGACTTGAGAAATATACCACCTTCGGAACGATATTTTCACCGAATTTACGAAGGACTTCATCCTCGTAATTCAGAACACATACATCTTCCGGTCCCTGATTTTTGGTGATCAGCTCTTTTACACGGATGTATTCCTCCATGGTATGATGACGGTTCAGATGGTCCTCTGTGATGTTGAGGATCGCACTTACCTTTGGGCGGAACTGGTCAATAGTCTCCAGCTGAAAGCTGCTGATCTCCGCAACAGTTACGGAATCCTCTCTCATCTCCAATGATTTGGATGTATATGCAGTTCCGATATTTCCTACAACAAATACAGATTCACGGGCATCTCCCATGATCTTTCCGAGAAGTGCTGTTGTTGTTGTCTTACCGTTGGTTCCTGTGATCGCAAGAACCTCTCCCTTGCCTGTACGATAGGCAAGCTCCACCTCGCTCCATACCGGAAGGCCCTTTTCATAGAAGCTCTTCACCAGCGGCAGGTCTGTGGGAACTCCCGGACTTAGCACTACAAGATCAAGACTGTCCAGCGCTCTCTCCGGAAAATCTCCGGCCCAGATCTCCGGGGTGTATTTTCCATTTGTTTTATGTAAAACTGCTTCTTTGTCAAGATCTGCGTTTCCGTCATAGATCACCAGCTGTGCTCCTGCACTTCCAAGCAGATCAGCTGCTCCGATGCCGCTTTTTCCGGCTCCGAAAACGAGAACTTTTTTTTCTTTTAAATCCATTTTTCTGTTCCTCCTTATAATGCCAGGAGAGCGATCAGGCACATAATAGCAGTTACAACAGAGAACACTGCAACAACTCGTGTCTCAGACCACCCACAAAGCTCAAAATGATGGTGGATAGGCGCCATCTTGAAGATTCTTTTTCCGTGTGTTGCCTTGAAATAGGATACCTGGAGCATAACAGACAATACCTCCACAAGGTAGATCAGTCCGACCAGGATGATAAACAGCGGCATCTGCATGGCATAAGCCACACCAGCCACAAAGCCACCCAATGCCAGAGAACCGGTGTCTCCCATAAATACCTTGGCAGGATATACATTAAACAGAAGGAATCCCATCAGACTGCCCACAACTGCACAGGTGATCGGCTCCACACCACTGTTCATTCCAAGGGAAACCACCGTAAAGAATACTGCCACGATCAGGGTAACACTGGAAGCCAGTCCGTCAAGTCCATCCGTAAAATTGACTCCGTTTACTGTACCGATCACCGCAAAGAACAGTACCGGAACCGCAAACCATCCCAGGTTCAGATAATGTCCGCTCCAGAACGGGATCTTCATAGTCAGGGATACGTTGGAATAATTTACAAGATAAAAAGCAAATACAGCTGTCACAACGATCTGCAGTGCCATTTTCTGCCATGGCAGAAGTCCGTCAGAACGCTTCAGAACTACCTTCAGATAATCATCCAGAAATCCGATCAGTCCAAATCCCAGTGTCAGGAAAAGTACCGGGATGATCATCGGATAATCTCTGATATAAAACAGTGATGTTACAGTTGTTGCAATGAGAAAGATCACCCCACCCATAGTAGGGGTACCGTTCTTTTTCAGGTGGGACTGCACACCCAGCTCTCTCTCTGTCTGTCCCATTTTAAGTCTTCTTAAAAAAGGGATAACAATCGGTCCTAATACAAGGCTGATCGCAAATGAGATCAGCACAGGGATCACAACATGAAACTCCATCCTCACACCTCTAATTCTTTCGTTTTTTTATACTTCTTCAACAGTATAAGGCTTTTATCCTCATTAATCAACCCCATCTGCCCGGTTTTCCCCGAATGGAGTTTCCGTAACTGTCCTCTCGATTCCAAGATAGGGAAGTACATTTTCAAAAATACTGCGTACCACCGGTGCGGCAATGATCCCACCATAATACATACCCTGGGGTGCATAGATGATACAAAGAGCCAGGACCTTCGGATCCTCTGCCGGGGCAAACCCCAGGAATGAAGAAATATATCTGCCGGAGCCTCTGGGCAGTGTCTGAGAGGTAGCTGTTTTTCCCCCAATGGAAAACCCCTGGATCCCGGCATTTTTTCCGGAGCCTTCTGAAACTACAGTTTCCAGGATCGTACGTACTGTCCGGGAAGTCTCACCGGACACGATCCCTCTTTCCACCGGATATTCCAGTGTCCGCACCTTTGTTCCGTCCGCACTTTCCACGCTGATCCCAAAATGAGGTGTGATCCGGTTTCCTCCATTAATAATGGACGCGGCTGTGGTGATCAGCTGAATCGGCGTAATCTGAAAGGACTGTCCAAAGGAAACGGTAGCCAGCTCCACCAGGCCCATGTTTTCCTTTTTATGCATGATGGTGGATGCCTCTCCGGGCAGGTCGATGCCCGTTTTCTCCAGCAGGCCAAACTGCTGGAAATAATAGTAAAAAGCTTCCACCCCCAGCCGCTGTCCCACATCGATAAACACCGGGTTGCAGGAATTCATGGCCCCCTGAAGAAAGGTTTCCGATCCATGCCCTCCCACTTTG
>OLZW01002081.1_pt1 | contig 13541 bp, 6 predicted proteins | sample 1674281 | NCBI WGS metagenome assembly OLZW01 (sample SAMEA103958157, study PRJEB25191) | human gut metagenome | biome: human-associated habitat [ENVO:00009003]; feature: intestine environment [ENVO:2100002]; material: feces | place: Germany | collected 2013/2015
GGTACGCAAGCGTCCGGGCATGTACATCGGCACCACCGACTCGCAGGGGCTTATGCACTGCCTGTGGGAGATCATCGACAACTCCGTGGACGAGGCCTTGGCCGGCTTCTGCAACGACATTGTGGTCACCCTGCACACCGACGGTTCCGTGGAAGTCGCGGACAATGGCCGAGGCATCCCGGTGGACACCGAACCGAAAACCGGGCTGAGCGGCGTGGAGGTCGTACTGACCAAACTGCACGCCGGTGCCAAGTTCGGCAACTCGTCTTATAACGCCGTCGGTGGCCTGCACGGCGTGGGCTCCTCCGTGGTCAATGCCCTGAGCTCCCGACTGGACGTCGAAGTGGATCGTGACGGCAAGACGCACCACATGACCTTCCACCAAGGTCACCCTGGCGTATACACGGATGCCGACCCGGCCAATCCGTCTCCCGATTCCCCGTTCAAGCGCACTCGCAAGAACCGACCCACCGAGCTGGAAATCATCGGCAAGGTATCTCCCAAAACCACTGGTACCCGTATTCGCTACTGGTATGATCCGGAGATCTTCAACAAAACCGCCGAGTTCTCATACGAACAGCTCATCGACCGCGTGCGTCAGACCAGCTTCCTGGTGCCCGGCCTCAAAATCACCATCATCGACGAAAACGTACCGGAAACGGCGGCGACTGACACCGTCGAGGCCACTGATGACACAACAGTCGAACCTGCGCAAGACCAGGCACCGGCCTTGGATGTCTCGTCCAACGATGCCGAACTCTTCGACGACTCCGCCGAATCCCAGTCCGACGATGCCGAGAGCCCGGCCGAGGAGGACTTCTCGCTGACGGCCGGCGACCAGGTCGTCGATGGCGCGTTCGGCGAACAGCCCGCGCACCCGCGCGTCGTGGAATTCCTGCACACAGGCGGCGTCAAGGACTTCGTCGACTTCCTGTCCAAAGGCGAGCCGATCTCCGACATCTGGCGCATCCAAGGCGAGGGCACCTATAAGGAGGAGACCCAGGCCGTGGGTGAGGGCGGCGAACTGCACGCCCAGGAAATCGAACGCACCTGCGGCGTGGACATCGCCCTGCGATGGGTCAACGGCTATGACACCACAATCATGAGCTTCGTGAACATCGTGGAGACGCCCGGCGGCGGTACTCACGTGGACGGTTTCATGAACGCCATCACCAAGCAGATTCGCAAGGCGGTGGAAGACAACGCCCGCAAGCTCAAGGTGAACATGAAGGACTCCGCCATGAAGGTGGAGCGCGACGATATCCAAGCCGGACTCGTGGCCGTGGTCACCGCACGCGTGGCCGAACCTCAGTTCCAAGGCCAGACCAAGGATGTGCTTGGCACCGCGCAGGTCAAGCCGATCGTCACCCGGCTCACCGACAAGCAATTCGGCGAGATGATCACCGGCTCCAAGCGCGGGTACAAGGAACAATCCGGCCGCGTGCTGGAGAAGATCGTCGGCGAAATGCACGCACGCATCCAGTCGCGCAAGGCCAAGGAGGTCACGCGCCGCAAGAACGCGCTCGAATCCGCCTCGATGCCGGCCAAACTCTCCGACTGCCAGCCGGGCAATGACGACGTGGCCGAACTGTTCATCGTCGAGGGTGATTCCGCACTCGGTACCGCCAAGGCCGCACGTAACTCCGGCTTCCAAGCGTTGTTGCCGATTCGCGGCAAAATCCTTAACGTGCAGAAGGCGTCGCTGTCGCAGATGTTGTCGAATAAGGAATGCGCGGCGATTATTCAGGTGGTCGGTGCTGGCTCCGGTGCAAGCTTCGACATTGAGCAGGCAAGATATAACAAGGTCATTATGATGACCGATGCAGATGTTGACGGTGCGCATATCCGCATTCTGCTACTCACCTTGTTCTACCGTTACATGCGGCCGCTCATCGAGCATGGCCATGTGTATGCGGCTGTGCCTCCGTTGCACCGCATCGCCTTGACCGGAGCTCACAAGGGGGAGTACATCTACACGTATTCCGACGATGAGCTTGCCGGAAAATTGGCGGAGCTTGACAAGAAGCGCATCGGCTATAACGAAGACATCCAGCGTTACAAGGGTCTTGGTGAGATGGATGCCGATCAGTTGGCTGACACCACCATGGATCCACGCACGCGCATGCTGCGCCGTATTCGTATGGAAGATGCCGAACAGGCCAGTCGGATCTTCAGCCTGCTGATGGGTGACGATGTGCCTCCTCGAAAGGCATTCATTGTTGAGAATGCCGATGACTTCGACCGTTCCAAGATCGATACCTGATCGGTGTTTTCGATGGTTCGCCTTCCGTTGCGTCAAAGACGTTGCGGAGGGCGTTTTCTTAGCGAAGACGGCATATGGTTTCGCGAGATAGGGATTGAAGATTCTGCGGTAAATAGTGCAATTGAGCAGTTACCGATCGGTAGATAGATATGTTTACAATGACGACTGATATTGTCTTCTGCAGCTATCAGTCAAGAGGGAGTGGGGCGTGGTCAATCTTTTGCTTGCCGTAATCTATGTGGCGTTCATCAGTCTTGGTTTGCCGGATGCTGTGTTGGGTGCCGCATGGCCGACGATGAGTGTCGATTTGGGTGCACCCATCTCTTGGGCTGGCGGCATTTCCATGACGATTTCTGCTGGAACCATTGTCTCTGCGCTGCTTTCCGATCGTATGACCTTGCATTTTGGAGCGGGCAAAGTCACCGCGGTTTCCGTGGCATTGACGGCGTTGGCGTTGTTTGGCTTTTCGGTGGCTCCGAACTACTGGGTGCTGATTCTGCTTGCCATCCCGTACGGCTTGGGAGCGGGCGGAGTTGACGCGGCCCTCAACAATTATGTGGCCATTCACTACGAGAGCCGTCATATGAGCTGGCTGCACGCCATGTGGGGCATCGGTGCATTGACTGGCCCATACGTCATGGGATTCGCCTTGGGCGCGGGTCAAGGCTGGCCGTGGGGCTACCGTTACATCTCCATACTGCAGGTTGCGCTCACCGCCATTCTTATTTTCAGTCTGCCGCTGTGGAAGAAGCGCTCCGAGGCAAAGACGGGCGAAGTTTCCGGCGAATCCGACGGAACGGCCAATGATGAAACTCGCAAACCGCTTGGTGTACGAGGCGTGCTTGCCATTCGCGGTGCCAAAGAAATCCTGGTGATGTTCTTCTGCTACTGTGCGTTGGAATCCACGGCCATGCTGTGGGGTAGTAGCTACATGGTGCTCGGCAAAGGCATTGACAAGACCACAGCCGCCATGTGGGCCAGTCTGTTCTGCATCGGCATCACCGTAGGTCGCTTGGCGAGTGGCTTTCTGACCATGAAGTTCAACGATCCGACTATGATTCGCCTAGGCCAGGCGCTCGTGCTGACCGGTATCGTTAGCATGTTGTTGCCGCTGCCGTACAATATCGGCACTATTGTGGGGCTGATGATCATCGGTCTCGGCTGCGCTCCGATTTATCCGTGCGTCATTCATTCCACGCCGGCATATTTCGGCGAAGACAAATCGCAGGCGATCGTCGGCATGCAGATGGCATGCGCATACGTCGGCTCGATGTGCATGCCGCCGGTGTTCGGCCTGATCGCACAGCATATCAGCGTGCTGTGGTTCCCTCTGTACATGTTGGTTTTCCTGGTGCTTATGGTGATCATGCACGAGAGCCTGCGTAAAAAGTGCGGTGGTCAGACCATCGGCTGGTAGGGCGTTGCCGCCACTGCGTCTGCGATGCCATGAGCGGCATTGTAGATTTCGCATATACGGTTAGGGTTACTAAAACCGAGTGCAACATACCATACGATAAGCAGTACTGCCACGGCCACGGCCAATGGCAGTCGTTGTGTTTTCAAACGAATAAGACATAGCAGGATCACAGTGGCAAGCAAGGCGATGAATGATGCCGAAAGGTAGCGTAGCCAAGTCAAACCGTATGCGTTGATGTACAGCCCCAGTCGAAGTGCCGCTGAAGCCAGAATAACGGCGGTTAACGCCAGCAATGCGACCAATGTGATATTGATCGTGCGTGTGCGTGGCGCGAGAGCGATCGCCAAGCCGAACAGAGTCACATTAATGGCCGTAACTGCCAGCAGTTGAAAGAATCCGCTGCGTGCGTATTCGCTATAGGTCAATCCGTCTGGCAGCGCGATTGAACCGTCAGTGAGCAATCCCGCGAACAGGAACCGGACTTGCACGGTGCAGAACAGTGCGTACACCATCAGGGTCACGGCCAGTATCACGAACGCTGTTACTGAACTGAGGGAGAAGCGTTGCTCCGGTGGTGTGGAAGCGGGCTCGGTGTCGAGACTGATAAGCAAAGAGAACAGCAATGGCCACGGCAATACGATGAACATGATGTGAAGAGTGAGCACCATCGGATTGAAATCACGAAAAACGTTCAACACCTCATATTGAACTATTTGGTCGGCACTGACAAGCAACGGTATGATCGTCAAAAGCAATGGAATGGAAATCAGCAGCGCGATGCCGATTTCGCGCACTTTTGAGCGTTGTTTCGACGCGACTGCGAATCTTGCGAATATGACGGAAAACGGTTCCGCAAAATCGCGAATGTGAATAAACGGCTGCTGCAACCAGCCGGTAAACCAATTCCAAACAACTTGAAGTGGACGGCGAACATCGTAACGCCCGTTGACCAGCTGACAGTGCAGCATAAGCAACGCCGGTTGAACGAATTGCGTGGTGAGCGCGTATTCGTCGTTTCTCGAATAGCACAAGGTCGAGTGAGCGAGCATATTCCACACGCCAATGGCGACGATGCTTCCCAAAACAAGCCAAACAAGAACTTGTTTTCGTGCGGTTTTCCAGTGCAGCGCGGTTACGGTAAGCGCACAGATGATCCAGAAAACCGGCAGTTCATATCCGATAAGCCATGTCGGAGGCATGCTGCAGATCAGACGGTCGAATGCGAAAGTGATGAGAAATGCAGCGCTAATGGTGATGACTGCGCGTTCGTCGAGGGGGTGTTGCGCTATTTCTTCCCGCGTGATTTTAGGTTTTGCCAAAGGCTGTTCCTCCTGATGTGCGGATGGTTCTTGTGTTGGTTGTTTTTCTTGTGCGCCTGGTGTTTCTTGGGTCTCTCGCATTTCTCGCAATGGCGATGATTGTTGAGCTTGTTGAGCGTGTGATGGGGAAGTGCTGGCTGGTTCCGTCATAACAAATTCCTTCCTTGAGTGTGTTGGACGTCATCGTACATATCGAAAAACGATAGAAAGATATCGACTAACATACTTTCACAAGATTTGCATATCGAATATCGATAGAATATTATCGATATTCAGGTTTATTGGATTGAAGGAGACGAATATCATGTCGAATTCCGCTGCGAAACGTTCCATGGTGATTGACATATTGCGTGTGCTGATTGTGATAATTGCAATATGCTGCCTCGGACTGCAGGTCAGTGCGATTGCGGCATCCGCTGTCGTTGCTTCCAAGTATGCCGGCGCTGACTCGATGCATTGGCTGTATGCGGTTGCCGCAGTGCTGATTGTCTCCTGCTTCGAGTTCGCGTTGATACCGTTGTGGAGATTGCTGACCTTGGTTGAAAGACGTGATGTCTTTTCCGGCAAAGCCATGCGTTGGGTGAATCACATTCTCATATATGCGGGGATTGAAGGCATACTGGTGCTCGCTGTGATGATTGGCCAAATCTGGTTGTCACCTTCGCGCTTTCTGATGGCCGCGATAGGGGTCGACGAGCAAATATTTCCATACGTCGTGCTGGCGGTTGGTGTGGCAACGCTTCTGCTGATCGCGGCGTTCGAACTGTTGATGGTGGTGATGCGCTCGCTGCTGATGCAGGCCATCGAACAGCGTGACGAACTGGCGGTGGTGATTTGATATGGCAATTCGTGTGAATCTTGACGTGATGCTCGCCAAAAGAAAAATGAGCGTCAGTGAACTGGCGGAGGCTATAGGCATAACGCCGGTCAATGTTTCGGTGTTGAAGAACGGACGGGCCAAGGCGATACGGTTTTCCACGCTTGATGCCATATGCGAGACATTGCATTGTCAGCCGGGAGAAGTGCTCGAATGGGTTGACGGCGAAGACGAGTGACGTCTTACGGTAATGCGATAATCGAACGTATGTGCGAATGTTTGAACTTGTTTTCGGAGCCGACCAAAGCATGGTTCAAACATGCGTTCAACCGGCCCACCGAAGCCCAGCAGCAGGCGTGGCCGGCCATCCATTCCGGCGAGAACGTGCTCGTTGTGGCGCCCACTGGGTCAGGTAAAACCCTCTGTGCGTTCCTTTCGGCTCTTGACCGGCTTATGGCGGGCGGAGCGCGTTCCGCAGGAGTGGACCTTCATGGCGAAACCGCGGCAACCGAGAGCCATGCGGAACGAAGAACTGTGAAGAAAGGTTCCCACAAGAAAACGAAGCGTAACGTCAAAGTGCTGTATATTTCGCCATTGAAGGCGCTCGGCGTCGATGTGACGAAGAATCTTGAATTGCCATTGCGGGGAATTGCTCAACAGTGCGAGGCGATGGGACTGCCCGTCCCCGATGTTGAAGTGGCTATGCGCAGCGGTGATTCTACGCCTGAACAACGTCGAAAAATCGTCAGCCATCCGCCGGATATTCTCGTCACCACGCCGGAATCATTATTCCTGCTGCTTACTTCCAAAGCGAGCAGCATATTGACGGATGTGGAGACGGTGATCGTCGATGAGGTGCATGCGGTCGCGGGTTCGAAGCGAGGCGCGCATCTCGCATTAAGTCTTGAACGCCTTGACGATATGATCGGACATCCAGTGCAGCGCATAGGGTTATCGGCAACCGTTAATCCCGTTGAGGAAGTAGCGCGGTTTCTTGGAGGTTCGCAACCGGTAACGGTGGTGAACCCCGGCGCTGTTCCGGCTATGGATTTGAAAGCCGTGGAACCATTGCGCAATATGCTTGACACCAGCGCTACAGGTGGTTCGGTATGGCCGGCTCTTGAACGGTCCATTCTCAATGAGGTGTTGCGGCACCGAACCACATTGGTGTTCGTCAACTCGCGTGGATTGGCAGAGAAGCTTACTGCACGGCTCAACGACATGTATGCGGAGTCGAAACAGGGCGCGGAGGCGACCGATTTGAGTGAGCACCGTGATTTGGGCTCACCGGAAGGCCACGAGCAATTTGCCAGGCATTACGATTCGGTGGTGGGGTCCACCACCATGCTGGTTGAATCGCATGACGATGTTGATGTGATTGCCATGGCGCATCACGGGTCCGTGTCAAAAGATCGGCGCAAACGGATCGAAGAGCAGTTGAAACGCGGCCAGTTGCGTTGTGTGGTGGCCACCTCCAGCTTGGAACTCGGCATCGATATGGGCTCTGTGGATCTAGTGATTCAGGTGGCCGCCCCATTGTCGATCGCATCGGGATTGCAGCGAGTGGGCCGTGCCGACCACAATGTCGGGGGAGTCTCTCATGCGTTGTTCTTCCCCATAACCCGACAGCAGATTATTGGCATAACAGCCAGCATGGAATGTATGCGGGAAGGGGCTATAGAACCATTGCGAATGCCCCGCAATCCTCTGGATGTGCTCGCACAGCAGACTGTTGCGGCCTCGGCCATGGAAGATCTTTCTACGAATGATTGGTACGACCGCGTGCGTCGTTCCGCGCCTTTCCGAGATCTCGATCGGTCCATGTTCGATGCGGTTATCGGCATGATGACAGGCGCATACAACAGTGAGGACTTTTCCGCATTCCGCCCGCCGCTGCAATATAACGAAGAAGCGGGGCTGATTTCCGCACGTCCAGGAGCGCAACGTTTGGCAGTGACCAGCGGCGGTACCATACCTGACCGTGGCATGTACACGGTGGTGCTTCCGGAGGAAGGCTCCGGTCCGGGCCCTCGGCGGGTAGGTGAGCTGGATGAGGAAATGGTATACGAATCCCGTGTGGGAGACATCATCACCTTGGGGACTTCGACTTGGCAGATCCAAGAGATCACACGGGACAGGGTAGTGGTGGTTCCCGCACCAGGCCGTACTGCACGCCTGCCATTCTGGCATGGGGACCAGGACGGGCGCGATTATGGTTTCGGATTGGCACAAGGACGTTTGACACGCGAACTCAGCCAAAGATTGCACAGACATGAACCAGCAAAGAATGGTGATCAGAATACGGTCCAAACTGTATCGGAAGTGCGATTCGACCGTGAGGCCACACAACGTTTAAAGCGGGATGGTCTTGACCGCAATGCCATAAGCAATCTTGCCAAACTGCTTGACGAACAACGTGAGGCGACCGGTGTGATTCCTTCGGATCGTGATTTCGTGGTGGAACGTTGTCAGGATGAAGGTGGGGATTGGCGCATTATCATCCACTCGCCATACGGTAGGCGCGTGCATGAGCCTTGGGCGTTGGCTATTACCACTCGAATCAAACAGCGGTTTGGTTTCGATGGTCAAGTGTATGCGGCCGACGATGGCATTGTTCTACGATTGCCGGACGGTTACGGCGGTTTGCCGATGCATGAGCTGCTGCTGTTCGACGCGGACGAATTGCAACGCATCGTTGAGACACAGGTTGGCGAAAGCGTGCTCTACATGGCCCGATTCCGCGAATGCGCGTCCAGATCACTTTTTCTGCCGCGCACTCGTCCAGGTAAGCGTGTGCCGCTATGGCAGCAGAGGTTGAAGGCCGCACAACTATTGAATGCGGCCCGTACCCGTAAGAATTTTCCCCTACTGCTGGAAACCGCGCGCGAATGTCTGCAGGATGTGTACGATCTTCCCGCATTGCATACGATCATGAACGGGTTGAATACTGGGACGATACTGTTGTCGGAAGTGGTTACCGAAACGCCGTCTCCGTTCGCGGAGAATATGCTGTTTGGTTTCGTTGGCTCGGTGATGTACCAGTATGACGTGCCGCAGGCCGAACGAAGCACACAATTGCTGTCCATGGATCCGGAAGTACTGGAACGGCTCTTAGGGAGCACGGACATGGCATCATTGTTGGATGCTGAAGCCGTTACACAGGTGGAAGACGAGCTTGCCGAACGAACATTCTGGAATGATCTCGCCGAAGAAGATATCAACGGGCGCGTAACGAGATACGCCAAGACGCATGGCCCATTCACCTCTGACAAGATGATTGCCGAACTTGATATTGACGCGGCTCAAGCGGTGCATGCGCTTGATGAGCTGGATGCTCGAGGCGAACTCATCAAAGGAAGGTTCACTGATTTAGGTGAGACTTCCGAAAAGAGCGCTATTCAGCAATGGCTTCACAAAGATGTTTTCCGGCGCATTCGATCGTTGTCTCTCGCCAAGGCCCGAAAAGCCGTCAAACCGGTCGATCCGAGCGTCTATCAGGCTTTTCTGCTTGATCGTCAAGGAGTCGGTCCTGTTGGAGGTGAACGCTACGAAGGTGTCGATGGTCTGATGCGTGTCATCGAACAGTTGGAAGGCGTGTTCCTGAACGCTTCGGTATGGGAATCCATGGTATTCCCGGCGCGTGTGCGTGACTATCAGCCCAGCATGCTCGACGAGCTCATTTCATCATCGGATGTGGTGTGGGTCGGCTCGAAAGCGAGTGGATCCAGTGCCAAAGAAGCTGGTGATATCGCCTTCTATCCAGCGGGTTCTTTGCTGCTCAACCCATCTGAACCGACATTAGAAGAACTGAAAAATAATGAAACATTGACTATGCCGGAAGCCGTGCTAGCAGCATTGAGCGGTGGTGGAGCGTTCCCCATTCAACAGCTTTCAGCCGCAGCCAAAACCATCTGGCAGCAGCATGCTGAAGTGCAGGTGAACCCTGAAACAGGCGAAATCATATTCCCCGCATGGGGTGAGCAACAGTTCGAGGAAGCCCTATGGTCACTGGTATGGCAAGGAAAAGTGACGAACGGCTCGTTCACGCCAGTACGAACGCTCCTACACGGAGGCAAAACTGTTCGCACACCTCGTCGTGTCGCACGTAGGCGCGTCACCATGCGCCCTCCAACACCATTGAGCTTGAGTGGATTATGGTCCGCTGTAGCTTGTGGTGATGGGCGAACCGTTCTATCAAATAAAACGCTAGACGGTGTCATCGAGCCTGCCATGTCTAAAAACAGAGATGCCGGCATTGATGATGCGGCGCATGCAGCAAGTGTGGAGGAGCGTAAGTTGGCGCTCATCGACTCGCTGCTGGATCGATATGGGGTGATTGCCGCTCCTTTGGTTGATAAGGAACGGATTGCCGGAGGATTTTCAACACTCTATCCAGTACTCAAACGAATGGAAGAACATGGCACACTGGTCCGAGGCATGTTCGTGAAAGGTTTCGGCGCGGCACAATTCGCGGAGCGAGAAACTATCGACGCGCTTCGTAGCGATACGCAATGGCATAGTCAGTCCTGCGCGGCGCTCGATGTGACTGATCCCGCCAATCTTATTGGCTCCGCAATCGTCTGGCCAGAACAGGATTACCTCAAACCGGCACGTAGATCTGGCTCCATCATCGTACTCAGACAAGGCGAACCCGTGTTGTTTGCCGTGCCAAAGAGTCATAAAATCGTCAGTTTCGTAACTGACGAGACAATATTGAAACCAGCTTGCGCCGAATTTGCCTACGCATTGCAACGACAGCCCAGTGGCAGCATCAGTTTCAGCGAAATGAACGGCATGTCATTAAAGGAACGGAATGCGCATAGGCAGATCCTTCATGCGGCCGGCTTCGTCGACAGCCCGCAAGGCATGAAGCTCTACTGCTAGCTTGGTGTTACATTGCCTGAGCCAAAGCGAATGAAACGGACGCACTGGCAGAACCGTGTCGACAACAACAATGCCCGCATCTTGCAAGCACAGGCGAAACCAAAACGATCCCAGCCATCGCAAGATACGGGCATTGTCAATGAAAAACAAGTTAGCCGATGATGGCGATTGGTGCGGAAAGCTCCGTGCCAGAGCCATCTCGACGCATATCCGGCTTCGGCAATTCCACGCCGGTACCGCCCTGCGTGGAGGCGTGTACTGGGTACGTGCCCACAAATGCGAGAACCAACGTATCCTGTCCCTTGAGGAATCGCTGCGAACGAACACCACCGGTACCACGGCCCTTCGTCGGATACATTTCCAACGGGGTTACCTTCGCAGAACCATTCTCCGTACCCGGCAACGCTTCGGAATCGCCCGCAACCGTCAACACCACAGCTCCAGACGCGGAGAACAGGCCATTCTCGCCTTCTTCATAATTCCATGCCACCTTGCTGGCGGGAACCACCGCGAATGCAGCCGCTGAGCAGCCTTCAGCCAGGCGAATGCCTGCCATTCCTCCGGCGGTGCGTCCCTGCGGGCGTACGTTCTTCGCCTCGAACGTCAGCAGGGAGGAGTCGGTGGATACAAACACCAGCCGATCCTCGTCACGCGCTTCAGCGGCAGCCAGAACTTCATCATCATCCTTCAAATCGATGACACTCCATGAATCCATGGTGGTGGGCGATTCGCGATTCCAACGCTTGACTACACCATTGCGCGTACCCAACGCAAGAGGAGTGGGCTCTACGGCATTATCACCGGAATCGTCGGCGGATGGCATGGCGATCGCGGCGATCACACGTTCGCCACGAATTGGATCGGTGTTTTCCGTCATGCCGATTAACTCTTCGGCGCGAACGCCGCCAGTCACGTGGAGCGGCCCATCCGTAGACACAACCGGCAATTCCACGACATGCGCCACAATCAGCCGACCGGCAGATGTGATCAAACCATATGAGGAACGCGTGGTCGTGCGGAAGATCGAAATAATCTGATCATCCTTTACACGCTGGTCGGCAGAAGAGCGATTCTCCCAACGCTCCAACGCGTTTTCGGAGGTGCGTGCGATCAGACCAGTGGCCGACAACATCACCGCGCAGGGTTCATCGTCGATCTGCAAAGCTATGGCTGCGGCATTGTCTTCGCCGGCTTTTTTCGCGGCCTTCGCGGCGGCGGCGACATCGGCGGCGGCGGACGACACCGTGGCTGCAGCGCGTGCCGCAGCCACAGCGGAGGCGGATACGCCATCATCGCCATGCGCTGCAACAGGCACAAGCCTGCCGTCAGCGTCTTCATCCAACAGCACAGTGCGACGTGGCGTGCCATACGTGGCAACAGCCTCGTCCATTTCGGCGATCACCACGCCGTCAAGCGCCTCAGCGGAGGCGAGAATGCGATCCAATTCCTCGATACGTTGCTTCAAATCGTCGCGTTCCGCTTCAAGCTCGATGCGGCTCATTTTCGTCAGACGACGCAAGCGCAGGTCAAGAATGTACTGTGCCTGAATCTCATCCAGATCAAACACCTTGATGAGCTTCGTCTTTGCGGTTTCGGCATCTTCAGACGAGCGAATCACCTGAATCACTTCGTCAATGTCGACCATCGCAAGCAGAAGACCTTCAACCAAATGCAGACGTTCCAGCGCCTTCTTCTTGCGGAATTCGCTACGACGGCGAATCACCACACGGCGATGATTTACCCACACCTGAAGCATTTCCTTCAAGCCCATGGTGTGTGGGCGACCGTTGACCAACGCCACGTTATTGATGGTGAAATTGTCTTGCAGCGGTGTGTGCTTGAACAGTTGCGCCAGTATGGCGTTCGGGTCGAAGCCGGTTTTGATTTCAATGACAAGGCGAGTGCCGTTATGGCGGTCCGTCAGGTCGATCGCGCCGGAAATACCCTCCAGCTTGCGATTTTTCACACCCTCGGAAATACGTTCCAACACACGTTCCGGGCCGACCATGAACGGCAGTTCCGTTACGACAATTGCCTTCTTACGAGCGGTTACGTTTTCAATATGCGTTACCGAACGCGTGGTCAACGCGCCACGACCGGTTGCGTAGGCCTCGCGAATGCCCTTGCGTCCCACAATCACGCCACCGCTCGGCCAATCAGGGCCGGGAACATAGCGCATAAGCTCTTCCAATGTGGCATCAGGATGATGCATCAAATGTTTGGCTGCGGCAACCACTTCGCCCAGATTGTGCGTCGCCATATTCGTGGCCATGCCGACGGCGATGCCGGAACCGCCATTGACGAGCAGATTTGGAATCGCGGCAGGCAAAACGGTTGGCTCCTGCAGCTTGTTGTCGTAGTTCGGTGTGAAATCCACTGTATCTTCGGCGATATTCGCGTTCATACCAAGCGCAGCCTGGGCCATGCGAGCCTCGGTGTAACGCGATGCTGCCGGACCATCATCAAGGGATCCGAAATTACCATGGCCGTCTACCAGGGGCAGACGCATGGCAAACGGTTGCGCAAGACGGACCATCGCCTCATAAATCGCGGAATCGCCATGCGGGTGAAGCTTACCCATCACCTCGCCGACCACACGGGCCGACTTCATGTACGGACGATCTGGATTGAGGTTCATTTGACCCATCTGGTAGATGATGCGGCGCTGCACCGGCTTCAAACCGTCTCTGGCATCGGGCAACGCGCGGGCATAGATCACCGAATACGCGTATTCGAGGAAGGACTTGCTCATCTCCTCGTTCAACGGTGTTTCGACGATGTTCTCTTTGACCGTACGCGGGTCAAAGGCTGGTTTTGCCGGTTTGCGGTGCGACACCATGC
>OLZW01002088.1_pt1 | contig 13502 bp, 12 predicted proteins | sample 1674281 | NCBI WGS metagenome assembly OLZW01 (sample SAMEA103958157, study PRJEB25191) | human gut metagenome | biome: human-associated habitat [ENVO:00009003]; feature: intestine environment [ENVO:2100002]; material: feces | place: Germany | collected 2013/2015
GGTGGTCGGTGTGGTTGCCGCCGATCTCGGTGCGGCCGGGGGCACTGTAAAGACCAGCTTCAGCATGGGGGCCAAAGGTGGCATCCAGACCATTCAGAACAGCTTCGTAGCGGGCAGCCTGTGCAGGAGTTTCGTCGGGCGCACAGCAGTAAAGTGCTGCCAGCCGGGCAGCGTGAGCGCCGCTGGAAAGCTCCTGCTTCCATGCGGAAACAGATTTCATCATAGGATAATCCTCCTTTTGAGCGGGTTGGAACTGCAGTGCAGGGCCGCATACAGGATGCTCTGCACACTTCTGTCCTTATCATATAAAATCCGGACAGAAAAAACCATGTGTTATTGTTGCATCTGGATGAAAAGTTGCAAAAAGACTGAAATTGGCGCACAGAGTGGAATTTGACGGTTGAAATAAAATTAGATATAAAACGGAAAAACCATTGGCAAAAATGCCTGCAAATCCACGGCTTTGCGTGGGACGGACGAGGCCTGCACAACATGGAGATTTGCGCTTTGAAAAAACAGGGAAAAAGCGCATGGGCCTTTTCCCTGTTTCCCAAAATATTATTTTGTAAACTCGTTTCCGGTCAGGCCGTCCATGTTCAGCATCCCTTCCAGTGCGGCCACATCTGCCGAAACGTCCAGTGCGTCGGACTGGAACAGCTTGTCCAGCTGATTTTCAAAGGCGGTCACCAGCAGGTCCATGCTGCGCTCGATGTTCTTTTTGACATCGGCGATGTTTTCCCCCTGCACATCCTGCGCAGGAAGGCTGGCGTAGGTGTTCAGCAGCTTGAGGGCGGTGGGCAGATAGTAGTCCATGAATTTCTGCAGCTGAGCCTTTTTGCCGGGGTCTTGCTTTGCCAGCTCAAAGATGCGGGCACTGACCGCTTCCAGACGGCTGATCTTGATGGTCATCACGGGGTCCGGGATGGCATCGTTGACCTGCCGCAGCTGTTGCAGAATTGCGGTATATTGGTCCGCTGGTGCAGGTTCTGGGGCGGGCGCAGGCTTCGGTTTCCGGGGCGGCTGGGGAGCCGCGCCGCGCACTACCAGAGTATTGGTGCGGTTATCAATGTAAGCATCTGCACCGAAGTAACCGTGGGAAATAGCACTTTCCACCACGGTGCGGCCCTTTGCGGCATCGATGCCCGCGGCAGCAAACAGCTCGTCCAGCGGAATATTGTCGCGGTCGCCTGCGATCTTGTCCAACAGGCGTTCCAGCTTGCGGGTACGATCCATGCGCAGGCCGGTCAGCAGAGCAGCGCCGCCGCCCAGCATCTGGGCAATGGCGGTAAACGCCTCCATCATGCTGTCAGCGCCATCCATGAACAGGGTGCTGAAGCCCGCGAACAGAAAGACGGCACCGCCGATGGTGCACAGGGTGGTAAGGAGTTTATGACGCTCCTTGGCATCCTTCTGCTCTTTGGTGGGAACATCGTGGCCGTAAGTTGGCTCGTTTTCCTGCCGGGGAGCCGTCTGCGCAGGTGCGGGGCCGAGGTCGGAACGATAGTCTGCCTGCGCCTGCGCAGCAGCCGTTTCCTCTTTTTCGGCGTTTTTATCGATGCTTTTTAAGATGAACAGCAGCACGCCCAGCGGTGCCGACATGGCAAACACAATAAAGATGGCAATGGTGGGAATGTGGGCAAAATAATGTTTTTTGGGCTGCATGAGCAAAAACCTCTCAATTTATCCTGACTGTCCGGCAAAAGAACAGAAAAAGACCGCGTTCCACTCTATTATAGCGGAGCACGGCCTTTTTGTTAAGGGGGAAATATTGATGTGCGTGGAAGCGGCAGGGGAGTAAGTCTGCTGCCTACCGGAAAAAGTTACTTCATCAGACTGCAGACGGCCTCGGCGTAGGCGGCGGGATCATCCACCGGCAGGCCTTCGATCAGCTGAGCCTGTGCGTACAGCAGAGCACTGTACTTCTTGAGCTTGTCGGTGTCACCGGCCTCCTGTGCGGCCTTGAGCACGGCAAACACGGGGTGGTTGACATTCAGTTCCAGAACCTTATCGCTCTTTACGCCTTCGCTGCCGGGCTGCTTGGACAGCACCTTTTCCATCTCAATGGACAGCGGGCCGTCAGCACTCAGGCACACAGGGTGATCCTTCAGGCGGGTAGAGACCTTGACCTCTTTCACCTTGCCGTCCAGTGCGTCCTTCATGGCATCGAACAGGCTCTTGTTCTCAGCGGTAGCGTCCTCGGCGGCCTTCTTCTCTTCCTCGGTCTCAAGGCCCAGATCACCGCTGTTGACATTCTTGAACTCCACGGTGCCGTCCTTGCCCTCGGCATCCTTGCGGGGATAGGTGCGCATGATCTGCAGGCAGAACTCGTCCACATCCTCGGTCAGCAGCAGGACATCATAGCCCTTGTCCATGACCAGTTCGGCGGCGGGCAGCTTGGCCAGACGGTCGGTGGAGTCGCCTGCGGCGAAGTAGATGTACTTCTGCTCGGCGGGCATCTTCTCAACGTACTCCTGCAGCGTGACCATCTTCTGCTCCTTGGCAGACCAGAACAGCAGCAGGTCGCGCAGAAGCTCGGCGTGCATCCCGTAGTCGGAGTAAGCGCCGAACTTCAGCTGACGGCCAAACTCCTTCCAGAAGCTCTCGTATTTTTCGCGGTCGTTGGCCAGCATGGCGTGCAGCTCGTTCTTGATCTTCTTTTCCAGCGCGTTGTGGATGAGCTTGAGCTGGCTGTCCTTCTGCAGCATCTCGCGGCTGATGTTCAGGCTCAGATCCTGACTGTCCACGATGCCCTTGACGAAACTGAAGTAGTCGGGCAGCAGGTCGCCGCACTTCTCCATGATGAGGACGCCGGAGGCGTAGAGGGCCAGACCCTTCTCGTAGTCCTTGGTGTAGAAGTCGTAGGGGCGGTGGCTGGGCACGAAGAGCAGGGCGTTGTAGTTCGCGGTGCCCTCGGTGCGGCTGACGATGACCCGGGCGGGGTCGGCGTAGTCGTTGAACTTATCCTTATAGAAGCTGGCGTACTCCTCGTCGGTGACTTCACTCTTCTGCTTCTTCCAGATGGGTACCATGCTGTTCAGGGTCTCCAGCTCGGTGTAAGTCTCCCACTCGGGCTTGTAGTCCTCGGGCTTGGGGTCGGGTTCGGGCTTCTGACGGCTCTTCTCCCGCTCCATCTGGATGGGGTAGCGGACATAGTCGCTGTACTTCTTGACGATGGCCACGATGCCATACTCGTCGAGGAAGTTGTCGTAGTGGTCGGTCTCGGTGTCGGGCTTGATGTGCAGGATGATCTGGGTGCCAGCAGTGTCCTTCTCAGCCGGGGTCATCTCGTAGCCGTCCACACCGGAGGACTCCCACTGCCAGGCCTCGTCCGAGCCGTAGGCCTTGGAGATGACGGTGACCTTGTCGGCCACCATGAAGGAGGAGTAGAAGCCGACGCCGAACTGGCCGATGATGTCGATGTTCTCGTCCTTGTTGTCCTTCTTGAAGTCGAGGGAGCCGGAGTGGGCGATGGTGCCGAGGTTCTGCTCCAGCTCCTCCTTCGTCATGCCGATGCCGTTATCGGAGATGGTAAGGGTGCGGCTGTCCTTGTCGCGGGTGAGCAGGATGCGGAAATCGCCTTTGTTCATGCCGACGGAGGGGTCGGTCAGGCTCTTATAATACAGCTTGTCGATGGCGTCCGAAGCGTTGGAGATCAGCTCCCGCAGGAAGATCTCCTTGTTGGTGTAGATGGAGTTGATCATCATGTCCATCAGCTTTTTGCTTTCGGCCTGAAATTCTTTTTTCGCCATAATACAAAACCTCTTTTTATCAGATTCAATGCCAGCACCCGGAGCGGTTGACTGCTCACGTGGACTTAGCACTCATAACTTTCGAGTGCTAATATACACCGGCGGGAGATAAAAATCAAGGGCTTTCATAAAAAGTTCAAAAAACTTTCCCGGCGGGGCGGCGTTTGGCTTTACTTTGCCCTGCCGAAGCCGTATAATGGGCCGGAGTAATCTGTATATAAAGAGGAGGAAAACGGAACGATGCAGCAGATACAGCTGGAACTTGAGGGCGGCGGGACGCTGACCGTCTGCCTGCGGGCGTCGCTGGACGCCATGCCCACGGTGAAGCAGCGGCCTCTGGTGCTGGTGGTGCCCGGCGGAGGATACAGCCACGTCAGCCCCCGGGAGGGCGACCCGGTGGCCCTGCAGTTCGCGGCGGCGGGCTATCACACCGCCGTGCTGACCTACAGCGTGGGGGAAGGGGCGCGGGACTACCGGCCTCTCCGCCAGCTCAGCGAGGCGCTGGGGCTGCTGCGGCAGCACGCGGAGGAATGGCATATCCTGCCGGATAAAATAGCGGTCTGCGGCTTCTCGGCGGGCGGGCATCTGGCCCTGTCCGGCGCAGTGCTGGACATCCCGGGCGAGACGGCGCAGCAGCGGCCCGACGCGGTCATTCTGGGCTACCCGGTCATCACGGCGGGGGAGTATGCCCACCGGGGCAGCTTCGTCCAGCTGGCGGGCAGTGAGGACGCCGCCGCACAGAGGGCCTTCGGCCTGGAGGACAAGATCACGCCCGACACACCGCCGGTCTTCGTCTGGCATACGATGGAGGACAGGACCGTCCCGGTGGAGAACACGCTGCTGCTGCTCTCGGCCCTGCGGCGGGCGGGCGTGGCCTGCGAGGCGCATCTCTTTGAGCAGGGGGTCCACGGCACCAGCATCAGCACCGCTGAGGTGGACGCCGCCGACCGGCACCGCGCCCACTGGGTGACGCTCTGCCTCGAGTGGCTGGGGCGGACGTTCGGGTTCGACCTGCGGTGAATTGGACATTCCTACAAAAAATTCATAATTTTATGGTTGACCTGCCCAAGATTTAAGGGTATACTGGTCAGCGGAAACAAACGAGGAAGAAGGAAACGTACATGGAAAAGAAGATCTCGGTCAAAGACCTGCTGATGCAGGCATTCCTGACGGGCTGGGAGCTGTCCGACAAGAGCATCTCGCAGGACGAGTACCTCCAGAGCGCCATTCAGGTCATCGAAGTGCTGCAGGTGGAGCCGGAAAATATCTACGCCGAAGAGGGCCTCGGCCTGACCGACGGCGACGAGGTGGACCATCTGGACGACCTGCTCCGCGCCGACGGCCAGTGGCTCTATTATGGTGTGGAGGCGGAGAATTTCTTCCTCATCCAGTGGTATCCGGATGAGGCCTCCGCCAAGGCCAAGCTGGCGCAGCTCGAAGAGCTGGGCGACGGCAAGCAGTACCTCGTGGACCTGAGCCTCCGGCGCTCGAACCCCACCGAGGCCGAGAACTTCGGAAATTCGAACCCGGTGCAGCTGAGAAGTTAATCTCTCAGTCTCGCTTTGCTCGACAGCTTTCCCAAAGGGAGAGCCTTTTGCAGAGAAAGGAATCGAACCAATGCAGCTTTCTGATCTGGAGCGCCAGCGCCTTGCCGCCATCCTGATGCGATACGACCAGCACCCCGAGGTGCAGCGGATGCGGGAGTTTATCCAGCACGGCGATGTGACCACCTACCAGCACTGCAAGAACGTGGTGCTGGTGAGCTTCTGGCTCAACCGCCGCTTCCATCTGGGTGCGGACGAGACATCGCTGGCCGTGGGGGCCTTCCTCCACGACTTCTACCTCTACGACTGGCACAAGCGCAGCTCCTTCCACGGCCTGCGCCGTCTGTTCGAGATGCACGGCTTCGCTCACCCCGGCTCTGCCTGCGTCAACGCGGAGCGCTGCTTCGCCATCACCAAGAAGGAGCAGAACATCATCTCGAGCCATATGTGGCCCCTGACCTTCCGCCATGTGCCCACCTGCCGGGAGGCCATCATCGTCTGTCTGGCCGACAAATACTGCGCCGTGCTGGAGAGTATGTTCCAGCGTACCCGCGTGGCCGATGCCGACGCAGGGGAGAATGAATGGTAAAGGGCTTGTTTCATACGAAAAAGAGCTGCTGTACGTCATATACAGCAGCTCTTTTCTTATAGCTTCTTATACCCCGCAGGCTCATCGGCTCTGGCGCGGCGCTCCATCAGGTAGGTGTCCAGCCAGCGGCCATGACAGTCCCGGGCGATTCGCTCCCGCCGCCCCACGACCCGGAACCCGCACTTGGTGTGGAGGCCGAGGCTGGCGGTGTTGTCCTGCAAGACTGTGGAGTGGAGCGTCCAGTAGCCCTCCTGCTCCGACGCCTCGCAGAGGGCCGTCAGCAGCCGGGAGCCGAGGCCCCGGCCCCGGAACTTCTCGCCGACGTAGATGCTCACCTCGGCCACGCCCCGGTAGCACCAGCGGGGGTCGATGCGGCGCAGCGCGGCCCAGCCCGCCAGCTCGCCGCCGTCCAGAATGACGAGGCGGCATTCCTTGATGTGGAAGGCGTCCCACGCCGTGTAGGGCGGGCAGGTGGTCTGGAAGGTGGCGTGCTCGGTGGCGATGCCCTCCAAGTAGATCTCGGACACAGCGGCCCAGTCCTCCGGCGTCATCGGCCGGACAGTGATATTGCTCATGATACGTTTCCCCGGCAGAGCGCCCCAATGCGCCCTGCACCATTCCTCTTATCCCAGTTTATCCCAGTATAGCAGATGCGGCCCGTCTGTGCAATGACTTCTCACTCCAGCCCCGGCAGGGTGTCCAGCACCGGGATGCCAAGCCCCTGCAGAAAGGCCCTCTTCTCCTCGATGAGAGGGACGACGTCCAGCTCCGAGGGGGCGTGGGCGTCGCAGCCCACGATGGCCCTGACCGGATACTCCGCCGCGATGCGCCAGAACTCGTCCCGGGTGTAGCCCAGCGAGCCGTCGGGGCGGCGCTGGAGCGTCAGGCCCGCCATGTTGTACTCGAGGGGGATGTCCAGCCGCGCCGCTGCGGCACAGACCTCCCGGCAGGCCTTCTCGGCCTCGGCGTCGAAGGCCGTCATCCGGTTCAAAAAGAGGTCGGGGTGGGCCAGATACCGGTACAGCCCCGTTTCCAGCGCCTGCTCCACCTGCTCGGCGTACCGTCTGCCGTGGGCCGGGGAGGCGCTGCCGCCGAAGCGCCGGGCCTTGGCGTCCTGCTCGTCGGTGGTGTCGTAGTGACAGCCGAGGATGAGGTACTCGATGCCAAGCCGCTCGGTCTCCTCCTTCAGCCAGCCCAGATAGGCCGGGAAATACTCGGCCTCGAGGCCGATGTGGAGATGGAGCCGGTCGGCGTACTTCTCCCGCAGGCTTCGCAGCGTCAGGACATAGTCGTCCAGCTGGGCGGGCAGCATCCGGATATGGCTGACGAAGCCGGGCGTGGCGTAGGCCCACGGGGTGTGGTCGGAAAAGCCCAGCACCTTGTAGCCGCAGCGCAGGGCCGTGAGGATGTACTCCTCCTCGGTGCCCTCGGCGTGGCCGCAGCGGGTGGTGTGGGTGTGGTAATTGGTCAGCATGGGAAAAAGCCCCTCCCGGGCAGAAATCGTTTTGACAATCATCACGGTTGTGATACAATAGAGAAAATACCCGTTCGGGGCAGGAACTATTATAGACCTCTTTGCCGCAAAATGCAATTCGGCTGTCCCGAAAAAAGGAGACAAGAAGATGGATTGGAAACGACTCACTGCTTCTGCGCTGATGCTCGGCCTCCTCGCTCTCCCGGCCTCTGCGGCCAGCATCACGCCCCAGACCACCATGAAAGAGATCCGCGACGACCCCGACATCCGGGCCAGCGGCCTCTACACCTATACTTATGTATGGGAGCGGGACTGCGAAAAGCTCTCCACCAGCCGGGACGATGAGACGCTGGCCGAGGTGGTGGATGACACATCGGCGGAGGCCTGCGCGGCGGGGCTGAACTATCTGGCGCAGGTGTACCACGACGGGGTGCAGGTGACGTACCCGCTCTATTCGGAGGAGGAGATCGCCGCCATGCCCTCCCGCGCCCATGTGGAGCTGTATTACTGCCCCGCAGAGCAGCCGGGGGCAAAGTTCGCCATCGTGCTGTCGGGCAACTCGCTCTACTACAGCGGCGAGCTGCGGGGCGGCGTGTCCACGGCGTGGGAGCTGCACCAGCAGGGGTACGCCGTCTTCTCCCTGCGCTACCGCATCGGCCTCGAGGCCGGGGACGACGCCCCGATGGAAGACCTTGCCCGGGCCATCCGCCTCGTGCTGGCGAACGCAGACACCTTCGGCGTCTCCACCGAGGATTACGCCCTGCTGGGCTACTCCTCCGGCGGGCAGATCGCGGGCGTCTTCGGCAATGAGGAAAAGGGCTGGGGCCGCTACGGCGTCCCGAAGCCCGGCGCACTGCTGCTGGCCTACCCCATCAACAACTTTCTGGAGGCAAAGCCCGCCTACCATCTCCTGATGGACACCGACCGGCTGGAAAGGCGCTACTACTCCTACACGGTCTCGAAGCTGGTGACGCCGGACTACCCGCCCACCTTCCTGTGGTATGGCCGGAACGACAAGATGCTCATGGCCTTCGTCTACCCGCTGCAGGGGCCGGCCCTTGCCAAGGCCCTGCGGGACAACGGCGTGCCCAACCGGGTGCAGGTCTACGACGACGCCAAGCATGGCGTCGGCATCGGCGTGGGCACTGACGCGGAGGGCTGGGTAGCCGACGCCGCCGCATTTTGGAAGAGTGTTTCGGAAGAATAAAGAAAAGAGGGAAAGGATATATGTACGATTTGAATGAATGCATCCGCAGCCTGAACGTGGGCCTGCCCGACGACATCGCCCGGCTGAAGGCAGCCGGATACTACAAGGAGGCCATCGCCCGCATCGACCGGCTGTTGGCCGAGGACTGGACCAAGACCCAGAACAGCCCCGCCACCAACGGCAGCGCTGCGCCGGAGGGATACGTCCCGCCCGAGAACCCCACGCCCCACGGCGTGGATGCCCTGCGGGAGGCGCTGACCGTCCAGAAGGAGATCATGCGCCGTCTGCCCGGGGAATACTGCTGGACGGAGGCCGAGGCCATCGCCCGGATGCAGGAACGGGTGAAGGGGTTCACGGCGGAGGAGTTCCGCGCCCTCGACTGGGAGGGCCGGATGGACTGGCGGTTCGTGGAGGGGGAAAAGCGGTATCAGGAGCGGTTCGCCGAGACCCTGCTGGCCACCCACGCCGACCTCGCCGCCCGGAAAAAGACCCCGGACGCCCCCAACAATAAGAACGAGGAGCGTCACCGCCTCTGCGAAAAGATGATGCAGGAGGGGAGCGCCAGCGCCGACATCACCCTCCGCACCAGCATCCGGATGTCGGACGAGGCCTTCGCCGCCGCGCTGGAAAAGGCGAGAGCCGAGGGCCGGGACACCGTCCATGTCCGGGCGTGGCTGGCCCTGCCTGCCGCCTGCCCGTCCCAGAGCCATATCACGCTGGACGCCTTCACCGAGACGCCCGGCCATATCGCCGCCGAGGACGCACCCCAGCGCACCGTGTACTGGGAGGCCGACCTTGCCGAGAACCGCACCTTCGGCGCAGAGTACAGCTACCGCGAAACGGCGGTCTACGCCGACCCGCTCTCCTTCACGCCCGACCCGGAGCAGCCGGACTTCTACACCGGCGAGGAGGCGCCCCACATCGTCTTTACGCCCTATCTGCGGGCGCTGGCGGCCCAGCTCACCGAGGGCGTCACCAGCCCGGCGGAGAAGGCAAAGCGCATCTACGATTACGTCACCCTGAACGTCCGGTATCACTTCCAGCCCTCCTATTTCGTCCATGAGTCCATCGCCGAGAACTGCGCCCGCAGCCGCCGGGGCGACTGCGGCATCATGGCCCTCACCTTCATCACCCTCTGCCGCATCGCGGGCATCCCGGCCCGCTGGGAGAGCGGCCTTGCGGTGGCCCCGGGGGATGCAGGCTGCCACGACTGGGCACGGTTCTACATCGCGCCCAAGGGCTGGATGTACGCCGACTGCTCCTATGGTGCCTCCATGGCACGCCGGGGCGATGAGATGCTCCGCCGCCACTATTTCGGCAGTCTGGACACCGGCCGGATGGTGGCCAACAGCGCCTTCGAGGCCCCCTTCGACCCACCGATGACAGGCTTCCGCAGCGACCCCTACGACAACCAGAGCGGGGAGATGGAGGCCGACGGCGTGGGCCTTGCCGGGGAGGAAAGGGTCACCACCAAAGAAGTTTTGAGATTTGAGGAAGTAAAGTAAATGGAATATCTTGCGTTCGTGTATACCCTGCTGCTCGTCGCCATCTGCCTGATGATGGCGGTGCTGCTGGCTCGCACCAGCCGCCTGCTGAAGGAGTCGAAGGACGACGAGGCCCTGAAGAGCTGGCTGGAGCAGCAGCTTGCCGCACAGGCCAAGGACTTCAGCGCCCGGCAGGACGCCGTGGCCCAGCAGAACTACGCCGCCATCCGCAGCGTCAGCGAGACGCTCCAGACTGCCGTGCAGGGGATGAGCACCACGCTGGGGCAGGGGCAGGACAGCCAGCAGCGCATCCTTGAGCAGCGGCTGCGCAGCCTCGAGCAGGCCAACACCCAGCAGATGGAGCAGCTGCGTCAGGCCGTCACCCAGAGCATGGCGACGCTTCAGGCCGAGAACGCCCGCAAGCTGGATGAGATCCGCCACACGGTGGACGAGCAGCTTCAGGACGCCTTGCAGAAGCGGGTCACCGAGAGCTTCAAGGCCGTCAACCAGCAGCTCGAGCAGGTGTACAAGGGTCTGGGCGAGATGCAGTCCCTTGCCGCCGATGTGGGCGGCCTGAAGCAGGTGCTCTCGGGCGTCAAGACCCGCGGCATCCTCGGCGAGATCCAGCTGGGGGCCATCCTCGAAGAAATTCTGGCCCCCGAGCAGTATGACACCAACGTCGCCACCATCCCGGGCAGCACCCAGCGGGTGGAATACGCCATCAAGATGCCGGGCGCGGACGGCGGCAGCGTCTGGCTCCCCATCGACTCCAAGTTCCCCGGCGACACCTACGGCCACTTGCAGGACGCCTACGCCTCCGGCGACGCACAGGCCGTGGAGAACGCCCGCCACGCGCTGGAAATGGTCCTCCGCAGCGAGGCAAAGGACATCCGGGAAAAGTACGTCGAGCCGCCCTATACCACGGCCTTCGGCATCCTGTTCCTGCCCTTTGAGGGCCTGTATGCCGAGGTGGTGAACGCCGGGCTGCTGGAGGTCTTGCAGCGGGATTATCAGGTCAACGTGGCAGGCCCCAGCACCATGGCGGCCCTGCTGAACAGCTTACAGATGGGCTTCAAGACCCTCGCCATCCAGAAGCGCTCGGGCGAGGTGTGGCAGCTGCTGGGCGCGGTGAAGACCGAGTTCGACAAGTTCGGGCAGGGCCTCACCAAGATGCAGCAGCGCCTGCGCCAGACCGACGAGGAGCTGGACAAGCTCATCGGCGTCCGCAGCCGCGCCATCAGCCGGAAGCTGCGCAGCGTCCAGAGCCTCGACGAGGCCAGCGCCAGCGCCCTCCTCGAGATCGACGACATGAACGAGCTGCCAAGTGCGCTCTCCGAGACAGGCGGGGTATCTGACCAAGTTGGAAATTAACGGCGGTGCATCGCCGAAAATCGAACTTGGCCAAGGAGACCAACTTCGACGGAGGTGACCAAGTTGGAACTTGGCCAGCAAAGGCAAGTTGGCCAAACTGACCAACATGGAATATATAACATATATACGTTATTATATTGGAACTTGGTCTTATATTCCACAGGAGTAGAGCCTCGGCCTGCTGCCCGGCCTGATAAATAGTTGACGAAGGGGGCAGGCTGTGCTATACTAAGAACGATTCTTGAAAAATACTGCCGACTGCGGTATGTCATACACAAAACAGCAGAGAGGAAATGTGCTTATGAGCGTAAAGAATATCAGCAGCGCCATCCTTGGCGTGGGTGTGGACGATACCACCATTGACCTGTTTGAGAGCCAGTACCCGGTGCCCACCGGCGTCAGCTACAACTCCTATATCATCCGGGACGAGAAGACCGCCATCCTCGACACGGTGGACGTGCGTGCCACCGACGAGTGGATGGCAAACGTCACCGAGGCGCTGGCAGGGGAGAAGCCCGCCTACCTCGTCGTCCACCACATGGAGCCGGACCACGGCGCAAATGTGGCCCGCCTCGCCGCCCTCTACCCCGAGATGCAGGTGGTGGGCAACGCCAAGACCTTCCAGTATATGGAGCAGTTCTTCGGCCCGGAGGCCATCGCCAAGGAGCGCCGCGTCGTCGTGAAGGACGGCGAGAGCCTCTCGCTGGGCGCACACACCCTCACCTTCGTCTTTGCGCCGATGGTCCACTGGCCCGAGGTCATGGTGAGCTATGAGTCCACCGAAAAAGTCCTCTTCTCCGCCGACGGCTTCGGCCGCTTCGGCGCTGTGGCAAAGTTTGACGAGAAGGCCGACTGGGCCAGCGAGGCCCGCCGCTACTACCTGAACATCGTGGGCAAGTACGGCCCGCAGGTGCAGGCCCTGCTGAAGAAGGCCGCTGCGCTGGACATCGCCACCATCTGCCCGCTGCACGGCCCTGTCCTCACCGGCGACCTCAGCAAATACCTGAACTACTATGATCTGTGGTCCAGCTACAGGGCCGAGGAGCCGGAGAAGATCCTGGTGGCCAGCGCCTCCATCCACGGCCACACCCGCGCCGCCGCCCACACTCTGGCCGACAAGCTCCGGGCCAAGGGGGCGAAGGTGGTGGAGATCGACCTGACCCGGGTCGATGTCTCCTACGCCGTCACGGAGGCCTTCCGCTGCGGCAAGACCGTGCTGGCCTGCGCCACCTACGACGGCTTCCTCTTCCCGCCGATGGAGAACCTGCTGACCCACCTCAAGACCAAGGCCTTCCAGAGCCGCACCATCGCCCTGATGGAGAACGGCACTTGGGCGCCCATGGCCGCAAAGCTCATGCGCGCCGAGCTGGAGGGCATGAAGAACATCACCGTCTGTGACACCGTCGTCACCCTCCGCTCTGCCTCCAACCCCGCCGCCGAGGCGCAGATGGATGCGCTGGCGGAGGAGCTGCTGGCGAAGTAAGTAAAAGATTGCGAACATGAGAAAATCCCCCACAAATGCGGGGGATTTTCTTGTTTTCTGTCAGTGTTTATGATACACTGGTGCTGCCGCTGGAAAGCGGCGGGGCACTGTACATACGGCAGGCGGTTTGGTCTCTCACTTCCGAAAGGAGGTGAGAAGATGCCGATTACTTTGACGTTCCATGTCTTTGGACTTACGTTCACGATTCGGATCAAAAAGTAAAACCGCCACCTCTGCCAAGGTGACGGTTTTCAAAAAACCAAATCCTTAGAAAGAGGCCAAACCGTTTGTCACAGTGCCTTTTCTATGGATATTATAGCGCATTGCCGGGCGGCTGTCAAGGAACCCGGCAGTGCGTTTTTTATCAAGAAGCGCGCGGTTTTCTGCCAAGTGCCGCCACACAGCGATAAGCAGGCTCTTTGTCAGAGCGATACCATCGCTGCGTCCGCGCTTTGTGGTCAGCATCCTTGCCCTCTCAGTCTCGCTTCGCTCGACAGCTCTCCCAAAGGGAGAGCCACTGGCGTGCCGGGCCACTTTTTGCTGGATGCCTAAGGCCCGACAGGGCGCAAAAGAGCGGGCCTCGCTTACGGGGGCAGCGGCT
>OLZW01002091.1_pt1 | contig 13492 bp, 10 predicted proteins | sample 1674281 | NCBI WGS metagenome assembly OLZW01 (sample SAMEA103958157, study PRJEB25191) | human gut metagenome | biome: human-associated habitat [ENVO:00009003]; feature: intestine environment [ENVO:2100002]; material: feces | place: Germany | collected 2013/2015
CTTGCATTTTCTGTAAAAAAGTGTAACTTTTACTATAGTCCCTAATGTAATAATCTATTAGTTTTTGTGAGTTTCGTTTAAAATACACTTATGTTTTTTGTTTATTAAAGGAGTTGTATCTGAATGGTAAAATTAAATGCTTTAGAATTATTACAGAAAAAAGGTAAGACAAAATACTGGCTCTATAAACAGCTGGGTATGAGCTACCAGAATTTCAACAGAATGGTAAATAACGAAACAAAATCGATTCAGTACGAGATGATCAACGCAATGTGCACAATATTTGAATGCACACCAAACGAGCTGCTTACCTTCGAAGAAGAGAAATAAGCGGAAAGGGATCGTCTTGCCCCTCTTGGCGGTCCCTTTTTTCGTTGAGAATTTCTGTTGACAAAGAAATTTTTCAGTGTTATTGTAAAAACAGTCAAATACAAAACCGTTGATGGGGGAATAAAACCGATTAAACGGCTTACAGCGAATCCGGGATGGTGGAAGCCGGAAAAGCGACAGTTTCGGTAAATGGGCCCCAGAGGGCGAAATGAACAGCCGGTCAATCTGGCTCAGTAGTGGAGACGCGAAGCCGGCGTTACGGGCTGGGAGTGTGATAGCACTCTGCTGAGTGGGCAGTTTTACTGTCAATTAAGGTGGCACCGCAGGTTTAACACCTGTCCTTAAGTTTAAGGACAGGTGTTTTTTTATGAAAGGAGATATCATGACAGAAAAAAATACTCTAAATGCAAAACCAAGAGATATTTTCTCCTCCAAATTCGGATTCATCATCGCATGTATCGGATCTGCCGTAGGTATGGGTAATATCTGGCTGTTCCCATATCGTGTAGGTCAGTTCGGAGGAGCAGCTTTCCTTATTCCGTACATCATATTCGTAGCACTTTTAGGTATGTCTGGAATCGTAGGAGAAATCACCTTAGGAAGAACCATGAGAACAGGTCCTCTGGGCTCATTTAAGAAAGCCCTCGAAATGCGCGGGCTTAAAGGCGGCGAATTTATAGGTCTGATACCTGTAATCGGCTCCCTTGCCACAGCCATAGGCTATACCGTTGTTATGGCATGGGTTCTTAAATTCTTTATAGGTTCTTTAAGTGGAGAAATGATTAAGTCCGAAGACAGCGGTGCATATTTTGGTGAAATTGCCACTGATTTTGGCTCAGTGCCATGGCACATTATCGTATTAGTTGTAACTTTTGCTTTTATGGCCTTCGGCATCTCAAAGGGTATAGAAAGAGTAAACAAGGTTCTTATGCCTCTGTTCTATCTCCTGTTTGTAATCATCGCCATAAGAGTTGCATTTTTACCGGGTTCAGGTGCAGGCTACGACTTTATGTTCAACCCTGATTGGAGCGCCCTGGCAAATCCTCAGACATGGGTATTTGCTCTAGGCCAGGCATTTTTCTCACTGTCACTGGCAGGCTCCGGCACTGTGGTTTACGGAAGCTATCTGAGCAAAAAAGAAGATATCGTATCCAGTGCAAAATACATAGCAATCTTTGATACTCTGGCATCCATGACAGCGGCCATGGTAATAATTCCGGCGGTATTCGCCTTTGGTACAGACCCTACTTCAGGTCCTCCGCTGCTGTTCATAACTATGCCAAGCATATTTAAAGCAATGCCTTTAGGTCAGATAATAGCTATAATATTCTTCCTGGCGGTAATGTTTGCAGGATTTACTTCTCTTGTAAATCTTTACGAAACCTCCGTGGAAGCAATCCAAAACAAGTTTGGACTTTCCAGAAAAATATCAGTAGGTCTAATACTGCTGCTGGGTCTGGCTGTAGGTCTGTTCATAGAAAACGGCGACACAGTATCCACATGGATGGATGTTGTATCAATTTACATCGTGCCTCTGGGTGCTCTCCTTGCAGCCATAATGACATACTGGGTTTGCGGCAAGAACTTTGCGAGAGAAAATGCACAGATTGGCCGTGAAAAGCCTATCGGCAGATGGTTTGAACCACTGTCAAGATATGTGTTCTGCGGTGTAACTATCGCCGTATACATTCTTGGAATATTCTATGGCGGCATAGGCTGATAACTAACAAAAATAAAAAAATATATGCGACAAATAACCTCCGGCTATCGAATTCTATCTATCCGCTTCCGGAGGCTTCTTTTCTAAATATCCACTTTTACATTAGCATAGCTTATTTCCATTGGCAATTAACTTAAACTTATAGCCAAGTACTTCTGAAGCCCGCCTACACATCATCATACGCTGTAAAAATATTTCGAAATAGTCCATCACAGTACACATGCTATCGTCCAGTTCCAGTTCCATTTGAATTATCTTTTTATCCTGCCTAAATTTCAATGATGAATTCAAAGCTGCATAGTTTACACGGTCATGTATATCAAAGCCTGAAATAACAGGATTTTGCACTCTGTTTCTGCGCACGTCAGTTTTATCTGCAAGAATCAGTGCTGCCGATACCACATCAACTGCTGTACCGGTTTCTTCATCATGATGTCCTATTGCCGTAACTATGGTTAATATATCGTCAAAGGGCATTTTCATTTCGTTGAGTATTGTATAGGCAAGGATAGCACCACTCTGGGCATGGGCATGTCTGTTTATGCTATTTCCTATATCGTGCATGTATCCTGCGATCTTTGCAAGTTCAACGATGTGCCCGCTATATCCGAGCGCTTCCAATATTTCACCTGCTCTGTGAGCTACCTTTGCCGCATGTTTTTTTGAATGTTCCGTGTAACCTATCTCCTTAAGCACACTGTTCCCTTTTTCCAAAAGGCCATTGATTTTTTCGTTTTCTCTAATTACCTCGTATGTTATCTTGTTTTTCTTATCATCCAATATTATTTCCTCCTTTACAGTCGCTGTATAGCATCCATTGCCAGCTCGGATCTTTCACATTCCGAAGCGGTGAGTGTTATTTGCCAACACAGACTACTTCCTTTCATATGCTCTGCTGCATAGCTCAGTCCATTTGTCCTCTCATCGAGAAACGGTCTGTCTATCTGATTAGGATCGCCTAGCAAGATTATTTTTGTTCCTTTACCTGCTCTTGTTATGATTCCTTTCGCCTGTGCAGGCGTCATGTTCTGCGCTTCATCTATTATTAGGTACGTTTTTACTATAGATCTTCCGCGAATGTAGTTTAAAGCTTCAGCTTGAATCATACCTCTATCAAAGATTTCATCTATCTTTCCAGCAAGTTCCATTTCATTAACATATCTTTCATTTTCGTCTGAATCTATCAGCTGCTCAAGATTATCTATCACTGGTCGCAATAACGGCGATATCTTTTCCTGTTCATCTCCCGGTAAAAATCCAATGTCTTCATCAAATTGAGCATTTGGTCTGCATATCAGTATCCTTCGATATTCTTCCCTCTGTTCATTCACAACCTTTTCGAGCCCTACCGCCAGAGAATAAAAAGTTTTACTGGTGCCTGCCATTCCTTTGATTATAACCAACGGCGCTTTATCCGCAGGCTGCATCAGAGCTTCCTGCATAAAATACTGGCCGGAATTCCTTGGAGAAACTCCGTATGGTTTTTTCTTTTGAAAGGCTAGCTTGCGTATCATGCCTTTTTCCACTCTACCAAGGTGCGTCTTTTTCGATGATTGATCGGCTTTGAGCACTATAAATTCGTTTTCATAAAGCTCAGGAGTGTATTTTTTCCATTTTCATCAATGCAATAGACTTCTTCTATCTTTACACCTTTTTTCTTAAATTCAGAAAAGCATTCTTCCGGCACAAATACCTCTTCTCTTCCTTTGTACTGAACTTCGTGTTCTACAACCTGTTCTGTTATAAAATCTTCTGCGTTTATACCTATAAGCTGTGCTTTGATTCTCAACAAAATATCCTTCGTTACCAACACCACTGGTTCTTCTGAAGTCGATACAAGCCCTTTACACACTTTTAATATTCTGTTGTCTGATTTGTGTTCGCTGAAATCCTCTGGCAGTTCCACATCATGAAAATTCGTTTCCACTCTGAGCGTGCCTCCGTTATCCAATAAAACACCATCCTTTATTATATCTCCTTTTTCTCTGAGCTGTTCAAGCATCCTTATGGCTTTACGAACATTAGCTCCCCGCTCGCCATCATCTTTTTTGAGATTATCCAGTTCTTCCAGTACAACTACCGGAAGCACCACCTGATTGTCTTCAAAACACTGCATTCCATAAGGTGCCTGAATCAGAACATTGGTATCTACCACATAAATTTTTACCATGCAAAAGCACTCCTTTTCACTTCTATCCTTTACAATTCTTACTGTTATTATCATACCTCTTTTCCTTTTTTCCTGTTATCGCGCTACTGTAAAAGATTGTAAAATATATGCAAAAAAGCCACCGCAGATTCGTTTTCTGTAACGATTCTGCGATGGCTCCCATCTCATTTTGTTTTGTAAAAATTATCCCTGTGCATACCGTGTCAGGAACTGCTTTGTCCGCTCTTCCTTCGGATGATCGATCACCTGGTGCGGGTCTCCCTGCTCCACAATCACACCACCATCCATGAAAATCAGCTGATCTGCCACATCACGGGCAAATGCCATCTCATGGGTAACAATGATCATCGTTGTTTTCTGTTCTGCCAGTGTGCGGATGACTTTTAAAACCTCACCGGTCAGCTCCGGATCAAGCGCCGATGTCGGCTCATCAAAACAGAGAATATCCGGTTTTAAGGCAAGAGCACGCGCAATTGCCACCCGCTGCTGCTGTCCGCCGGACAACTGATGCGGATAATGATCCATACGCTCCGCAAGTCCCATGCGCTCTAACAGCTGTCGGCCGTGTGCATCAATTTCTTCCAAGATCTTTTTCTTATTCTGTTTGAAATCCGGACGTTCCTGTGCCAGAAGCTGTTCCGCAAGCGTCACATTCTGTAACGCTGTATACTGTGGAAACAGATTGAATGACTGAAACACCATGCCAAAATGCAGACGTTTTCTGCGCAGATCCGCATCTTTTTCCATTCCAGCTGTTGATGCATCAAACAGTGTCTCTCCATTAACCGTAATCGTTCCGCCATTCGGACGCTCCAGAAAATTCAGACAGCGCAGAAGCGTTGTCTTTCCGGAGCCGGACGATCCGATAATTGCAAGCGCCGTGCCTTCCTCCATGGAGAAACTGACATCTTTTAATACATTCGTTCTGCCGAAATGTTTTTCTATATGTGATACCTCTAAGATTGCCATGTTATCCTCCTACTTAAAGTAATCCAGCTTACGCTCAATATAATTAAATAAAAGCGTCAAAATACCAATAAAAATAAGATAAAATACACCGGTGTAAAACAGCGGCCAGGTCAGGCCATCGGATTTCATAAATGCAGCACCGGCAAAGGTCAGCTCATAGGCTGCAATAATACGCGCAAGAGAGGTATCTTTTACAAGCGTAATGATCTCGTTTGACATCGGTGGTACGACGCGCTTAATCATCTGAAGCAGTGTGATTTTGAAAAAGATCTGATGCTTTGTCATGCCAAGCACCTGTCCGGCTTCCCTCTGTCCTGCCGGAACTCCCTCGATTCCTCCACGGAAAATCACAGAAAAATAGCACGCATAATTAATCACAAATGCCACTACGGTTGCAGTGATCCGTCCGCTCTCATTTCCGCTCCAGACGGTCGTATGGAGCCAGAGCCCCGGTCCATAGAAAATAATGATCAGCTGAAGCATCAGAGGTGTTCCACGGATGATCCAGACCAGAATCTGAACCAGACGCTGCAGCGGTTTAAACTTGCTGAGCAGGCCAAATGCCAGCACCAGCCCAAGCGGCAGCGCAAAAATCAGTGTCAGTATAAAAATTTCAAAAGTGGTGGCAAGACCTGTCAAAAGTGACTGTGTTACTGTCCAGAACATGATTTATTTCCCCTCTGGTACGACAACTACCTGTGCATTGTTACAATAAGCATTGGTACATTCCATTGCAGAAGTTACCTCGCTCGTCAGAGTCATTCCATTCCATACGACATCGATATTCTTGGAATTCAGTTCCATGACCTTGTTGTCCCAGTCGATCTCTACAAAATCAACCTCTACACCAAGTTTTTCTCCGACAAGTTTTGCCATATCTGCATCAAAACCGATCCAGTTTCCATCTTTATCCTTATAATCCATCGGCTCAAAATCGGTCACACCGACAACCAGTTTTCCTCTTCCCTTGATGTAATCCACGTCACTGTCTTTTGGGGACTGTTCAAAGGTGGCATCTTTCTGCTCTACAAGTGCTTCCTGAACACCGTAGGTTTCGGCAATTTTTTCCATGCTTCCGTCTTTATAAGAGTCAGCAAACACCTGATTGATATAAGAAGCCAGATCCGATCCTTTCCGGCATCCAACGCCATACTCCTCGGTCGTAAGTTCGTCTGTATGCTTCAGATTCGGATAACTGGTGCCCTCACCAATCATGGCACCTGCCATCAGAAGGTCAATGATCGCTGCATCAGATGTACCGGAAGCAACTTCCATCAGGGCATCTGCCTGGGACGAAACGGAATTGTACTGAAATCCCTTTTCTTTTGCAGCTTCTTCTCCGGCAGATCCTGCCTCTACTGCATATACCATGCTCTTTTCGCTCTTTCCGGTATCTCCCGCTCCTTTGGATGCACCACAGGCAGTCATACCAAGTGTCAGCGCTGCTACCAGCAATACTGCAAGTTTCTTTTTCATAATGTTCCTCCATTAATTATTAATTCTTCTGTTTACTACATGTTTACCATATTATCATGTTATCATGCTAAAGTAAAGAGGAGTAAATTACAAACCTTCCTGCATTTTTTCCCTGACCATTTTTACCATCTGAATCACCAATGTCGGCACAAATGCCAGCAGCAGAATATACCCATACATCAGCACTCCCATTTCCGCCACATCGAACAGCCTCTCAAAAAACGGAACGCAAAGTACCAGCCCCAAAAGAATACATCCACCAAAAAATGCTCCCATGCTGTACTTGTTGGACCCAAGTCCAACCCGTGCCATGGACTTTTTGCTCCGGCAGTTAAACCCATGAAACAGGCGTGCCAGTGTCAGCGTTGCAAAAGCCATCGTTGCTGCAAGCGCGGTACTCTGCTGCAGCCCTATATAATAAGAAGTCATGACCGGACACGCAATCAACGCTCCCTCTGCCACAATTTTCCCCAGAAACGAACCGGTCAGTATTCCGGCAGAAGGATCCCTTGGTTTTTCCTCTAAAAGTGCTGCATCTGCCGGCTCCATGCCAATCGCAATTGCCGGAAGCGAATCCGTCAACAAATTGATAAAAAGCAGATGCACCGGTGCAAACGGAACCGGAAGTCCTGCAAGTGAAGTATACAGTACCGCCAGAATCGCTGCCATATTGCCGGACAGCAAAAACAAAATAGCATTCTTTATATTCCGGTATACATTTCTTCCATTCACCACCGCCTGAATGATGGTCGCAAAATTATCATCTAAAAGAATCATGTCTGCCGCATCTTTTGCCACTTCTGTTCCTGTAATCCCCATTGCCACTCCGATATCTGCGCGTTTTAATGCCGGTGCATCGTTGACACCATCCCCCGTCATGGAAACAATCCGTCCTTTTTTCTGCCATGCCTTTACAATTCTTATCTTATGTTCCGGCGAAACTCTGGCATATACACAGATTTTTTCCAGTTTTTCCTGCAATTCCTTCTCACTCATGGCATCTAACTCCCTTCCGGTCACAGCCAGATCCCCTTCCTGATAAATTCCAAGCTGTTTTGCAATCGCACGCGCGGTAATTTTGTGATCCCCTGTAATCATGACCGTGCGGATTCCTGCTCTCTTTGCATCGGCAACCGCCTGAATGGCTTCCGGTCTTGGCGGATCCATCATGGCAATCAGCCCGAGAAAGATCAGATTTTCTTCGCTTTCTATGGTCAGCGGTCCTTCACTCTCTTTATACGCAAATGCCAGCACACGCAGTCCCTGCCCGGAAAATTCCGCAATCTTTTTTTTGATTTTTTCTGTCTCCGTCGGATCAAGTGGAACAATTCCGGTACTTTTCCGGACAAAATCACAGCGTTCCAGCAATACATCCGGTGCCCCTTTGGTCAGAATGGTTCCGACCCCGTGCAGGCAATATCTTGTGCTCATCCGTTTCCGCTCAGAATCAAACGGAACCTCTTCGAGACGTTTCATACAGCTTCGAAGCATTTCTTCCCGGTAACCGCCTTCGCCCATCATTCCCCCTTTCGGTGCGGGAATTTTACGAAACATTTCCAACAGGGCATATTCGGTCGGATCTCCGATTCCTTTTCCGTTCTCCAATGTCGCATCATTGCTAAGCACCGCATCGTAGACCAGATATCTGTGCAGCTGTTCTTCCATGGAAAGCTGTCCGGGCAGATATTCCCTGTCGTCCACATAAACTTTCTGTACGGTCATCTTATTCTGTGTCAGCGTCCCGGTTTTATCCGAACAGATCACCGATACACACCCAAGGCTCTCCACTGCCTTCAGCTTTCTGACGATGGCATTTTCCTTTACCATCTTCTGTGTTCCCATCGCCTGCACAATGGTCACGATTGAACTGAGTGCTTCCGGAATGGCGGCTACCGCAAGTGCAACCGCAAACATCAATGCATCCAGAAGCGGCATTTTACGGTATAAACATAACCCCAGTACCACTGCTGAAATTCCCATAACCAGAACTGCCAGCTTTCTGCTGAACTGATCCAGACTCACCTGTAATGGTGTCTTACGCTCCCGGATATCATTCATCATCCCGGCAATCTTTCCGATCTCTGTATGCATCCCTGTTCCTGTAACCAGAACCTGTGCGCGTCCATAAGTGACCAGGCTTCCGGAATATACCATGTTTCTGCGGTCTGCCAGCGGCAGATCCTCCGGCAGACTGCCTTGTGTCTTTTCTACATTGGTGGATTCTCCAGTCAGCGCACTCTCATTGACCTGCAGAGAATAATTATCCAGAATCCTTCCATCTGCCACAACCATGTCACCAGCTTCCAGTTCCACAAGATCTCCAGGAACCAGTTCCCTCGAAGGGATCTCCTTCTTTTTCCCTTCCCGAATGACTTTTGCACACGGTGCAGACAGATTTTTCAGACTGTCCAGTGATTTTTCCGCTTTCTGGTGCTGCACCGTTCCCAAAACTGCATTCATCACCAGGACAACCGCGATTACAATCGTACTCTCTGCATTTCCGGAAAACATGGAAATAAGCGCGGCGATCAGCAAAATGACAATGAGTAAATCTGCAAACTGTGACAAAAACACCCTCAGAAGCCCGGGTCTTTTTCCCTCTTCCAGTATATTTTCCCCACATGTTTCCCGGATTTTTTTCACCTGCATTTCGGATAATCCCTGCTCCGTAGTAGAAAATACGTCTCTTAGCTGCTCTTTGGAATACTTCCAGTATTTTTTCATGGCATGCCCTCCCTGTGTTGTGGTACAAAAAAAGAAACGGGACTTTTTTGCACCAGAATAATGCAATAAAAAGTCTCGTTTCTTCGTGTACAGCCCGGTTCCAGCTTTCCTGTAACGTGATGACGGCCTGCACAACACCCGGACACACCGGATGCAAACTACTCCCTGTTTATTATCTTTTTGTATTTTACCCATATCCTCTTTCATTTGTCAACTGCTTTGTTTCTTTTTTCACCACATTGCACAAAATATTTGTTTCTTTAAGCATTATATAGTATAATAAATCCAAAGATAAACTTACATCAGGGATTTACATGATAGAATAGGAGATACGCTTATGATGCTTACACTCATTCCTTTTTTTGACCGGAATATGTCCGTTAGTGCTTATTCTCTGTTTACCAGAAAAAATAACTTTCTTATGAACCCAAGCCTTCTTGGTTCCAGACAGTTTGACGGAGCTGCCTATGTAGACGGGCTGGAACTGATTCAGGAGCTTGGAACCACCACACTCTCCGGAGGAAAACCGATTTTTGTATCTTTAAATAATATCTCTATTTTCAGCAGTCTGGAGTCCGAGTGCAAAAATACAAACCATGCACCGATTCTCCTGATTGACCAGACATTTCCTCCGGTATCCATGTATACAGACCGCATCCGCGAACTGCGCGAATTCGGATATCATTTTGCAATGCGTAATCTTCCTGTTCACTGCTACGAAGACTACGCACCGATTCTGTCACAAATGGACTACATTCTGATTGACTGCCAGAAAATAGATGCCGTCAAGGCTTCTTTCTATTTCCGCAAACTGTATCCGGATATCTGTATCTGTGCCAGCAACATTCCGGACATGGAAACATTCGGAAAACTCAGTCCTGCAGAAACAATTTCTTTATTTGAAGGAACCTTTTTCCGTATGCCGGTCACACGCGGCGAACATAAAGTATCGCCCCTGAAGATCAATTACATTTCCCTTCTGAATCTGATTGAAGAAGATGATTTTGACCTGACCAAAGCGGCTGATATTATCAGTCAGGACACGGCTCTTATCATCTCCCTGCTGCGGCTGGCAAATACACGCTCCTTTAATTCCGAAATCACTTCCGTGCGGGTTGCTGTCTCAATGCTGGGGCAGAAGGATCTGACGCGCTGGATTCAGACAACCGTCATTGAGAAACTGTGTTCTGACAAACCTAATGAACTGATGCGCCTTTCCCTGCTGCGTGCCAAGTTTGCAGAAAATCTTGCACCGGTCTTTGGCATGGCAATGCGTTCCCAGGAACTGTTTCTGACCGGTCTTTTCTCGATTCTGGATATTATTCTGGATTGTTCTATGGAAGAAGCCCTCTCCATGGTACGTGTATCGGGCAAGATCCGCGCCGCCCTTCTAGAGCGCACCGGTTCCCTGGCAGAAGTGCTTCACTTTATTGTAAAATACGAATCGGCAGAATGGCAGGAAGTTTCCCGCCAGCTGGTGCTTAAAAACATCGAAATTCCGGATGTTTCCCATGCATGGGTTTCTTCCCTGCAATGGTATGCGAAACTGATTGCCATGAATGAATAATGTCAGATAAAAAAAGGATGCACAAAACGTGCATCCTTTTTTATTGTTTTATTTTCTTCCGCTGGTTCCTTTCAGACGTGCCATCGCACGGGAAAGAGAAGCTCTTGAGTGGTAATACTCACGGATACTCTGCTTCTGGCGCATCTGCTCCTCTGCACGCTCTTTTGCTTCGCGGGCTCTTGCCACATCGATTTCCTCCGGACGCTCTGCAGTCTCCACGAGAAGTGTCACACGGTTATTGACGATCTCGACAAATCCCATTCCGACTACTGCATATTCCCAGTTATCCGTGCCTTCCGGCTGAAACCTCATCTCGCCCTCATCAATGGCGATGACCATATCCTCATGATGGGCCAGAATTTCTTTCTGCCCATCATATTCCGGAACGATCAGAGAACGGCATCTTCCGGAAAAGAACACACGGTTCGCAGATATAATTTTTAAATAGAATGTATTGCCTGCCATAATGATCTCCGTTCTTTATGCTATGCGTTCTGCTCCATCTGCTCTGCTTTCTTCCTGACATCTTCGATGGTTCCTGCATTGAAGAATGCATTCTCCGGATATTCATCCATCTCACCATCTAAAATTGCCTTGAATCCGCGGATTGTTTCTTTCAAAGGAACATATACACCTTTGATACCGGTAAAGTTCTCTGCTACATGGAATGGCTGGGAAAGGAATTTCTGAATCTTTCTTGCTCTGAATACGACTGTCTTATCTTCGTCAGATAATTCTTCCATACCAAGAATAGCGATAATATCCTGTAATTCTTTATAACGCTGAAGAATCTCCTGTACGCTTCTGGCAACACGGTAATGTTCTTCACCAACAATATGCGGATCCAACATACGTGATGTGGATTCCAGCGGATCAACGGCCGGATAAATACCCAGCTCAACGATGGAACGTGAAAGTACCGTCGTTGCATCCAGATGGGTGAATGTCGTTGCCGGAGCAGGGTCTGTTAAGTCATCGGCAGGTACATATACAGCCTGTACGGATGTAATGGAACCTGTCTTTGTAGATGTGATACGCTCCTGAAGCGCACCCATTTCCGTCTGCAGTGTCGGCTGATAACCAACGGCACTAGGTACACGGCCCAACAGAGCAGATACCTCTGAACCAGCCTGTGTAAAACGGAAAATATTGTCAATGAAAAGCAGTACGTCTTTGCCGGTATCACGGAAATGTTCTGCCATTGTCAGTCCTGTCAGACCGACACGCATTCTTGAGCCAGGTGGCTCATTCATCTGTCCGAATACCATGGTTGTCTTGTTGATAACACCGGATTCAGACATTTCTGTGTAAAGGTCATTACCTTCACGGGTACGCTCGCCTACACCTGTGAATACAGAGTAGCCGCCGTGCTCTGTTGCGATATTACGGATCAGCTCCTGGATCAGGACGGTCTTCCCTACACCGGCACCACCGAACAGACCGATCTTACCACCCTTCTGATAAGGGCAAAGTAAGTCAACGACTTTGATACCTGTTTCAAGGATTTCCTGCTCATCAGACAGATCTTCAAAAGCAGGTGGTTTTCTATGAATCGGCAGGTGTTCTTCAGCCTGTGGAGCTTCTTTATTATCAATTGCTTCACCGAGAACGTTGAAAATACGTCCCAGTGTCTTTTCACCTACAGGCACCGTAATAGGGCCGCCTGTAGCGATAGCCTCCATACCACGCACAAGACCATCAGTAGGTCCCATGGAAATACAGCGGACAGTATCATCACCCAGATGCTGAGCAACTTCAACAACAAGTGTTGAGCCGTCTTTTCTGGCTCTTGTTCCCAGAATAACTTTTCCGGAAAAGACAATCTGAACACCGCAGGCATCATCTGAGGATGCATAGATAAAACTATCCAGAAGATTGGCCCTTGCATCCGTAATCTCCATATCCACAGGTTTCTGTGAACCGGTCAGGACAATCGGTTTTGGTGAATGCTGCACCAGATAAGATAAAGCCGAAGCCGTATAAGCCATGGTATCTGTACCGTGGCAGATCACAAAGCCGTCGTATTTTTCATATTTTTCTTCAATCGCATTGGTCATCATCATCCAATGTTCCATGGAAATGTTAGTGCTGTCCAGATTACACAACTGCAGTGTTTCCACTTCACAGATGTCCTTCAACGACGGAATGTAATGCAAAATATCCTGAGATGTCAGCTCCGGTGCCAGCCCGTCTGCTGTTCCTTTTGACGCAATCGTACCGCCATCTCTCTTGAAAGCTGGTTTTAATTTAGCCACTTTTTCAAGTGTTGTGCCGAATTTAGGATGTTCATCTGTATCAAATACTGTATCACCCTTCTTGCCATGGATAACTACAGGAACGATTTCATCTTTGAACTTGCCTGCTTTGATAGCTGCTTCTGCTTTGCTCTGGGAAGCTACTGCAAATTCATCCTGCATTTCTCTTGTGATACCGTATTTCTCAGCAACGTTTTCAGCTGTGATACCCATGTGATACTGGTTGAAAGCATCCCACAGGCCATCATTAACCATAACGTCGATCATCTTAGAATTGTTCA